>Ga0114908_1002058_pt1 | contig 9869 bp, 12 predicted proteins | sample MalvireepMed_s17_FD_87292 | JGI IMG/M metagenome (GOLD analysis project Ga0114908, IMG submission 87292) | Marine viral communities from the Global Malaspina Expedition - Malaspina viral metaG DeepMed_s17 | ecosystem: Environmental > Aquatic > Marine > Oceanic | place: Mediterranean Sea... | reverse complement strand
TTTGAAAAAGCTTATGAGTGGTTCACTTTCGGGGCCAGAACGCGACTGATGCCGCAGGGCCGTGTGGCCATTATTCAGACAAGATGGCATATGGACGATCTTACGGGGCGGGTAACCAGGGATATGGTTCAGAATCCCCGTGCAGATCAATATGATGTGGTCGAATTCCCCGCCATACTAGATATAGTGAACAAGGAGACCGAAAAATCGGAACAGAAGCCTTTATGGCCTGAATTTTTTGATCTGGACGCACTGCTCCGTACCAAGGCATCCATGCCTACCTTTCAATGGAACGCACAGTACCAGCAGGAGCCGACAGCGGAGGAAGCCGCCCTAATCAAGCGCGAGTGGTGGGGGCAGTGGAAGGAAACGCAGCCTCCGTCCTGTGAATACATTATAATGTCTCTGGATGCGGCAGCGGAAACTCATAATCGGGCTGATTACACGGCACTTACCACATGGGGCGTGTTCTTTAATGAAGACGAGGATGCATATAATATTATATTGTTAAATAGTATAAAAAAGCGTATGGAATTCCCAGAACTTAAAGAACTTGCTATGGAGGAATATGGCGAGTGGGAACCTGATGCGTTTATTGTTGAGAAGAAGAGCGCAGGTACCGCGCTATATCAGGAAATGCGCAGGATGGGTTTACCTGTGCAGGAGTATACACCCCACAGGGGGTCAGGAGATAAGCTGGCGCGTTTGAATTCCGTTGCGGATATTGTGGCGTCAGGGTTGTGTTGGGTTCCAGAGACACGCTGGGCGGAAGAGGTCATAGAAGAGATTGCAGGATTCCCGTTTATGAGTCATGATGATTTGGTTGACTCCACAGTTATGGCCCTTATGCGCTTCCGTCAGGGAGGTTTTATACGCTTGCCCACCGATGAGCCGGATGAAGTTCGATACTTCAAGCGCCGTACTGGTGGATATTATTAGGGATTGATTTTATGGCGATTGAAAAAGGGCTATATGCGGCTCCCCAAAGTATAGATGACGAGTTGCCTGATGATGAGGCACTGCCCGAGGCGGAATTAGAAATTGAAATTGTCAACCCGGACATGGTCACGCTGGATGACGGTAGTGTAGAGATAACTCTGGTCCCTGGCTCTGGTCCTTCGGATATGTCTTTTGACGGTAATCTGGCCGAGGAGATGGAGGATACCGAACGTACTACCCTTTCTGAAGAACTTATCGGGCTTATTGATGCCGATATGGATAGCCGCAAGGAGTGGGCGGATACCTTCGTAAAGGGCCTGGATGTACTCGGTTCAAGTATGAAGAACGTACGGACCCTTGGGAGGGAGCTTGCGGCGTATACTCCACGGTCCTGGCTGAGGCTGCTATCCGGTTCCAGGCGGAAACCATGAGTGAGACTTTCCCCGCTATGGGGCCTGTCAAATGCAAGGTGCTTGGGGAAGAGACCAAGGAGAAGGATGAAGCTGCGGCCCGTGTCAAGGCGGATATGAATTATGAGTTGACCGAGAATATGGTCGAGTACCGCCCTGAGCATGAGCGTATGTTATATAGTCTGGGTCTGGCTGGTTCTGCGTTCAAGAAGCTTTACTACGATTCTAATCTTGGACGGCAGGTTGCCCTGTTCATACCGGCGGAAGATTGTATCGTACCTTATGGTGCGTCTCATATTGAAACGGCAGAGCGTGTTACGCACGTTATGCGGAAGACAAAGAACGAACTTAAAAAATTACAGGTTAACGAGTTTTACCGTGATATAGAACTGGAAGACCCGGAACCATATCATTCCGATATAGAGATCCGTAAAGCGGAAGAAGGTGGATATTCCCTTACCGATGATGAACGATACGCAGTATATGAAGTGCACGCTGATCTCGTTATTGAAGGTTTTGACGACTCCGACGACGAAATTGCCAAACCTTATGTAGTTACCATAGAGCGTAGTTCGAGTGAAGTTCTGGCTATTCGTAGGAACTGGGACCCTGATGATGAACTGATGCTCAAACGGCAGCACTTCGTGCATTATCCTTATGTACCGGGATTTGGGTTTTATGGCCTTGGGCTTATCCATATTATCGGCGGGTACGCCCGTGCGGGAACTTCCCTGATACGGCAGCTTGTTGATGCCGGTACACTTTCTAATTTACCTGGGGGTCTAAAGTCTCGCGGATTACGTATTAAAGGTGATGATACTCCGATTGAACCGGGGGAGTGGAAGGATGTGGATGTACCATCCGGTAGTATCCGCGACAATATCATGCCGCTCCCCTATAAAGAGCCTAGTCAGACACTTCTAGCACTACTTAATCAGATTACCACTGAAGGTCGCCGGTTGGGGGCAATCAGTGACATGAACATATCTGATATGTCTGCCAATGCTCCGGTAGGCACAACGCTGGCACTGTTGGAACGTACATTGAAGCCCATGGCTGCAGTACAGGCCCGTGTTCACTATGCCATGAAGCAGGAGTTTAAACTCCTCAAGGTTTTAATGGCTGAGTATGCACCAGCTGAATATTCTTACCAGCCCTTGCGTGGGGAAGTTGGTGCTCGCCAAGCTGATTATTCGATGGTGGATGTTATTCCTGTTAGTGATCCTAACAGTTCCACGATGGCTCAGCGGGTCGTGCAATATCAAGCAGTCCTGCAGATGTCTCAGTCTGCGCCCCAAATCTACGATTTACCACAGCTTCATAGACAGATGATCGAAGTTCTTGGGGTCAAGAATGCGGATAAACTTGTACCCATCAAGGAAGATATGGAACCTGCTGATCCGGTTAGTGAGAACATGAGTTCACTGATTGGCAAGCCGATGAAAGCATTTATCTATCAGGATCATGACGCGCACATCGGTGCACATATGGCGTTCCTGCAAGACCCGCAGGTTGCACAGATGATCGGGCAGAATCCGCAAGCACAACAGATTGGAGCTTCTTTGCAAGCCCATATTGCCGAGCATCTAGGGTTCAGGTACCGTCAACAGATCGAAGAAAAACTGGGGGCACCGTTGCCGCCACCGAATCAAGAACTTCCAGAAGAGATAGAAGTGAATCTGGCGCGGGTTGTCGCGGAGGCTGGTAAGCAGCTCACACAGCAACATCAGCAAGAAGCTGCACAACAACAAGCACAGCAGCAAGCCCAAGATCCTATAATTCAGATGCAACAGCAAGAACTGCAGATAAAAGCACAGGAAGTACAGCGTAAAAGCCAGAAAGATGCTGGTGATATGCAGATTAAACAGGAAGAGCAGAAACGTAAGGTTACCAAGGATAGAGCAGACGTTACGCTTGAAGAACAACGGCTGGAACTTGAAAAACTTGAAGTTGGTATAGATGCCAAGAAAGCCGGTGTGAAGATGCGGGCCGATAGACAGTCAGAGGCTAACAAGACAGATCTGGAACTGACTAAACTAGCGGCTAGTACCAAGAAAGAGTAATTAATGATCCCACGAGCAAAAACCGTCTTTGACGTGCTTATAGAAAAAATGAACGAGGATGTATCCTCTGCACTACAGTTTCTTGGATCGGGGGGAGCACAAGACTTCGCCCAGTACAAGGAGGTGACAGGTCTGATTCGAGGTCTCAGATCTTGTATAACTCATGTAGAAGACCTTGCGCGCAATCAACTGGAAGATGATAATGACTGAAGCAGTTACGGCGATAACTCCTGATGAAGATTGGGAAGCACAACTCCCCCTACCCTGTGGATACCATATCTTGGTAGCCCTGCCCGACATTAGCGATTATTATGAAGGTAGCTCGTTGCTCAAGACTGACAATGAGAAACACCGTGAATACATTACCTCTATTATGGGGGTTGTGATAGACATGGGTAAGAGTGCGTATACGGATGAAGCTCGTTTTCCTGATGGCGCTTGGTGCCAAGTAGGGGATTACGTTATGTTCCGTATGAATACAGGGACACGGTTTACGGTTAATGGTAAAGAGTTTCGTTTGATGAATGACGATTCCATCGAGGCAGTTATTCCTGATCCTCGTGGCATCTGCAGAGTATAGGAGCACAATATGGCTTTTCAGAAAGTGGCTTACGAGTTTCCTGATGAGGAGACCGCAGATTCTGAAATCGAAGTTGAAAAATCCAGTGCTGTTGAAATTGATATTTCTGGGGATGCTAAGAAAGATAAAGCAGAGCCTGTAAGTGAAGAAGCAACCGATGATAGCGAGTATAAGGTTGAGGTTGTTGATGATACACCGAAGGCTGACAGGGGGCGTAAGGTTTCTGACCCGCCAGCGGATGTCACTGAAGAAGAGCTTGAAGAGTATTCCGATAAAGTTCGTAACCGGATCAAGCACTTCAGTAAGGGATATCATGATGAACGCCGTTCGAAAGAACAGGCAATTCGTGAGCGGGAAGAGTTAGAAACTTTTGCGCAAAAAATTCTTGAGGAGAATAAAGAATTAAAAGGCACTGTCGGTAAAAATCAGACAGCTATGCTTGATCAAGCCAAACGTACTGCTGTAAATGAGCTTGAAACAGCTAAACAGGCATACAAGGAAGCGTATGAAGCAGGCGATTCAGATGCAGTTGTTACTGCACAAGAAGATCTAACTGCTGCCAAGATTAAATCTGATAGGTTAAATAATTTCAAACTACCTGCTTTACAGGAAGATGATACTCCTGTAACAGTACCTGAATCCACCCCCGCACTGGACCCACGGGCTGAAGATTGGGCGCAAGCTAATCCTTGGTTCGGGCCAGACGACGAAATGACAAGTTTTGCGTTGGGGTTGCATAACAAACTTGTCAAATCGGGTGTAGACCCGCAAAGCGATGATTACTACGAGAGATTAGATTCTCGTATGCGCGAAGTATTCCCCGAAAATTTCGAGGATGCTGAAAAACCAGGAAACAACAAGCCTAAGCGGCAGACAACTGTGGTTGCACCCGCAACGCGGAGCACGTCACCGAAGACAATTCGGCTCACGCAGACACAGGTGAATATCGCTAAAAAACTTGGAGTCCCCCTGGATTTATACGCCCAAAAGGTTGCAGAAGAGATGAGGAAATCAAATGGCTGAAAATCGTATAGACCGCGAGCTTACCACCCGTGATCAAACGACCCAAACAAAGGCTTGGCAACGACCCGAGATTTTGCCGTCACCGAATCCCGAGCCGGGTTATGCATTTCGCTGGATAAGAGTCAGTACGCAGGGACAGATTGACGCCACTAATGTTTCTTCAAAGCTTCGTGAAGGTTGGGAGCCTGTAAAGGCAGAAGACCATCCAGAAATTACAATGGTTACCGTTGAAGTCGATAAATTCAAAGATAACATTGTGATTGGCGGGTTGATGCTTTGTAAAGCTCCAGAGGAATTGGTTTCAGAACGCAATGGGTACTACCGGCAACAGACCCAGGCACAAATGGAATCGGTTGATAACAACCTTATGAGAGAAAATGATCCTCGTATGCCACTTTTTCATGAGCGGCAGTCCAAAAATACTTTTGGTACGGGGACTTAGTCCTAAACCTTTTTATCTGGAGATAAAATACGATGGCTTACCCCACTGTAGATGCCCCTTACGGGCTAAAACCAGTTAACTTGGTTGGGGGTACACCTTTCGCAGGTGCTACGCGTATGATCCCTATCGCTTCTGGCTACGGTACTGGCATCTTCTGCGGAGATGTAGTGCAGTACAAAAACGATGGAACACTCATAATCACCACGCTGCAGAATAACACTTCTGTGGTTCCTGGTGTTGCTGGCGTGTTTTTGGGATGTACTTATACGGACCCCAACCTTAGTTACAAAATACACAGTCAGGACTACCCTGCGAGTACAGTTGCAAGCGATATCGAAGCATATATTTGCGACGATCCAAACGCTTTGTTTAGAGTAGTCAACTGCGCTGGTTCCACGGCTGATGGCGCTGCCACTGGTCTTACACCTGCGTTTGTTTCTCGTGGCAATTCACTTTCGTGTAATGCGGAACTTGTTCTTAACACGGGTCTCACAACTACCGGCAATAGTCGTATGGGTGTGTACATTAATAACGTGACAAGCATCTTGCCAATGACCGTTGTTGATGTGGTCCCAGACACTAAAAACAGCTCTGGTAACTTTGTTGAATTTATCGTTAAATTCACGCAAGGCTATCACCGCTACCATCAAACCGTCGGCGTATAAGGAGGAAGTAGACAATGGCTATTTCACGCGCACAACTACTTAAAGAACTCCTTCCCGGCCTGAACGCTCTGTTCGGAATGGAGTACGCCAAGTATGGCGAAGAGCACGCTCAGATTTTTGAGAAAGAATCTTCTGACCGCTCTTTTGAAGAAGAAACCAAGCTTTCCGGCTTTTCTGCGGCTCCTGTTAAAAACGAAGGCTCTGCCATTTCGTATGACAGTGCACAGGAAGCATGGACTGCTCGCTATACTCACGAGACCATTGCAATGGGTTTCTCAATCACTGAGGAAGCTATTGAGGATAACCTGTATGACTCCTTGTCATCTCGTTATACCAAAGCATTGGCCCGTGCTATGGCGTATACCAAACAGGTAAAAGCTGCCTCTATCTTGAACAATGCTTTTGATTCAGGCACTTATGGCGATGGGCAATATCTATGTTCCACCGCTCACCCGTTGGTATCTGGTGGCACTAACTCAAACCGTCCTACTTCCGGTGCTGATCTTAACGAGACTTCTCTTGAAGCCGCCGTTATATCCATCGCTGGTTGGACCGATGAGCGCAGTCTCTTGATTGCGGCCAAGCCTCGCAAACTCATTATCCCGCCTGCACTGCAATTCGTTGCAACTCGCTTGCTGGAGACCGAGGGACGCGTAGGTACGGCAGACAATGATTTAAATGCACTTCGCAATAACGGCTCTGTCCCCGAGGGATATGCTGTTAATCATTATCTGACCGATACCGATGCTTGGTTCCTTATGACTGACGTTCCCAACGGCTTGAAGCATTTTGTACGTAGCGCAATGTCTACGTCCATGGATGCCGATTTTGATACTGGCAATAGCCGGTACAAAGCCCGTGAGCGTTACTCATTCGGAGTGTCTGATCCCCTTGGGATCTACGGTTCCCCTGGAGCCTAACGACAACTCGGACTTTTAGAGGGGGGGTACTTGCTACCCCCCTTCTTTTACTATATCTTATTATTATTCCCTGACAGCTGCATCGGGTAGCTGACACTAGCCACGACAGGAGAATGGCATGGCTAATACTACATTTTCAGGAGCAATCCGCTCTGAAAACGGCTTCAAAACCGTTACTAAAAGTACGACATTAGGTTCGTATACAGAATATTCTAATATGAATTCAGCGGGTAACCTTTACAATAAAGGTGGTGCCCATATCCAATACGCTGCTGCAACAAGTTATGGTCCTGCAGACGTAATCATCGGTAAGGGTGGGAGTCAGGTTAATACGGCTAACCCTTGGGCCGAAAGTTCCACGCAGCTCTTTCCTTTGGGCAGTGTACTCGTTTACGGTAATAATGTTTATCGTTATGGGTTACTAGGCGGAACCGCTGTTACCGCGGGTAAACTCGTTGCGCATCAAGCTCAGGATTCTAATCATCTGAATATGACGGCAACTGCCACTACAGCCGTCGCAGAAGTTGATATTTCTGTTGAAACAGGGGGCAATGATTTGACCCTTAATGAATATGCAGATGGTTATCTTTGGGTAAATGATGTCAACGGTGAAGGTCAAACCATGCGGGTTAAATCTAACCCTGCGCATGATCACTCTGATGATCCTTCTGTTGTGATTACGACTTATGATCCATTGGCAACTGCTCTGACGACGAGTTCGCAGCTTTCACTGATCCATAATCCGTATTCACAGGTAGTTATTGCTCCTACAGCAGAAGCAGGAGCAGTGATGGGTGCAACTGTCATTGATGTGACGGCTGATTACTATTGCTGGTTTACTGTATCCGGTCCACAAGCCTTGTTGACTGAAGGTACTTTAGTTCTTGGTCATAACTGTATGAGATCAGATTCGACAGCAGGAGCCGTTGAGCCAAGTTCAGGTTCAACACTTGTAAACATCGGTCAGGTGATGGCGGTTAATGCTACCACAGAATACTCTCTTGTCTGGATGAACCTGTAATAAAACCGAGGAGGGGTTAGCGCCCCTCTTCCTTCTATAGGAGGTTAGTATGTCAGGTCGTTCAGACGTAAAGGCCATCACTATCAGCGATGAGGTTGTCGCGGATGCAGACTTTATCGTTACAGCCGCAAGACCTAATACCACAGCAACGCTAGCAAATACGTCTTTTGCTTCGGGTGGTGCTAGACTTTTATCGGTTACAACTGCCGGTACTGGTGATAGCGGTAAAACAACGACTATTACCGGAACAGATACCCACGGGAACAGTATAAGCGAAGTTATAACTTCCACGGGTTCTGCTGAAGCTGTCAATGGTAGTAAGTACTTTAAAACAGTTTCTTCGGTGGTATGCTCCACGCAGTACGCGGCAAATATAACTGTAGGTAGTCAGGCAAGTGCGGCTCAAGCTGTCTTTACCGAGCGTATGCGGTTAAAGGGCTTTTCTCTTGTTTCCGGTGGTACCGCAGGAGTTATCCAGTTCTACGATAATACCCCTGAAGATGGTTCGGTATTGTTCAAATCAAGGACGGTAGGTACCGACAATACCACTGTTGACAGGACAATTCCTGAAGACGGCATCTTGTTCCCGAATGGTATGGTTGTGCAATATACCGTTGCCACAATCGACATGATGACGTTCTTCTACGCCTAGAGGAGCAAGAAAATGGCAGAAGAAGACAAGTTCTCTCCCCGCGAATACCGGAAAGACAGCTTGAGTGGGCGTATTCCTAGAAAGCGTATTCCTAGAAATCGTACAATATTAGATGACTGGAAAGATAGAGATAAAAGGGCAGAGGAGAAGGCTAAAAAAGAAAAACTATCTCGAAAAATGTCTGGACCAGAATTAACAGATATACAAACAGAACAAGAAAATAGAGGTGGACAAATTATTGACGAATTGACGGAACAAAAGAAAGGCGGCGGTAGGGTACGCGGGTATTCTTCAGGTAAACGAGTTAAGGCATCTGGTAAAGTTCGCGGGGCCGGTAAGGTCAAAAAAGGTGTTCGCAAGGCCAAAATGGTCAAAATGAAGGGCTAAAAAATGTCGATCCCTAAAAATATTAAGAGTGCTCGCACCAATAGGAAACAAAAACCACGTTTTTCTCGACGCAAGAAGAAAGAGCAAGAAGAGCTAGAGATGGCCATGGCTGCGCCAATCCCTGGTTCTGAAAAGCTTCCTTGGAATACGGATAGGACTGGGAAACGAATCCCCAAACCCAATAAAAAGGGCGGTAGGGTACGCGGGTATTCTTCTGGTGGTAAAGTCCATCGTGCTGGTTTAGCTCGCCGCCGTCGTTCCTAAAATGAAGGGCTAACAAGGGAAAAATAAATGGCCACGTCCGGTACTACCGCATTTAATCTGGACTTCGCGGAGATTGCGGAGGAGGCGTGGGAACGTGCCGGAAGAGAGATGCGTTCGGGGTATGATCTGGCTACTGCCCGCAGATCCATGAATTTGATGACCATTGAGTGGCAAAATCGTGGCATCAATATGTGGACTATCGATAGTGGTACGGTGTCTCTTACCGCTGATACTTCCCAATATAACCTCCCTGCAGATACGATAGACCTCCTTGACCACGTAATTCGCACCAATTCTGGTAATGTTGCTACGCAGTCTGACCTTACTATAAGTCGTATAAGTGTGAGTACTTATGCCGCAATCCCTAACAAGTTAACGACTGGTAGGCCAATACAGGTATGGATCGAACGATTAACGGCCCAGCCCCGAATTAATGTTTGGCCTGTCCCGAGTGATGGTTCTTATACGTTTGTTTACTGGCGTATGCGGCGGGTAGAGGATGC
>Ga0114908_1002057_pt1 | contig 9870 bp, 11 predicted proteins | sample MalvireepMed_s17_FD_87292 | JGI IMG/M metagenome (GOLD analysis project Ga0114908, IMG submission 87292) | Marine viral communities from the Global Malaspina Expedition - Malaspina viral metaG DeepMed_s17 | ecosystem: Environmental > Aquatic > Marine > Oceanic | place: Mediterranean Sea... | reverse complement strand
GTAAATACGATTGAAATAATATCACCGTTGGCGGTCGAATCTTCCAGGCAAATTCCCAAACGATATGCGCCGGAATCTTGAATCTTGCCAGCGCCGTTCGCCTCGCAAGAAATAATCGATCCCGAATCCAGAGTGGACGTGGTGCCGATATAAAGCTTGGTGACGCCAGAGATCGCAATGGTGCACGCTTGTCCGCTTGTAGGTTTGTTCTGGAGAACACCGATGGCGTTTCCGTCATCCCCACAAATAGCCGCTTTACCGTCCCCATCGACCTTAACAAAGCGATACTGGTACGACGATAAGTCTGCCGCCGCTTCCAGGGTAATTGTCAATTGATTATCTGTCCATGCCATGATGGATTCTCCTTACTGACCTTGCTCGTCAAGGTACTGTGAGTAGAGTTCTGGATTAGTTTTCATAGCCGCTTCAAAAGCCTTGGCATACGAACCGCCAGATTTTTGAATAGCCTCTTTAGCCATGCCATCAAGTTTAGCATAAGCAGATGCCCCGCTACCTCGACTGTCCATTCCCGAACCAATTTCTTGGAGCAGGCCGGTCTTCTCGATAGTCGCGCTTACTGATTTAAAAATAGATTCTACATCAGCAGCAATCTCAGGCGCTACAACATGCAGCGTCTTAAGCATTAAGCCCACCTCTTCAGGCGACTTACCGGGCACATAAGGGAACTCCTTACTAGCCTTTTCTACAAACTCCTTACGGAGCCTCTCGTCTCGTTCAACTGTAAGAAGCTTCTCAAGCTTATCAGCCTTCTCTACGTGCTGGCGATTAGATTTCCAAAGAGCCCTTACCTGACCGCGAACAGCGGGAGGTAATTTAGTCAAAGACTTTTCAATTGAGTTCTCAGTCATCTCGACCTTCTCTTCGTCTTCGTCTTCTTCTTCGTCAAGCTCGGCCTTGGCCTCGGCTGCTGCTTCTTCAAGCTCGCCCGGCTCTTCAGCCGCCGCTACCGGCTCTGCTTCGGCTTCTTCTTCCTCTTCGTCTTCAGCGCCTTCTCCCTCAGGAGCGGACGTATCTACGACTTTACCGACTTCTACTCCAAGCCCTTTAGACAAAAGCGATACTGCTTGGTCAGCAGGCAGAGTGTCCGAGTAAGCGTTGAGGATTTTCATTGCGCCTTTTAAAGCTTCAGCAGCTTCGGGGTTTTCACTAACCGCGCTGCTTTTTACTACTGCATCAAACTTGGCATCTTCGCTACTGGGAGCGTCAATAACCGCATGTAGAATATCTGACATAGCATCTATCTCCGATGTTTTAAGGACAGGAAACCGCTTCTTATTGTTTGCCCCATGGGGGACCAAACTTACTTCCAATGTTTCCACGTCAGTTAAGGCTGTTATAGCCATTAGCGTTCTTCTTTCAGCTCTACGAACTCCACACTAGGCATTTCGCTCTTGGACGTTTTCTCTCGGCTTCCATAACCGCCAATAGAATAAGCGTTTAGGTCACCGTCTTTTACAGACGCCCACTCCGCATCTCCTAGCTTAGTCCCTAGTACCCATGAGCCTGAGTGTACAATGTCTTCACCGAATGGCATTGTATAAGCTCTGTGAGGTTCATTGGCCATAGCACTATCGTAGTCTGCCCGGCTTGGATAAGGAACCATATATGATTCTACCGGAAAGGCATTTGCTTTCGTACTATGATCTAACCCAATTACCCGCGACTCGGCGAGCCATCTATGGGCTGTTTCCTCTACCGCTTTCGGAGAAACCCAGTCGTCTTGAGAATCGACTTGATAGGGGTCAAGCACAATCCCATAGACTATTTGTTTCTCCTGGTCTGCCTTCAAGATCGGCACAACCATGGTCAGCTTTTCTTCAGACTCGCCAGGAAGAACCTGACTAATACTTTCCCGCTTTTCTATCAGCTCATCGGGCGCAGCATCTCTGTCCTTTATTATTTCTAAGTCTGGACTACTTTGGGTGGTTAGGTCAAGTAAGAATTTCCCGCTACGTTTTAGTACGGCATTTAACTTACGAGTTATCTCACCGCTATCGCCGAACCGTCGGACGGCTTTAGGGTGAGGGAGGGAGCATGTAGCCATGTCTCCTAGAGCGTTCTTAGCAACACGTCCCAATGCTATAACCTCTTGAGGTTGCTTACTTTCTAGCCAGGGCAATTGAGTCACGTCTATTAAGCAGATATCTTTCTTGGTCAGGTTGAGCGGTTGTAGGTAGAGGTCGTTAAAAGCCTTACCATCCTGCCCGACTAAATATTCGCCCCGTGCCTTGTCTACCTCGTTAGGTTCTTCCACAACGAATACCACCTGACTATTCGGATTGTGGATTGGCACACTGCTCTTATTTAACTTCTTGAGTTTAGCCTTCTCGACTTCTTGGAGCTGTGTTGCTTCCCGCATCAACTCACAAGTGGGGCACTTAATATCACGTCTACACATCTCGTCCATCATTACCGAAGCAGTGCGGACTATCTTGGGGTGAAGCTCCATGTCTTTTTTGTGGTGAGAAAACCACTCATCGAGATAATCCCAAGCAGTTAAGAGATCGCGGTTTGCCAAACCTCCAATGGTCTTAGGAGTCATCTGTGCCATAGCCATAGCAGCAAGGAATTTAGTATTAGTTTTTGCGTACCGCCTTTTCCCTCCCGCCTTGCTTCTAGCGGCTTGGTGAATCTTAGCGTATGCCCACCCAGGTATTCTTTCCTTTGCCAGCTTCAGGGCTTCTTCCAAATATTCTTTACTGGCTTTCTCGAACCTGGAGCCTACTCGACTGGTCGCTACTCTAGCAGCCAGTTCTTCATCGCCAGACTCTTCAAAGATTGCTTGGTACACATCGTCCCACTCAGATGGTTTTTCTATCTTAGTTTCGCCATCAAGCATCAGCGGTCTCCTCTTGCACAACTTCTGGTAGTGGTGGGGAAGGGGTGCGCCCTACTTCGCCTATTATTAAATCGGCCTTCTCCACGGACACATTAAAAGCAACAACTATGATTTGAACAGCCGAGGCACGGGGCAAGGTTCCCTCAGATACGCTCTGGATAATTGTAAGAAGCGAAGCGACTTGCGCGCCGTTCATTGTTACGGAAGCGATTGATTCGCCTCCCGTCTGAACTCCCTCCTCCTCCGTTGTATCGTCGCCCATCGGCATTGCCTCCGTTGGTTCCGTCACTGCATCGCCTTCAGGTTCTTCAGCAACGGTTGCTTGAGCATATAAATCCGCTTCCGCATCTAACTCGTCCTCGCTTGGCTTTGCAGTCTCTACATCCACTGCTGGTAAGTTAGCGAACTCTCTAACCCATTTCTCCAGCTCATCGTCTGGAGTAATAAGACCGGCTCCTGCCAAGCTAGTGAGAGCGCCAGCTAGCTCTTGGATGTCCGGCGTTTCAATGTCGCTGAAAACAATCTCAGGGAAATACTCTGGTTCGTTCCATCCATTCAATCTCATGAGCGGAGCGATTGCCTTCTCGTTAAACACTGAGGCAACGGATTGAAGATACGTGCCGAGAGCTTGAGCGAAGAGCGCAGTCTTGTTGCTACTCAAAGCGAATGAACCCACACCGTCCATGCCTAGCAGTACGAACTCGCCGAGCACAGACATTGCAATTCTTGACTCGTACCTCTTTACGATCTCGTTAACGTCTAACGGTCTACGCCCTCCTGCGCTAAGCAGGCTGAGTTTAAAGCCACTGGGGTTTCCATCGATATCAGTGTCCGAAGGAATGACCACACCTTCGTACTCGTCCCGTCTAATCTTTTGAATCATATCTCGGAAGTCATCGACTACTGACTTCTGTGCTGATGTAGCGTTGCTGGCTAACAACTCAACGGGGACTTGCATTACCGGGAGGCCAGCTAAATCTCTCTCGATACCGATGGCCTCTATTTCTTGGATGCGCTTACAGAAGAACCAAGACCGATAAGCGTTCCGCAGAATGCTCCTGCCTTCTGGGTTGTTCTTGTGAGTCTCTGTTCTAAACAGCATCGCTTTTTCGAGAGGGATAAATTGTATGGCATAGTCTGGCGGAGCCATTTGCCACATACCTATCGTCTGGCCTTCTTCGTCGAACTCCCAGCGGTAGAGTGTGTCCTGTGAACGAATACCAAACTTTCTCCAACCTATTCGGCCATCATTGAAAAGACTGTTCTTGCGCGGGTCGTCGCTATCGCCGCTTCTAATCTTGTAGAGGATTTCAAAATACGACCATCCGAATGCCAGCATAGATAAGACTTCAGCAAGAAAGTCAGACCAAGTAACGTCCATGTCTTTCAAGCATTCTTCGACGTACTCGGCATATAGTTTATGCTTCTCTTCTTCCCCACTAGGTTGAACTGTGACGTTAGTTTGCCTAACTAAAGTTTTAATGGCGTAAAGGATTGCGCCAATTACCGGGTCATTGTCTTTCATCTCAGTGAAGACTTTGACACCTTTGGTGCCTTCTAATTGGCGTAGCCATTCTTCATTAACCAGACCGCCTTGCTGGTTAAGCCCGGATGAACCCAGAACATCTAGAATGCCGTAGTCGTCTATCTTCTCAGTCATCTTTACTCAGTTCCAATCTATATAAAATCAGCGGCTTGTTCTGGACTTAGTGGGCGGATGCTGCATCGGCAATTTACTATCTCCTCTACATCAGCGCCAGGATCTCCAGGGTATTCTAAAGCCACTCCGGTTGCGGGATTTACAAAAGACTCACCTGCTCGTCTTACTTGCATGTTAAGGGCATCGTGCTGACGGTCGCCAGACATCCCATCTGTTTCGGCCAACCACATATACTGAGTTGCGCCCATTACTTTTCCTGCTTCAAGCCTGCCTCTATTCCTAGCTTTATTGGTTTCGGTTCTTGCTATCATTCTAGCACGCGCGCCAATGCCGTGAGATGTGAAACGTTGACCGAGCGGTTTAAGTATGGCGGGCGTGTCCTTGGCTGTAGGAACAAGAAGCCAACCTCTTAGCCGTCCAGCTATTTGGTTTGTAGTTAACCCTGGCTCTTTTGCCATCCATGTTCCCATAGCCGCGCCAACAGAATGCTGCATCTCTTTCTCAAGCCCCCGCCTGATTCCCTGCACTGCTACTTTACTCTCAGCAGCAAATGATGCGCTTGCGGTCGGCGTAAATTTCCAAGCAGTTCCAGCGAACTCTTTTCCGCTATCGGTTAACTGACGTACCCCGTAAAGTTGGAGGATGCGGAGCAGCGTAACATCGTCCCAGATTACTGCTTTACTTACGGGCACAAAAGCGCGAAGACCCTTGCTGCGTATCTCCGTAAGTATCGCTTTAATTTGCTTCCGTGCTTCTTTCTTTATCCACGCTTCTAATGCCTTAGAAAAAGCTTTTGCTCTGGCAGTTGTTTTGCGGCTCTGCCGGCGAGACTCGCCTTTAAAATCATTCTGAAAGATCTCTTCCGCTTTATAGATTACCAACTGCATTAAAACCAATTCCTCGGTGCATAGTTGGCTTCTGTATCTATGCGAATATCTATGACTGATTTGCTATCCAGTTCAGTGATTGCATAAACCAAGGCATCGAGTCTGTCTGGACTCTTACTCAAGTAAGCTTGTGAGTAAGTACAAAGCTGGTCTTCCAATGAAGCGAACCCCCCAACATGGTGTACCATAGATTGCTCGTACCGTGCAGCAACCGGTTCCGCTCTAACGTATTTTCCTTTGCTGGCATGTATGGCGCGGTATGAAACATTACTACCTACCTGCCGAATCATTTTCTCAACCAAGTCCCCTCCTTGATTAACTTCAGCAACGACTCGGTCCGCATTATGGCGATGGTAACAATCTACTGCTGCCCTAGCCCAACTGTCCACAGTCATGCGGCCACTCAAATCTTCAAGCACGTAGAAGTGGTCATCCGTGCCGAGTCCAGCAACAACGATGCCTGTCTCATCGCTAGATTCTTTAGAAGTTACAGCGGGGTCTATTGCAACTACTACGCGCTTCATTGGAGGCGCAGTCTCCCGCCGCGTTGAGTCTATCATGTGCCTAGTCCAAAGAGCGCCCGGCAGCTCGTCTAAAATTTCAGCATACAGTTCCTGCCTTCCAAGGGATGTCCCATCGTACTTATCCAAGATGTGTTGGAAGAATGTTTCGGCTAGGTTGTCTCTATTGTCGAAAGTCGAACCGCGAGTAGTGGTTGTATTTTTATTGCTTATTAAATCTCTCACAAGTTTAATAGGGCGAGGCGTTGTAGTTACCACACACCGTGGGTCATCTAATCTCAATCCGAACATGAGTTGGTCCCAGGTATCGTAAGCGTAAGTCCATGCGGCGAGTTCGTCACACCATGCCGTGTCATGCTGCGGCCCTCTCAACTGGTCTGGCTTTTCGCTGGTATAGGTATGAGCGACTGCGCCATTTTCCCACACTATGCGCCTTCTGGATGGTTCATAGATTGGACGTTCTTCAGGACTACAGCAGGCGAGAATGCCGGAGGGTCCCGTAACCATAACGTCTCGAACGTCTGCCGCAGTCCTACCTACCAAAGCGATGTGCCTAGCCTTTCCTGAGTTAACCCGTTCTCGTATATACTCCGCGCCCGTTCTTGTTTTACCGTACCCTCGTCCAGCAAGGATTAGCCATATTCGCCAATCTGTTTCAGGTATGCGCTGGTCTGGTCGAGCCCAGAAATTCCAATCCCATCTAAGCTCAATGAGTTGTTTCGGTGTCAGGGATTTCAGTATCCTCATTCTCTCTGCTGGCGGCAGTAAAGCGATTGATTGCAGACATGATGACTTCCCTGGCTTCCCTTGCCTGACTTTCGACTTTAATTGCTTCGCCATCTTTCCCTGTAACTTCCTGCCGCATCTTAGGCACAAACATATCTCGGCGACGTTCTAGCTTCCACGCTGCTGCTTGCCACGACCCGTCTCGTGCTGCCTTCTCGATAATAGCAAGCCAGCCCTGGGTAGCTTCACCTTCAGCTTCTTTTATAGCGTCCCGAAAATCCCGGTACCTCTTAGCGTCTCTACGGTCAGAGTCAGCCCACTGCATCCACTTGTAGTACGTAGTCTCGCCAATGCCAGCGCAGCCGCAAGCGTCTCTGACTGGGCAGCCAAGTCTTGTTGCTCTAAGAAACCGTTGCTTCACATCGTCAGTTAACTTTGACCTTCTACCCAATGCTGCCATCTTTACTCTCCTAAGTGCAATGCCATAACCTCAGATCTTAAGCTGTGGTCGTCTCTAAACTTTCCACGCATCTCTGAGGTAATCATCTCAGACTTGTGTTTGTGAACACCGCGAGTAGTCATGCAGTGGTGCTCAGCGTTTACGATAACCGCCACGCCGCGTGGCTGTAAATATTTTACCAGAGCGTCAGCGATCTGTGCAGTCATCTTTTCCTGAACCTGTAATCTTTTAGCGTAGCAATCAAGTAAGCGGGCGAGCTTGGAAATGCCAACCACCCCTCGGTCGGGCAGGTAGGCAATTGTAGCGTGCCCTATGATGGGCGCTATGTGGTGCTCGCAATGGCTTTGGAATGGGATTCTTTTAAGCATGACCAGTTCATCGTAGCCTTCTACTTCATTGAATCGTTTAGATAAGATTTCTTCGGGGTCGTCTCCGTACCCTTTGAACCACTCGTTCCAAGCTTTCAGAAAGCGCTTGGGCGTATCGAGTAATCCTTCCCGGTTGCAATCTTCGCCAATAAACCACAGCAGATCCCTTACCGCTTCGAGAGCGGCGCTATGCTTAGCCTCTTCGAGAGCTTCCCTTGTCCGTTTGTTTAATGTTTCTTGCTTACTTTCACTCATCGTATGCTCCAGAGTTTGTGCATCTGAACGGAGAGCCGCCACTGTGGGTTTGCGTCTATCAACTGCATGCACCAATCCAGGTTGTCTTGGCGCGGTCCATTTGTGTCAGCCCCCGGTGATAGGTAGCGGTACATGGCACGCAGTTTTGGCTTGGGTATTCCTTGCCTAGTCGAGCGAACATACCGAAGCTCATCCACTCGATTCATCTTTAGAGTATGCTCAGCAGTCTTAGGCGAGCAGCTCACCCAATCAATATGCCCGAGAATCTCTTCTCGTAGGTCGTTGATGCCGTTGGTTTCTATCGCAACATAAAACCCGGCAGCGCTCAACCTCATGACCAAGTCAACATCCATTTGAAGCGTTGGTTCGCCACCCGTGAGAATCACAGCCTTACCCTCTAACGGCGCCCCCCAAACCTCTTCTACTTCCGCCACAAGTTCTTCGGCAGTCTCGAACCGTTTATAGACTGAGCGGAAGTCGGTATCGCAATCGAAGCCGTGCTCTTTCTCGACGCACTTTAAATTGCAGCCAGCGAATCTAATGAAGACATTCCTGCTACCGGCACGCATACCCTCGCCTTGTAGAGCGCAGAAGATTTCACTTACGGTATATGGCATGGCAGTTCTCCGTTTCCCACAGAACGACTTTGAAGACTTCGACTTCTGCGCCTAGCATTAAAGTCGGGCAAACCTCTTCGACTAAATACTTCGCCATGTTCTCTGCTGTTGGGTTGGACGGCATCATGTATGACTTGAAGTCTTTGCCGTCGGCGTTAAGTTCAAAGAATCGGCACATTGGCGCGTCGCCAGCATAGAAAATAAAGCCGTGGTCCCAATTCTCATCTATCCACCCGCCGACCTTTTGCTTGAGTACGGAGAAATCAATTACCCTGCCGATGGAATCTAGTTCAGGCGCTCTGGCATGAATGAAGGCAACGTAGTTATGTCCGTGAGGATGAGCACACTTAGACTCATGCCTGTGCACTCGATGCCCGGAACAGAATTGGATTCTACGGACACACTCTGCTGACTCATCCATACTTATACCCCTCTGAAGAGTAGACGCCTTTGGATGGAACGCCCGTTGCTCTCACTCGGTTTATTATCGTGCTTTTCAAAAGACCTACTGCCGGCGTTCTAATAGGCACGCCCAGTTGTCGAGACATCTTCTTAGCCCACCACCAATTAGAATCGCCATGCTTATCGAACAGAGGGAGCAGGTTCCTCGTACCAAAGTAAATCTCATCCGGGTTTCTCCTAGCAGCCATTCTCAAGAATGTCTCATTGCGGTCTGCGAACGTCCCTCCGGTACGATTAAGCGAGTCCATAAAAATTTCTTCACAGTCTAGGTTGAAGAAATACTTGAGCACCCGAACTGCTTCTTGTTCTTCTTCGAGGTACGGCTGCCCGTAGTTGAAGAACAAGCATTTCGCTCTTAAGTAATTCTCGTTCTTCAGCAAGCAGTAAACGCTATCGTACCCGCCGCTTAGTAAGACTATAGTGTGCAAGGCCATCTCCAAGGAATAGGAAACAGCGGCTGCTGTCTCATCCTCCGCTTATGCGTGAAGCAGTCGAGGGCAATGTGGATAAGCGCGCCTAGTAGCGCTTCACTAGGCCCCATTAGACACCATAGCAATGCACTATGGGTTATTCGGTACGGCAGTATTCTCCACTCAGGGAATTCATCTATAACCTTCTGCACTGCTTTGCGGCTTCGCCTGATAGAAATCTCGTTAGGTATCCAAACTATATCAGGTGCCACGCAACCGATTGCATTAGCGTAGTCGCCGATAACCAAGAACGGTAGTGCAGTTGCGCTGTGGATAAGCACGTTAGGCATTGTCTTCCTCAAGACTCTCTAACTCTTTACGCCAGACCTGCTTGTTGTGCTTTTCCCAGGCCATGAAATACTCAATCTCGCTTCTTAGGTTGCGTTGAATATTATTGGTTAGTCCAATGTTCTGTTTCCCGTAGGCAGTGAACGTTCCGAACGCTGCTGGTTTTAAGCACCAGGACGAAGCATCAATAGAATGCCAGGGGTAGTCTTTAACTATGGGTTCAGTGCAGAGGCCGAGAGCATGAAGTTTTTTGGGCCAAGCTATCGAGAATATAGCATCGGTATAGGCTCTCTTCT
>Ga0114908_1002056_pt1 | contig 9871 bp, 12 predicted proteins | sample MalvireepMed_s17_FD_87292 | JGI IMG/M metagenome (GOLD analysis project Ga0114908, IMG submission 87292) | Marine viral communities from the Global Malaspina Expedition - Malaspina viral metaG DeepMed_s17 | ecosystem: Environmental > Aquatic > Marine > Oceanic | place: Mediterranean Sea... | reverse complement strand
TCTTAACACGACCTTATTGCCAGTTCGCGAAGTGTCAAAAAAATGAATTTCTTCCTGAATCTGCCCATCGGGCAGTCAGGCTTTTTTCAGGATTATTCTATAAATTCTGATATATAATTCCAAATCAATTTTGAATAACAAAAAACCTCACAGATTTTTAAAATCTGTGAGGTTTTTGTTTGTTTTCTATTATCGAAAAGCGAAGCGATCTAAGCTCTAATAATTATTGCTGAAGTAATTTTGCGGCATACTTCGCAAAATAAGTTGAAATAATACTGGCTCCTGCTCTTTTTATAGCAGTTAATTGTTCTAGCAAAACGGCGTCGTGGTCTATCCATCCTTTTTCTGAAGCAGCTTTAATCATAGCATATTCTCCAGAGACTTGATAGACCGCAACAGGTACATTTACGGCATTTTTAACTTCTCTTACTACATCTAAATAGCATAACCCGGGTTTAACCATAACGATGTCTGCACCTTCTTCCACATCGTGAATGGCTTCTTTGATGGCTTCGGTACGGTTGGCAAAATCCATTTGATAGGTTCTTTTGTCTTTGGGTATTTCTACCGTACTGTCTTTAGGAGCAGAGTCTAGGGCATCACGAAACGGACCGTAAAAAGCAGAGGCATATTTAGCGCTGTAACTCATAATCCCTACGTTATGAAACCCATTTTCTTCCAATCCTTTTCTAATGGCTAAGATTCTGCCATCCATCATGTCGCTAGGAGCTATAAAATCTGCCCCCGCTTCGGCATGGCTAATGCTCATTTTCGTTAAAGCATCAACGGTAGGATCGTTAACTACCTGACCATTTTCTATAATGCCATCGTGACCATAAATAGAATAAGGATCTAGTGCTACATCGGGCATCACAATCATTTCGGGAACGGCATCCTTTATAGCTTTAATTGTTTGCTGCATAAGACCGTCTTTGTTCCAGGCTTCTTTACCGGTATTGTCTTTTAAATCTTCACTTACCTTCGCATAAAGATTCACCGCTTTTACGCCTAAAGCCCACAATTCTTTTACTTCTTTTACAGTGCCGTCTAAAGATTGACGATAAACTCCGGGCATTGATGGTACTTCCGATTTTATTCCTTTACCTTCGGTTACAAACATGGGGCACATAAAGTCTTGTGGATTCACACTTGTTTCTCTTACTAAACTTCGAATGGCTTCGTTGGTACGTAATCTTCTATTTCTTTGTAATGGGAACATGATTTTATTTTTAGTTGCCAGTAAGCAGTTTTTAAGTTTACGGCTAAATTAAACTATTTAAAATGTTGATTTTATTTTTCGAATTAATGAAGCTAGCATTTTCTTAACTTCTAAAATTTCAGATAGTAAGCTTTCAGCTATTAGCTTCCATTTAAAGTTTTTATAAGAGCACTAAGCATTTTCTTAATTTCTTCAGTTTGAAGTTGAAGTTTTTCATAGTCTTCAGCACTAATAAAATTGAGGTCTTTGCTTAGCAACATTTGATATTCTAATTCGTTTGCTGAGCCAAATGAAATATATAGAAATCGAGAGAAGTCCTTATCAGATTTTCTTCCACAACCTTCAGCAATATTGGTAGGTATGGAACTCGATGACCTTTTAATTTGGCTTACCAGATTGAAAGTTTCTTCTTTTGGATACTTTTCGGATAGTTTATAGACATCCAATGTTAATTGATGGGATTTCTGCCAAACCAAGTATTTCTTATAATCTTTCATCTTTTAAGCTGATTGCTGAGAGCTAAAAGCTGTCAGCTATTTCTGTCCACCGTAAACTATTAACGACCTACACCCACTCCACAGGCTCTTTTAGTACTTTCATCAACTTTTCTTCCTCACTTCCTTTTTCAGGATGGTGATCGTAAACCCATTGTACGTGAGGCGGTAAACTCATTAAAATGCTTTCGATCCGGCCATTGGTTTTTAAGCCGAATAGAGTGCCTTTATCATGAACCAGATTAAATTCTACATATCGCCCGCGACGCACTTCCTGCCAGTCCCGGTGATTTTGGTCATATTCAAGATCTTTTCTTTTTTCAACAATGGGGACGTAAGCTTCTAAAAAGCTATTGCCAACTTCGGTCACAAAATTATACCAGTCGGTGATATTATGTTCTTCAGAATCTTTCAGGTAATCAAAAAACAATCCGCCAATTCCCCGTGCCTCATCACGATGCGCATTCCAAAAATACAGATCACATCTTTTTTTGTATTCAGGATAAAAATTAAGATCATGCTTATCGCAGGCATTTTTCGAAATTTGATGAAAATGAATCGCATCTTCCTCAAAAAGATAATAAGGGGTAAGATCCTGCCCCCCACCAAACCACTGGTCTACCGTATTTCCTTCTTTATCATACATCTCAAAATATCGCCAGTTGGCATGAACGGTAGGAACCATAGGGCTTTTAGGATGAATTACTAAACTTAGTCCGCAGGCAAAAAAGTTTACATCGCCAACCTTAAAATACTGTTGCATGGCTGGGTTTAGCGGCCCGTGAACTGCTGAAATATTTACGCCGCCTTTCTCGAATACATTTCCGTTTTCGATGACACGGGTGCGGCCACCACCACCTTCTTCACGTTTCCAAAGGTCTTGTTTAAAGGTTGCTTTTCCGTCGATTTCCTCCAGTTTTGAAGTTATGGTGTCCTGGAGATCCTCTATATATCGATAAAATTGGTCTTTCATGCTAATCATCTATCCAACTTCTAGCTTCATTAATTTTTTGCGTGAGACTAAATGAAAACGTTCGACTTACCTCTTGGGCTTTTTTATAAATTGAAAGTGTTTTTTGCGCAATATCGGCCTGTTTTTCTTCAGCTTCCAGATCGATACTATTTAAAAGAATATCGCCCAGGGCTTCGTAATGTGAAAATTCTAAGTCAAGATTCGCTAAAATCTCCATCACTTTTTCTTCAGGAAGATTTTCAATTTCATTTAAGCCGATGCCTAAAGCTTCTTTTAGTTTTCGATCGAAGTCCAATCTAATTTCTTCCCATTCTTCGGGAACATGGCCCATTTCCATAATCGATCGTAGCTGTGCATCGATGCGTTCTTTTTCTTCGTCCCGGTAATTTTTGTTTAGCATAATCGTAAGCTATTATTCTATAAAAACGAGTTGATTTTTATCCAATTTCGATAAATCCACATCGTTTATCTTTACTGCGGAATTCATTAAATCCTGAAGTTTTTCAACGGCATTTTCCTCAGGATTATTGCTGAAGAGAGTTCGTCCTACTTCATTATTATGTAGATCCATTGCTTGCGCCAATGCCTTATTAGGAGCCAGGCGCTCATGGAGATCTGTAATTTTCTTTGCCCAAATTACCGATTCTTCAACCGAATTATTTTTTATGAAAACTTTTTCAGCGATTAAAAAATTCCAGTAGGCATGTCTAAAGGCGTTTTCGCGATTATCCTGATAATGCTTTTTCCCAAAGAGCCGATTGCAAATTTCCATTGTTTCTCTGGTGGCTCGATAGGTTGGAAAAATATAAAATGGATTGGGCAGGAATAACTTCAGCAGGATAAAAATCTCTTTAAATTTAAGCCGCCGTATTCTTGCCCAAATTGTCATTATCTGGGTTTGTATTCTTTAACCGCATCTACAAATGCCTGCGCATTCTCAACCGGGATATCTGGTAAAATGCCGTGTCCCAAGTTAGCGATATAACGATCTTTACCAAATTCGTCGATCATCTGGGTGGTGATTTTCTTAATTTCCTGTGGAGATGAATATAACCTTGAAGGATCAAAATTTCCCTGTAGTGTAATTTGTCCGCCACTTAAATATCGTGCATTCATTGCAGAGCATGTCCAGTCTACACCTAAAGCAGCTGCGCCAGATTGCGACATTTCTTTAAGCGCAAACCAGCAACCTTTACCGTACGCAATCACCGGAATTTCATCTTTTAAGGCATCGATGATCTGCTGGATGTATTTCCAGGAATAGGTTTGATAATCTGTAGGAGAAAGTAAACCCCCCCAGGAATCAAAAATCTGAATCGCATCTACACCGGCTTTCACTTTTCCTTTTAGATACGCAATGGTGGTATCGGTAATTTTTTGAAGTAGCACCTGCGCTGCATCGGGGCGTTTAAAACAAAATTCTTTGGCCTTATCAAAGTTTTTAGAGCCCTGTCCCTGCACCAGATAACATAAGATCGTCCAGGGAGAACCGGCAAAACCAATTAAGGGAACTTCGTCATTAAGGCGCTCTTTGGTGAGTTTTATGGCATCATAAACATAGCCCAATTCTTCGTAAACATCTGGAACGATGATATCGTTTACATCAAGCGGAATACGAACGGGATTTGGTAAAAAAGGACCAACGCCTGGTTTCATCTCAATTTCTACGTTCATCGCCTGTGGTACCACCAAAATATCGCTAAATAAAATAGCGGCATCGGTTCCTACCTGCTCGATCGGCATCGTCGTAATTTCTGCAGCAAGTTCTGGCGTGCGACAACGGGTAAAGAAATCGTATTTTTCTTTTAGCTTCATAAAATCGGGCAGGTAGCGACCTGCCTGGCGCATCATCCAAACCGGCGGGCGCTCTACCGTTTCTCCTTTTAAAGCTCTTAAGAAAAGATCGTTTTTAATCATGTGTTATTTATTTGCTTCAAAATTAGTGATATAATTTTCAATGCTGCGAATTACATTGGATATATCGTTCATTATCATTTCATCGTTAAATCTGAGTACAGCAAGCCCTAATTCATTTAATCTATTTTCTTTTATTACAGCTTTATCCCAAACTTCTGGTAATTGATGCGAATATCCATCACACTCGATAGCTAGTTTTAATTCATTACAGAAAAAATCTACGATGTAATTATCGATGGGTTTTTGTCTGTGAAAATCGTAACCATACATCCTTTTACCTTTTAACTGTTGCCAGAGTTTTATTTCAGATTTAGTAGCATTATTTCGTAATTGACGGGCTAACTCTTTTAGTTTTGGATTGTAATAAATTTTCATGTTGCAATTTTTACACACCCCTCAATCCCCTCTTTTTAGAGGGGAGGTCAATTAATGTTTATTATATTTCTTAACCACCTGCACAATTACATTTTCAATGCTTGGCAGGGTGGCTATTTTAATATTTTTGGTATGCTTTTTTACTGAATTTGCTGTGGTTGTCCCAATACAAAATGCAGTAGCTTCTCCTATTTTATTTTTCCTGAAATAACTTTCTACGCCACTTGGACTAAAGAACAAAACACCATCAAATTCCTGTTTAAATTCGGCAAAATTGAGCCCCGTTTTATAGACCTGAATTTCTTTAAAAGATACCTTATGTTGTTTTAGCTGAAGTGGCAGTTCGTCCCGGCGTTTATTTCCGCAGAAAAAAGTAAAGTGCTTATTTTGGTGATTTTCGATGATTTTTTCAGCTAATGCTGAAGCATTATCGGCAGCTTCAGTAATCTCAATATCATTTTCCTTAAGCAAGGCTGCAGTTTTAGATCCCACAACAAATGCTTTCTCGATCTTTACTTTATCCTGAATGGCTTTAAACGCATTTTTACTGGTAATAATGGCGTTTTCTACCAGGTCGATATTCGATGAAAATGAGAGAAATTCTATGTTTATCGCATTGTATTCCACCAAACCAATTTTAGCCCCAAGCAATAATTGCTTTTGTGCAGTGGTAAGTTTTTTTGTGGAAAGTACAGTGGCCATAAGCCTTAGTTTAAAACTTCCTTGATTTGTTTCATCAGTTCGGCGCCGCCTTTGGCAAGAATTTCTTCAGCACAAAATTTTCCAAATCCGGCCACATTATCGGCATCGATTCTTTTTTCAACTTCAATCTTCTGCGAGCCGTCTAAACTAAAAAGCGCTCCTTTAAAATGTAGAATATCGTCATTATCAATTTTCGCTAAAGCACCTATGGGAGCGGTACAACCACCTTCCAGAGTCCTTAAAAACTCACGCTCTACATGAACTTCAAGATCTGTTTGGTGGTGATTTAAAGCGCCAATAGCTGTTCGGGTAAATTCATCTTTTTCTAAAGCAACTACCAGCATGGCGCCCTGTGCAGGTGCCGGGATCATCCAGTCTAAATCGATAAAATTTTCAGGCTTTATTTCGATTCTTTCCAGGCCGGCAGCGGCAAAAATAGCACCGTTCCAATCATTATCTTCCAGCTTTTGCATTCTCGTATTTACATTGCCGCGAAGATCTACCACCTTATGATTTGGATAGCGATTAAGCCATTGTGATTTTCTACGCAAACTTCCGGTTGCAATCGTTCCTTCAGCCTCTAAAAAATCGGTGCCTTTATGGATAAGGATATCTTTGGTATTAGCGCGTTTTAAAACCGCAGCTTCTACAATGCCTTTTGGTAGGGCTGTAGGGACGTCTTTCATAGAATGCACTGCAATGTCTACCTTTCCGGTAAGCATGGCAATATCGAGTGTTTTGGTGAAAATCCCGGTAATGCCCATTTCGTAAAGCGGAACATCCAGATTGAGATCTCCGGTAGATTTTACGGGAACAAGCTGGGTTTGATGTCCTAATTTTTGAAGTGCGGCCTGTACAGTTTTTGCCTGCCACATGGCCAGTTCGCTGTCCCGTGTTCCTATGCGTATCACTTTGTTCATCGTACTTGTTCTTCTTCTAACTGAAATACTTTTTGGATAAGCTCCAGGCTCTCATCGGTAGTATTGCTGTCTTCTTTAAGGTGATTGGCAAAATGCTTCATGATCTTTTGGATAATCCTGTTGCTCACAATTTCTGCCTGCTCATCGTTAAAATCAGCTATTTTTTTACGCTGAAAATTAAGTTCAGCGTCTTTCATCATGCGTAGTTTTTTCTTTAGCGCTTTAATGGTTGGCGCAAATTTGCGGGTTTCCAGCCATTTGTTGAATTCGCCTTCTACTTCAACAATAATGGCTTCAGCTTCAGGAATAAACTTTTTACGACGTTGAAGGGTTTCATCGGTTATTTGAGAAAGATGGTCTAAATGCACCAATTTCACATTATCCAGTTCTTCAACATCTTCAGCAACATTTTTAGGGATAGAAAGATCTAAAATCAGCAAATCTTTCTTGCAGTATAAAAGTTCTTTGCTAACAGTTGGATTTTGTGCCCCTGTGGCAACAATAAGGATATCGGCATTTCTTATTTCTGCCTGTAAATCGGCGTAATCTTTAACCGTTAAACTAAATTTTCCGGCAATTTTTTCAGCCTTATCTTTAGTTCGGTTAATTAAGGTGATATGCTTATTTTGAGTATGTTTTATAAGATTTTCACAGGTATTCCTCCCAATTTTACCCGTCCCGAAGAGTAAAATATTTTTTTGGGAAACGTCTGGAATGGTTTGCAAAATATATTGTACCGATGCAAAAGAGACTGAAGTAGCTCCCGTAGAAATTTCGGTTTCGTTTTTAATTCGTTTGCTCGCCTGGATTACCGCATTTACCAAACGCTCTGTAAAAGTGTTGGTTAAACCGGCAGCTTTGGATTGTGCAAAGGCAAATTTAAGCTGACTTATAATTTCAAAATCTCCTAGAATCTGACTGTCTAAACCGGTACCTACTCTAAACAAATGGGAAACCGCCTGTTTACTCTTATAAACATAGGCTACTTTCTCAAACTCTTCTACGGTACCATGCGTATGGGCACAAAGAAGTTTTATTAACTGAAATGGGTGTGCAGCAAAACCATACACCTCTGTCCGGTTACAGGTCGAGGTTACCAAAACGCCTTCTATTCCTTCTCTTTTTGCCTGCTCTAATAATCTAGCTTTGGCATCTGCATCAAGACTAAAATGTCCTCTAATTTCAGCATCTGCTTTTTTATAGCTAAGACCAATAATATAAAAATGCTTTCCTTTAGAAATAAAACTTTCCATGAACTTATTAGGGATTGTGGTGCAAAATTAAAGTAATGTTAATTTAAAAAATAACGCTAGGAGTACTATTTGTATCGCTAACAGGGATTTTAGTATATTTATGGTTGTAAATGCCTGAAATAGCATAGTTTTGTAGTAATAATAAGTGTTTTAAATTTATTAGTTTAGATTGTTTCTAAATAAAAATTTGCTTTTTAACGCCATGGAAGAAGAAAAAAATATCGCTGTAAGTCTTACAGAAGAGACCAAAGTGGAAGATGGGTTTCATATCTTAAAGTTTCAAAACGAAACTTCTGATAAACAGATCATTGAACGAGAAATAAACAATAGTTTTATACAGTTTCATTTTAATGTAAAAGGAAATTGTAAATTTTTATTTAACGGCGGCCGTTACGAACTTCCGCTAGCCGAAGAGAAATCACTTTTGCTGTATAACCCACAGCAAAATCTTCCTTTAAACGTCGCTTTAGAAGCAAATTCATGGTTGATTTCTTTGGTGATTTCCATTAAAAAATTTCATGCGTTATTTTCTGAAGAGGCGAATTATATCTCTTTTCTAAGCGCTGAAAACAAAGATAAAAAGTACTATAAAGATTCCCCAATATCACCTTCTATGGCTATTGTGCTAAATCAGGTAATGAACTTTAATCTTACCCCAACTATTAAAAACCTTTATTTTAAAGCCAAGGCCTACGAATTACTGAGTCTTTATTTTAACAGGGCAGAGGATGCTAATGTAGAACAATGCCCATTTTTAAGCGACGAAGAAAATATTCTGAAAATCAGAAGAGCTAAAGATATTGTGATTGCCAGAATGGCCGAGCCGCCATCGCTTCAGGAACTTTCTGATGAAATAAACCTGAGTTTAAAGAAATTAAAGGAAGGTTTTAAGCAAATTTATGGTGATTCGGTGTACAGTTTTCTGTTTGATTACAAAATGGAATATGCCCGAAAATTATTGGATAGCGGTGAATATAATGTCAACGAAGTAGGCTTAAAAGTAGGGTACAGTACAGCCAGTCATTTTATTGCAGCCTTTAAAAAGAAATTTGGTACCACGCCTAAGAAGTATTTGATGTCTTTACCGGCAACGCATTAAGTTTATAGGCCAAAGAATCAAGAACCAAGACTCAGGACGCAAGAAAATAGACCTTTTTAATTTGAAAATGTGGTGATGTGTTGATTTGAAAGTGGGTTTTTCTTCTACTTTATTTTTAGTTTTAAACTGATTAACTGAGGTCGACGGTTTGAAGTGAAGCAAATACGAAGCTATAAAAGTGAAAGATAATATTGAAGTAGGATATGATTTTAGGTTAGACACTAAATGTGGTGATCCCGATACTGATAGCCTAAAATTATACAACTTTCATAGCTTATTGTGGAATCAAAAAGTGGCAAATAACAAAACTCTAAATCTTCAAGTTTTAAATAAAAATTATGGAAGATTAATTTTGAAAACGAATTTGACTGATAATTTATCCAGTGACAGGATGTTTCCTCATTTTATTGGTAAGTATAACGGAAAATTAGATAGCTGGTTAAGTGATTCTGATAAAGAAAAGCTTCAATATAAAGTAAGAACGATTGGAGGACATATTGTTTTTCCGGCACATAGAAAAAACGGATTTACTATTAACCAAGCACGAGGTGTAAATCGAAAAATAAGTGACAGGTTTGACCTTACTTTAGAATGCATTAAGCGTTTTTATCAAAATGAAGAGAGTCCTTTATCTAGTACTTTGTGCAGATATTCTGAGTTTTTTAGAGTATTCGAGAATTTTGAGAACTATATAGAATTTTTTATGCTTCAGGATTTTATAAAGTGTAATGGAGAAATAAACTATGCCTTGCCTTTTGATGATTTCAATCGGTCTGCATTACCGAAAAGTAAGAAAGAATATGGAGATTATATGAATATAACAGTTGAATTGATAGATAAACGAAATAAAAGAATATTTAAAAGAATAAAGAATATTGTTTATGTTTAGTGTATTTCTGAGCAAACGGCTATCAAAATC
>Ga0114908_1002051_pt1 | contig 9880 bp, 9 predicted proteins | sample MalvireepMed_s17_FD_87292 | JGI IMG/M metagenome (GOLD analysis project Ga0114908, IMG submission 87292) | Marine viral communities from the Global Malaspina Expedition - Malaspina viral metaG DeepMed_s17 | ecosystem: Environmental > Aquatic > Marine > Oceanic | place: Mediterranean Sea... | reverse complement strand
GAAAAAGAAAAACGCTTCAGAGAATTGCTTGTCCATCCTTTAATTTCAGAAGTAAGAGGAAAAGGATTAATGCTTGCAGCTATTGTGGCCTCTGAGGATATAGCCAATAAGATCATCTTAAATTGTAAAGAAAAAGGAGTAATTTTATTCTGGCTTTTATTCGAAAAAAGAGCTGTAAGAATTACCCCGCCACTAACAATTTCTATGGAAGAGATTGAAGAAGGTTGTGGCATTATAATTGACGTTTTAAACAAAATAAAAAACAAAGCTTAGGTTGTTGATTACTTTGTTAACAACAATTAAAGCATCTGCGATACTCGGTTAAATCGTTTTTTAACTTTAGTAAAGTAGGAATCCAGTAACAACTTGCTTATGCAGTTAAGTCATAACGAAGATAACAATTTCTCACTTTCCCGTTTCGAATCTATGCTTAAGACCAATGATGTTTTATTCTTTGATTCTAACGAATTCGAAAACATTATTCATCATTATTTAGAAATCGGAAAGATAAATCTTGCTAAAAAGGCCGTTAAATTAGGTCTTTCCCAGCATCCATCCTCCATCAACCTTAAACTTCTTAAAGTTGAAATTCTTGTTTTTGAAGACAAATTAGATCTTGCCGATGGTCTATTGGCCGAAGTACAGGATCTGGAAGCCAATAACGAAGAAGTGTATATCCAAAAAGCACAAATCTTTTCTAAGCGAGATGAACATCACAAGGCCATCAACGTTTTAGAACTAGCGTTAGAGGTTACCGATGAAGCGGCTGAGATCTACTCGATGATTGGCATGGAATACCTTTTTCTTGAAGATTTTGAAAATGCCAAGATCAATTTTATGAATTGTCTTGAAGCCGATGAAGAAGATTATTCTGCCCTATACAACGTGATGTATTGCTTCGATTTTCTTGGTGAAAAAGAAGAAGCTATAGAGTACCTTAATATGTACCTGGATAAAAACCCATATTGCGAGGTAGCATGGCATCAAGTAGGAAAACAATATTTTGATTTAAAAGACTACAAAAAAGCTTTAGCCGCTTTTGATTTTGCCATTATTAGCGACGAATATTTTATAGGTGCTTATTTAGAAAAAGGAAAAGTACTGGAAAAACTGGAACGTTATGTAGAGGCTATAGAAAACTATAATGTTACTTTAGAACTAGACGACCCTACTTCTTTCGCCTATTTGCGAATTGGTAAATGTTTTGAAAAACTGGGTAATGATAAACTGGCACTTTCAAATTATGAAAAAACGGTTCATGAAGATCCACTTTTAGATAAAGGCTGGATCGCAATCACCGATTTTTATATCAAGAAGAAAAATTTTAAAAAAGCGCTCTACTATATCAACAAAGCAATCAATATCGATGAAGAAAATGTGCTGTATTGGAAACGTTACGCAAAAATCAATAACCGTTTAAATTTAGACCGGGAAGCCGAACGTGGCTATCGTAAAACTTTAGATCTTGGAAATTACGAATTAGAAACCTGGATTAGACGTTGTGATATCTTAATTAACCTTGCAGAATGGGAAACTGCCGTGCAAAATTTGTTGCAGGCTAATGAATTTTATCCTGGTATTGCTGAAATTGAATATCGACTAAGCGGGCTATATTTTATGCTGAATAAAGCCGATCTTGCCTATAAACACCTGGAAAACGGTTTAAAAGCTGATGCTGAATATTATATTATCATCGAAGAACTTTTCCCTGAAATCTTTAAAAGAAAAAGCGTTAAACAATTAATAGATTCTTATCAAAAGGCTTCATAGTAATTTCCTAACTTTGGGCGAATCTAATTTTTAGGATATGCAAAGAAGCTTACGAGAATACCTAAGCGTTACTTTAAAAGGTATGGCTATGGGAGCCGCAGATGTTGTCCCTGGAGTATCGGGAGGAACCATCGCTTTTATTTCAGGAATTTACGAAGAATTAATCTCTACCATTAGTGGTATCGATCTTTCTCTTTTAAAAACCTGGAAAAGAGAAGGCTTTAAAGCAATGTGGCTTCAATTAAATGGCGGTTTTATCGTTTCGCTGTTGCTAGGAATCCTTATTAGTTTATTCACACTAATGCGACTGGCAAATTATTTGCTACAAAACCACCCTGTATTAATCTGGTCATTCTTTTTTGGATTGGTGCTGGCAAGTATCTGGTATGTTGCTAAACAAATCCCAAAATGGAATTTTAAAATTGTTATCGCACTAATTCTTGGGGCTGCGGTAGCACTTTATGTTACATCTCTGCCACCTATGGGAAGTTCAGAGAGTAGCGTTTTTATGTTTATTGCCGGAGCTATTGCCGTTTGCGCGATGATCCTGCCCGGAATTTCAGGAGCGTTTATCCTGGTATTACTGGGGGCCTATCGCCCCGTAACCGAAGCTGCCCACAACTTCGATATTAAAACTCTGGCTATCGTTGGTGCTGGTGCTATTTTTGGGTTACTTAGCTTTTCCAAAATTCTAAAGTGGCTTTTTACCCATTATACCAGTATTACTCTAGCCGTCTTAACTGGTTTTATTGCAGGCTCACTAAATAAAATATGGCCCTGGAAAAAGGTATTGGAAGTCGCCAGATTTGAGGATAAAGAAATTGTGATTAATGAAACTTCTGTTTTACCGTGGAATTTTGAGGGCGATTCTCAATTATTATTTTCAGTAGTCCTGATGTTAGCAGGATTCGGACTCATTTTTCTTCTGGAAAGCTTAGCAGGCAACCAATCCGAAGAATCTAATGCAACAAACTAGAACATTAACAGATAAATTATTCCTTGTATTAAAAGGATTAGCCATGGGAGCTGCCAATAAAGTTCCTGGGGTTTCTGGTGGAGTTGTGGCTTTTGTTGCCGGTTTTTACGAAGAATTTATTTATTCATTACAAAAGATAAACCTTAAGGCTGGTAAACTTTTAATTGCCGGCCGTTTTCGCAGTCTTTATCATTATATAAATGGGAAGTTTTTAGGCCTACTTATTTTGGGGATGCTTATTAGTTACTTCAGCATTTCCAAAATTTTAGATTATCTCATCGTTCATTACGAACTTTACGTTTGGTCAGCTTTCTTTGGGATGATTATTGGCTCGATTTATTACATCAGTAAAGATTTTGATGAATGGAGCCGCCGCAGTATATTATTTGTTAGTTTAGGGATTGCTTTTGGCGTTGCCATAAGCATGTTAGAGCCTGCACGCGAAAATGATAATTTATGGTTTGTTTTCTTCTGCGGAATAATTGGTGTCTCGGGTATGACATTACCGGGATTAAGCGGGTCTTTTATCCTTATTTTACTAGGAAACTATGTGTTATTACTGGTAGATTCGGTTAACGCATTGTACGATACCTTAGCAGATATTCTTAGTCTGGACTTTAGTTTTACTGCTAACCCATCAAGGATGCTTTTGCTACAGGTGATGATCGTTTTCGCTTTGGGATCCCTGGCAGGCTTGGTTTCCCTTTCGCATTTGCTAGGGTTTGTATTAAAGCATTATAAGAAAGACACCTTTGCAACCATCATTGGCTTTATTACTGGTTCTTTGGGCGTTGTCTGGCCCTGGAAAATCAAAACATATAAAACCGATACGGCTGGTAATTTATTATTGGATAGCCACGGTGATAAAATTATAGATAATTACAATAGATTTTTTCCCGACTTTACAAATAGCGAAACTTACCTGGCCATATTCTTTATTCTGGTAGGTATTTTTATTGTCCTGGGACTTGCATTCTACGAGAAAAAAGAACATGCAAAAAAGAAAGCCAGAGTGCCAAAGTAAGAGCTCTACACAATGTTTTTTGAGAAAAAGATCAGTAAATAGAGATTCAAAAGCAACCAAAAAATGAAGAAATTCGGACTGTTAGGTAAAAACATAGCCTATTCATTTTCAAGAAAATATTTCAACGAGAAATTTGAAAAAGAAAAAATTGATGCTGAATATGTCAATTTTGATATTCCTGAAATTACCGATTTCCCACTGGTAATTACTAAAAATCCTACACTTTCAGGAATGAATGTTACGATTCCTTATAAGCTGGAAGTGATGAAGTTTTTGGATGATCTCTCTGAAGATGCTAAAGAAATTCAAGCTGTAAACGTGATCAAGTTTGAAAACGGCGGAAAATTAATTGGTCATAATACCGATTTTATAGGTTTTAGGGATTCTTTAAAACCTCATCTTAGACCTCAGCACACGCATGCACTGATTTTGGGCACCGGTGGCGCATCAAAAGCAGTTGCATACGCTTTAAAAACCATGGGGATTTCATACAAATTCGTTTCCAGAAATCCGCTTCAGGAACAATATGCTTATACCAACCTAAACGAAGAAATTATCCTTAAATATTCTCTGATCGTTAATACTACGCCATTGGGAACATTCCCAAACATCGATAACTGCCCGGATATTCCTTATCACTTTATGACGAAAAACCATCTTGTTTTCGATTTGATTTATAATCCTGCCGAAACAAAATTTATGAGTAACAGTAAGAAAGAGGGGGCTACCGCTGTAAATGGCCATAAAATGCTCGAATTACAGGCCGAAGCAGCCTGGGCAATATGGAATTCTTAAAAATTTGAGGATTTTCGCGGTTATTTTATCATAAAAGATTTGGTTTGCTTGCCCAATTTTCGTGTAGTTGTTATCTTTCAGCTTTATTAAACATACAGAACTTTAACATTGAAAGATATGTCTCAATCAGATAACGAAAACAAGAAAGAAGAACTTTCCAAAAAAGAGACTCCTGAAACTACTGAAACCACTCAGCAGCAGGATACCTCTTCAGAAAGTACAACAGAAGAAAAGAAGGTAGAGGAATCTTTTTCGGAAGAGGTTGAGCATCCAAAAGCTACAGCTAACGAGCTTGAAGAAGCTATGGTAGCCGAATCTACTTTTGTTCAGGATACCGAAGATCACAAAAAGGCAAATGCTGACGGTACCGAAGATATTAAAGAAGACGATGAAGACGATCATGAAGATGCCATGATCGAAGAGCATAAAAAAGGAGTAGATGATTCTCTTGCCGAGGATAGTGAGGATGAAAGCGCTACCGAGCGCCACACCATTCCTAAAAAAGATTATCATTCGATGAGCAAAGAGCAACTAACCGATGAGTTAGAACGATTGCTAAAGAATGAAAAAATACAGGCGATAAAAGAGCACGTAATCGAAATTAGAACCGAATTTAATGCTAAATTCGATGAAGAATTAGAGGAAAAGAAAGAAGATTTCCTTGCCGATGGTGGTAATATTATCGACTTCCACTACTCTACCCCGCTTAAAAACCGTTTTAATTCGCTGTATTTTGATTATCGTGAAAAACGAAATAAATATTACCAGCAGTTAAAACAGGATCTTAACGCGAATCTTAGTAAACGTCTTGAAATCATTGAAGAATTAAAAGGCTTACTTGATGTTGAGGAAAACATCAATACTACATATAATCACTTTAAAGATATTCAGGATAAATGGCGTACTGCCGGCCCGATTCCTCGTGATAAATACAACAATGTATGGAATACTTATCACCATCACGTAGAGAATTTTTATGATTTTCTTCACCTAAATCGTGAATTTAGGGATATGGACTTTAAGCACAATTTAGATCAAAAACTTAAGGTTATTGATCGTTCTGAGGAGTTAGCACAGGAACAGGACATTAACCGTGCCTTTAGAGAGCTGCAAATGCTTCATAAGATGTGGAAAGAAGAGTTGGGGCCTGTCGCTAAAGAATACCGTGAAGAAATATGGGAACGCTTTAGCAATGCCACCAAAGTAGTCCATGATCGCCGTCAGGAATATTTTGAAAATCTGGATAAAGAATTCGAGAAAAACTGGGAAAATAAGCAGCAAATTATCGAAAAGATCCGAGAAATAGCCGATCATGATTTAAGTAGTCATAATAAATGGCAGCAAAAAATTAAAGAAATTGAAGCGCTTCGCGAAGAATTCTTTAAAGCCGGTAAAGTACCAAAAAGTAAAAACGAAGAAACCTGGGCTGATTTTAAGGAGACCGTAAGACGTTTTAACCGTAAGAAAAATTCGTTTTATAAGAATCTTAAAAAACAGCAATACGATAATCTGGAAAAGAAAAAAGAACTAATCCAGATTGCTGAAGATAATAAGGACAGTGATGATTTTAAAACCATCACACCACTGATGAAAAAAATCCAGGCTGACTGGAAAAAAATCGGGCATGTTCCAAGAAAGGATAGTGATAAGGTTTGGAAACAGTTTAAGGCCGCCTGCAATTATTATTTTGATCGCGTTCACGAAAACCGAAGTGAAGAGAATAAAGAAGAAATGGAATCTTTTGGTAACAAAAAAGAGCTTCTGGATAAAATACGATCATTCGATCATTCGGGCAACAAAGAAGAGGATCTTAAAACCATCAAATCTTTTATTGCTGAATGGAAAACTTTGGGAAGAGTTCCGTTTAACAAGCGATTTATTGAAGGAAAATTCAATAAGGCCTTAGATCAATTATTTAAAAAACTAGATATAAATCGTACAAAAGCAGAAATGCTGAAATACGAAAATAAAATCCAGGCACTTAATGACGCCGATGATGACAATAAGATTAGAAATGAACACTTTTTCCTTTCTAAGAAAATTGAAGAAACACAGGCGGAAATTCGCCAATTAGAGAACAACTTACAATTCTTCTCTAATGTAGATGATGATAATCCACTGGTGCAGGAAGTACATAAAAACATTGATAATCACAAAGCTCAGCTAAAAGTTTGGCGAGAAAAACTAAAGAAAGTAAAATCACTTTACTAGTATTTGGATAGCATACAGAATAAAAAACCATCGGTAATAATTACCGATGGTTTTTTATTTTCTTAAATATTGAAAAGCAAGAATATAAGAACAGTCTTTAGAGGTTTAAATCTTAAATCACTTTATATATAATTTAGATTTCCCAACTCCAAAATCTAAAGGAACTAACACGGGATAATTAAATCTATAATAAAGGCCTAAAAGATTTGCAGGTTTGTATGCTTTCTTTTACTTAAAAATACAATAAGGCTACCAGCAATTATAAATGGAATACTTAACCACTGCCCCATATTTAAAGCCATATTACTTTCGAATGCTACCTGATTTTCTTTAAAAAATTCAATGAAAAATCTGCTAAGAAATAATAAAATTAAGAATAGGCCAAAAATCTGCCCATTTCTAACTTTCATTTTAGTATAAATAACGTATAAAACTACAAAAATCAGTAAATAAGCAAAAGCCTCATAAAGTTGTGTTGGATGTCTGGGAATCATATCATCCCTAACAAATACCACTCCCCAATTGCCATTAGTAGGTTTTCCATAAATTTCAGAATTCATAAAATTCCCTAATCGAATAAAAGCACCGGTTACCGGCGTTCCTAAAGCGACCTTGTCCAGTATCCATAATAGCTTTACTTTATATTTTCGGCAATACAGTACAATTGCTATAAAAACACCCAAAGCACCACCGTGACTGGCCAATCCCTGATACCCCACAAATTGATAACTCCCCTCAATCTTCTGTATAGGAAGGAACATTTCTAAAGGATGCGAAAAGAAATAGTCTGGCTGGTAAAATAAACAATGGCCTAATCTTGCCCCTATTACGGTTCCCAATATAATATAGGATAACAAACTATCTAGATTTTCAACGGGAATATTCTCTTTTTTATAGATATTTCTAACGATTAAATAACCAAGCATCAGCCCGGTTACAAATAATAAACCGTAATACTTCAACGGAAAAGTAGCTGTGATCCAAAACAAGACGGGATCTACATCCCAATAAAAAATAGCATCCTTCACGATTATCTAATATTGATCATTAAATACCCTATAACTTCTTTGCTTCAATCCAATAAACATCCATTTCAGCAAGGCTCATATCTTTTAATGCGGTATTATTTTCAGCAGCCTTTTCTTCAAGATATCTAAAACGGTTTATAAATTTCTTATTGGTCCGTTCTAAGGCGTTTTCAGGATTAATTTTTAGAAAGCGTGCGTAATTGATCATAGAGAACATAACATCACCAAATTCGGCCTCCATTTTATCCTTATCAGCTTTATCTACCTCTTCCTGTAGTTCGCCTAACTCTTCCTGTAACTTTTCGAACACCTGCTGCGGTTCTTCCCAATCAAATCCAACGCCTGCAACTTTATCCTGGATCCTACTTGCCTTTACCAATGCGGGTAAAGATCTTGGGACCCCTTCTAGAACGCTTTTCTTTCCCTCCTTTAGTTTTAGGTTCTCCCAATTCCTTTTAACGTCTTCTACATTTTCTACTTTTACATCCCCATAAATATGCGGATGTCTGGAAATTAGCTTTTCACAAATTCCGTTGGCAACATCAGCAATATCAAAATCATTGGTCTCACTTCCTATTTTTGCATAAAAGACAAGATGCAACAATAAATCGCCTAATTCTTTTCTAATTTCATCAGTATCTTTATCTAAAATGGCATCACCAAGTTCGTAAGTTTCTTCTATGGTTAAATGCCTAAGACTTTCCATGGTTTGTTTGCGATCCCAGGGACATTTTTCCCTAAGTTCATCCATTATAGTAAGTAACCTGTCGAAGGCCTTTAGTTGTTCTTCTCTGGAATTCATATCGTACTTTTAAAAGACCAAAATACAATATTAGCGTTAGGAAGACCAGTGTGACTCAATTAATTTATTGTTTCTTAAATTTATAAGAACAGCCTTCTGTACATATTGGTCCTTTATAAGTAGGATGATAAACCAAATACTCATCATCTAAAACCTCTATACCCCAATATGATTTATTATCGGGATAAACAGCCTGGTCCAGATCACAGGAATAAGTAAGTTCTATCATTTGTTTGCCCTCATATTCTGGATGCGCTACAACACGATAAGTCCCGGTTTCACAATTACCGTCATTTTTTATAAAAGTAGCATCAGCTAAAAATTTTATGGTATAACTTTGTGATACCGGCGACCATGATACTTGTCCGCCCGGGCTAATTTTAGATTCTACAAGCTTCCACTCTCCAACTAATTTATCACTATTAATGGCGATTAAAGGTAAACTTTCTAATTCATCCTTTTCATTATCACCACAAGAAAAAAGACTAAAAAAGCATACTAAAAATAATAAGGTATATTTTTTCATAATATTGGTTTTTAATGAGATACTAAAAACCGTAAAGGGTTGCGTAAGGAATTTATTAACTAGATAAAGAATATCAAATCGCTATAAAATAAGAAGGATGATGCTTTCGCATCATCCTTCTTGTGGCTATAAACAACTTTTTAGATGAAGTGCGGTAGCTCCGCATACCATTAAAAGTTACTCTAATAACCGTAAAATTTTAGTTTTATTATAACCGAAACCGTTTTTTTTATAAAAAAGGGTGTTTTTCCCCTTTTTGAAGAATTTATATCGCGTAAAGATTAAACTTTGGATAAGCAGAAACCGAATAATTATTAGAACTGCATAACTCCTCATATTCTTCTTCAGTAGGAAGATCGAAATCCTCGAAATAACTGGAGAACAACTCTAATTCAGCATAACTATTTAAAATAATAACAAGACTTTCAAATTTTGGCAATGGAAAGGAAAATTCAAGTTTCGCTTCAACTCTTTGGTGAGTATCAAGAAAATCTTCAATACGCCTAATCTTATTTTTGGTTATCATTTATAATTGCTTAAAAAAGCTAAAATTAAAAAAATAATGGTTTGAATAAAAAACAGTGATATAAAATTTCGGGAAATTTGCTAAAACAAAAAACCCTGCTAAAAAAGCAGGGTTTCACAAATAAGGGTGGAAGACCGGGTTCGAACCGGCGACCTCTGGAACCACAATCCAGCGCTCTAACCAGCTGAGCTACATCCACCATTTCAAATTGCGGTTGCAAAT
>Ga0114908_1002047_pt1 | contig 9894 bp, 10 predicted proteins | sample MalvireepMed_s17_FD_87292 | JGI IMG/M metagenome (GOLD analysis project Ga0114908, IMG submission 87292) | Marine viral communities from the Global Malaspina Expedition - Malaspina viral metaG DeepMed_s17 | ecosystem: Environmental > Aquatic > Marine > Oceanic | place: Mediterranean Sea... | reverse complement strand
CGACCGTGGTCGTCACATCGCCCGCTTTGCCGGATTGTACGGTGTCGTCAAATGTGATCGCGGATGTCCAATCGGCAAAGCTGCCAGCCACGACGGACCCGAACTGCGTGACCTCTAGCGCGATGGTCCCATCCTGCACCTGCCAGTCGGAGGCGACGTCCTCTAGCGCGGCGGTTTCGGTCGGGGCGGGTTGATCGCTTTGCTGGCCAAAGCCAAGGCCCAGCCCCAGCCCGACGGCAATCGCGGCGACCCAGACCACAGTGGCCGTGATCACCGGCGCGGCAGTGTGGTGCTGCGCAGGCAGCGGGCCGACGACGGCTTCGCCCGGCAGCATCCGCCGCAGGGTCGAATCGCGGTCCACAACGTGGTGCTTCACCGCGCCGGCGATATGCAGGATCAACGCGCCGATCAGCAGTTTGCCCGAGATGACGTGCAGCGCGCCAAAGGCGTGCTCTACAGTTGTGTTCTTGGGGATAAACGGCAGCGACTGCCCCAGCGGCCACCAGATCGGCGCAAAGCCAGAGGCGGCGGCGTGGTTGATCCAGCCGGCTAGCGGGACGATCACCAGCGACCCATAGAGCACCCAATGCACCGTTTCCGCCAGCCAGCTTTCAAGACGGTGATCCGCGTTCAGCAGCCCCGGTTTGGGTTGGGTAAAGGCCCAGACGATGCGGGCAAGGGCGACAAAGAAGACCGTCACGCCCAGTGTTTTGTGCAGCGAGAACAGCCACGCTTTGCGGGTCAGCTCCGCTTGCGTATCGTGGGGCAGATCGCTGGCATAAAGGCCAAGGGCGATCAGGGTGAGGATCAGCAGGGCGGTGAGCCAGTGAAAGAACTTGGTCACCCCGCCATAGCGGATTGAGGTATTGGTTAAGGCCATCTGGGTGCTCCGTCGCGAAATGGGGTGGTTTCTCCATACTGCAACGGCGCTTGGGGACCAATGCGGATCAGCGCACAGTCGCCGTGCAGGCTTGTTTGACGGCCACCCACGCGCTAAAGCGCTGGAAACGCAAATTCGGGGGACTTTATGACCATTGCATTCGTATATCCGGGCCAAGGCGCGCAAACCATCGGTATGGGCCGCGATCTGGCCGACGCCTATCCGGCGGCAAAGGCCGTATTTGACGAGGTGGACGAAGCCTTGGGCGAAAAGCTGTCGACGCTGATCTGGGAAGGCGAGGCGGAGGAGCTGACGCTGACACAGAACGCGCAGCCCGCCTTGATGGCGACATCAATGGCGGCGATGGCGGCGTTGAAGGCCGAAGGCGTTACCGTCGACAAGGCGGCGTATGTCGCGGGCCATTCGCTGGGTGAATATGCGGCACTATGCGCGGCGGGGACATTCTCGCTTGCCGATACGGCGCGGTTGCTGCGCATCCGGGGGCGCGCGATGCAGGCGGCTGTGCCCGTGGGGCAGGGCGCTATGGCCGCCCTTCTGGGGCTGAGCTTTGAGCAGGCCGAGGCCGTTGCCGCAGAGGCCGCACAGGGCGAGGTCTGTCAGGTCGCCAACCAGAACGATCCGGCGCAGAATGTCGTTTCGGGCAGCAAGGCGGCCGTGGAACGCGCGATTGATCTGGCGAAAGCGGCTGGTGCCAAGCGCGCGCTGCTCTTGCCTGTGTCTGCTCCGTTCCACTGTGCCCTGATGGCCCCCGCCGCAGAAGAGATGGCCGGTGCGTTGGCGGATGTGGCAATGAATGCCCCCGCCGTGCCCGTGGTGGCGAATGTGGTGGCCGAGGCGGTCACCGATCCCGAACAGATTCGCAAGCTGCTGATCGAGCAGGTCACCGGTCAGGTGCGCTGGATGTCGTCGGTTGAATGGATGGGCGCGCAGGGCGTGACCGAGGTCTGGGAAATCGGCGCGGGCAAGGCGCTGTCCGGCATGATCCGCCGCATCAACAAGGAAATCACCTGCGTGAACATCGGCACCGCTGCCGATGCCGCTGCCGTGAAAACGGCCTGAGACAGGCCGCGAAAGGAATTACATATGTTTGATCTTACTGGAAAAAATGCGCTGGTCACCGGGGCTTCGGGTGGTATCGGCGCGGAAATCGCGCGCAGCCTGCATGCCCGTGGCGCGACAGTGGGCCTGTCCGGCACCCGCACCGAACCTCTTGAGGCGCTGGCCGCCGAACTGGGCGAGCGCGCCCATGTGCTGCCCTGTAACCTGAGCGATATGGAGGCCGTTGACGCGCTGCCCAAACAGGCGGCCGAAGCGATGGGATCGGTTGATATTCTGGTCAATAACGCCGGCATCACCCGCGACAACCTGTTCATGCGCATGTCGGATGATGAATGGAATTCGGTCCTGAACGTCAACCTGACCGCGACATTCAAGCTGTGCAAAGGCGTGATGCGCGGCATGATGAAGGCGCGTTGGGGCCGGATCGTGAATATCTCGAGCGTGGTCGGGGCCACCGGTAACCCCGGTCAGGCGAACTATGCTGCGTCTAAGGCCGGTATGGTGGGCATGTCCAAATCGCTTGCCTATGAGGTTGCCAGCCGCGGGATCACCGTGAACGCTGTCGCCCCCGGTTTCATTACCACGGCAATGACGGACAAGCTGACCGACGACCAAAAGGCGGGAATCATGGGGCAAATCCCTGCGGGCCGTATGGGCGAAGCATCCGAAATCGCGTCGGCTGTTGTCTATCTGGCAAGTGCGGAAGCCGCCTATGTTACCGGAACCACCTTGCATGTGAACGGCGGCATGGCCATGTTGTGACCCTGCGCTGCAAAGCGTTTGCCAAATCTGCGTCTTGTGCTAAATGGGGCGCAGAATCCATCATAGGGAGGCTTGATTGCCCCCCTTACCTTGTGACAACAAGGGCCATAGCCGCCCCTCGGGGCACGATCCATACGGACCACATAAGGTTCTGACGGAAACAGAAGAGGGCAGGATTGCCCGAATGAATGAGGACTGAATATGAGCGACGTCGCAGACCGCGTAAAGAAGATCGTTGTAGAGCACCTGGGTGTTGAAGAAGACAAAGTTGTTGAGAACGCATCGTTCATCGACGATCTTGGCGCAGACAGCCTCGACACTGTTGAGCTGGTTATGGCGTTCGAAGAAGAGTTCGGCATCGAGATCCCCGATGACGCAGCCGAGAACATCCAGACCTTCGGCGACGCGGTCAAGTTCATCAAAGAAGCGTCCTAAGACGTTTTCGCCAGCCGCAGCCCCATAGGCGTCGCGGCGGCACGAGATTTAGAGAACGGCGTTCTTCCTAGCGGAAGGGCGCCGTTTTTGCTTGGGGGGACCGCGCGTCACTTGCCTTGCGCGGGCTGCGGCGTGACACTGCCGGTGACAGAAATTCAAGCGTGAAGGTAATTCACCACATGTCGCGATCAGTACCGACCATCAATACCGCCCGTCTCACTCTGCGCGCCATGCGGGCCGAAGACTTCCCCCGTTATGCTGACATCTGGGCCACGCCCGCCGTGGTGACCCATATTACCGGCAAGCCCAAACCCAAGGCCGAAAGCTGGGATGCGTTTCTGCGCAATGCGGGCCATTGGCAGATTGTCGGGTTTGGGCAATGGGCGATCCAGTCGCGCGGCACCCGCGAGATGGAAGGTCAGGTCGGGTTTTTCTTTGGTTCCCGCGGGTTTGGCGACGATTTTGATCCCTTTCCCGAGGCCGGTTGGGTGTTGGCCCCCGAAGCGCAGGGCACGGGGCTGGGGCTGGAAGCCGCGCGCGCGGCGCATGACTGGTTCGATCGCGTGGTGACGGGGCGCACGGTGTGCATGATCGCCGTGGCGAATGGATCGTCGCTGCGTCTGGCCGAGACCCTGGGATATACCGCGCTGCGCGACATAGACCTTGACGGCGACAAGATACGTCTGATGACGCGCAAAGGCCCGCCGGTCTGACCGTGGCTTGGGCGCTTCGCGTCTTGAAATTTACGGTCTCGGCAAGGTATAGCCGGTCAACGCAAAGAAACACCAAGGGGCTTGGATATGCGCAGAGTAGTAGTGACAGGTTTGGGATTGGTAACTCCGTTGGCCGATGGCGTGGAGGCCAGCTGGTCCAGAATTTTGGATGGTCAGTCCGGGGCGGGCAAGATCACGGGCTTCGATCCCAGCAAGCTGGTCACTCAATACGCCTGCGAAGTGCCGCTTGGCGACGGTACGGATGGTACCTTTAACGGCGAAAAGTATATGGAGCCGAAAGAACAGCGCAAAGTGGATACCTTTATCCTGTTCGGCATGGCCGCAGCACAGCAAGCGGTCGAGGATCCGGCTGGATGCCCACGGACCGCGAAGATCTGGAACGCACCGGCGTCTTGATCGGGTCGGGCATCGGGGGCCTGAACTCTATCGCGAACACTGCCGTGATGATGCACGAGAAAGGCCCGCGCCGCGTGAGCCCGTTCTTTGTGCCCGGCGCGCTGATCAACCTGATCTCGGGTCAGGTATCGATTCGCTATGGATTCCGCGGCCCGAACCATTCGGTTGTGACCGCCTGTTCCACCGGTGCCCATGCGATTGGTGACGCAAGCCGTCTGATCCAGCATGGCGACGCGGATGTGATGATTGCCGGCGGGGCCGAGGCCGCGATTTGCGAGATCGGCATGGCGGGCTTCAACGCCTGTAAGGCGCTGTCCACCAAGCGGGGCGACGACCCCACCAAGGCAAGCCGCCCCTATGACGCGGATCGTGACGGTTTCGTCATGGGCGAGGGCGCGGGTATTGTTGTGCTGGAAGAATACGAACACGCCAAGGCCCGTGGGGCCAAGATCTATGCCGAGGTGCTGGGCTATGGTCTGTCGGGCGATGCCTATCACATCACCGCCCCCGCCGAGGATGGCGACGGGGCCGAACGGTCTATGCGCAACGCCTTGCGTGGTGCCGGGCTGGAGCCCAAAGACATCGACTATATCAACGCGCATGGCACATCGACCATGGCTGATGTGATCGAGCTGGGCGCGGTCGAGCGGATGCTGGGTGATGCGGTTGAGACGGTCACCATGTCGTCGACGAAATCCGCGACAGGTCACCTGTTGGGGGCTGCTGGCGCGATCGAGGCGATCTTCTCTATCCTTGCGATCCGCGATCAGGTGGCCCCACCGACCATCAACCTCGACAATCCTGCGGTTGAAACCAAGATCGATCTGGCCCCGAACAAGAAGGTCGAGCGCAAGATTGATGTCGCGCTGAGCAACTCTTTCGGCTTCGGTGGCACCAATGCGAGCGTGATCTTCGGGAAAGCATCCTAATGTGGCGTCATATCGCGTCTAACGCTGTTACGTTTCTGATTTTAGGCTTGTTTTTGTTAGGCGGGATTATCCTGTGGGGGCGGGGGCAGTATGATGCCCCCGGTCCGCTGTCGCAGGCGATCTGCCTGCAGGTGGAGCGCGGGTCGAACATGCGTGCCGTGGGCGATGATCTTGCTGCGCAAGAGGCCGTAAGCTCGGCTGCGATCTTCCGTCTTGGGGCGGAGTATGAGGAAAAGACACGCGACCTGAAGGCGGGGAGCTTTCTGATCCAGCCCGAAGCCTCGATGAAAGAGATCGTGGACACGGTGACACGCGGCGGGGCAAGCACCTGCGGTACCGAAGTTGTCTACCGCATCGGTGTGAACCGCATCAGCACGCAGGTGCGCGAGCTGGACCCCGCAACAAGCCGTTTCGTCGAGCGTGCCGAATTCACCCCCGGTGAGGATGAGGTGCCAGAGGTCTATACCCAGACCAAGGCGAAGGCCGACACGCGGTTCCGCATCGCGATGGCAGAGGGCGTGACAAGCTGGCAGGTGGCCGAGGCGTTGAAAGCCATTGATCTGCTGTCTGGCGAGATCGCGGCGGTACCTGCGGAGGGATCCTTGGCCCCCGACAGCTATGAGGTGTCCGAAGGGGACGACCGCGCCGAAATCCTGACGCGTATGGCCGCGGCACAAGAACAGCGTTTGGCCGAAGCCTGGGAGGCTCGCGATCCGGGGCTGCCTGTCGAGACGCCTGAGGAGCTGTTGATCCTTGCCTCTATCGTCGAGAAGGAAACCGGCGTACCGGAAGAGCGCGAACAGGTGGCGAGCGTTTTCGTCAACCGTTTGAATCAGGGCATGCGTCTGCAGACGGACCCGACCGTGATCTACGGGATCACCAACGGGCAGGGCGTCTTGGGGCGTGGTCTGCGCCGCAGTGAGCTGCGCAAGGAGACTCCGTTCAACACCTACGTCATCGACGCGCTGCCACCGACGCCGATTGCGAACCCCGGACGTGCGAGCCTGATGGCTGCGGCACAACCGGCCAGCGAGGACTATGTTTTCTTTGTTGCCGATGGCACCGGCGGACACGCTTTTGCCGAGACATTGGAAGAGCATAACGCCAATGTCGCGCGCTGGCGCCAGATCGAGGCGGAGCGTGGCGCGGAAGCGGCGGGCAATGCGTCGACGGGCGGAAACTAAGGGTCAGAGCGGGCGCGGATTTGGGTTAAGTTAGGAATTTGTTAACCATCGTAAGGGCTTGGAAGGTTTTGGTAACCTTGTTTTCCTTGACTTTGCGTCCGCTCTGACATAGAAATACGTCCATGCTAGAAGACATGGGCAAACGGCCCCGGATTAAGTTCCGGTGGCCGTTTTTTCGTGTCTGCTCGGGTTGGAGGTCCAAAACGAGAGGTAAGAGCAAAATGACGATGAATACCCCGGAACAGGAAATTGCTGCCAGCGAAGAGCAGCTTCAGGCGTTGCAGGTCGCGATCCGCGATTTGCGCCGCGAGATAGAGAGCCTGCGAGAACAGGCCCGATCCGGGGAGGAAGTAAACGAAACAGCAGCGTCGAAGGCATTGGGTAAAGCCAGTGGCATGGTGGCGACTTGCGTCAAGGTGGAGACCTATCTGAATGAGTGCAGAAACAGACAAGCGGGCATTGCCCGAGGGGGATACGCGCTGGACATGGAAAGGGCGCGGGCTGACATCGGGTGCAAGCTGGATCGGCTCCGCCGATGTTGCGGTGCAAGACCGGTTCCTGAATGATCTGGAGGAGGGAGAGCTTTTGGCTCTCCCTTTTTTGTTCGAGTTCTGGGCCATGCCGCATCAGCTCCCCCCCGAGGGCGACTGGCGGTCCTGGGTGATCATGGGCGGGCGCGGTGCGGGCAAGACGCGTGCGGGGGCGGAATGGGTGCGCGCGCAGGTCGAAGGGGCGCGGCCCTTGGATGCGGGGCGCTGTCGCCGCGTGGCGTTGGTGGGAGAGACCATCGAGCAGGTGCGAGAGGTGATGATCTTTGGCGACAGCGGGATATTGGCGTGCTCGCCCGCCGACCGGCGACCGGATTGGGAGGCGACGCGCAAGCGGTTGGTCTGGCCCAATGGGGCCGTGGCGACGGTGCATACGGCGCATGACCCAGAGGGGCTGCGCGGGCCGCAGTTTGACGCGGCCTGGGTGGATGAGTTGGCCAAGTGGAAGAAGGCGGAAGAGACGTGGGACCAATTGCAGTTCGCCTTGCGGCTGGGGGAGGATCCGCGGGTCTGTGTGACCACGACTCCGCGCAATGTCGGCGTATTGAAAAACCTGCTGGCGTCGCCGTCGACCGTGACCACCCATGCCCCGACAGAGGCGAATGCCGCGAACCTTGCGGGCTCTTTCCTCGAAGAGGTGCGGGCGCGCTATCGCGGGACGCGGTTGGGCCGACAGGAACTGGACGGTGTGCTGCTGGCTGATGCGGAAGGGGCGCTGTGGACCTCCGAGCGGATCGAGGCCGGGCGGGTGCGGGATGTGCCGCTGCTGGACCGGATCGTCGTGGGGTTGGACCCTGCCACCACCGCCGGCGCGGGGTCGGATGAATGCGGGATCGTGGTGGTGGGTGCCCAGACCCAAGGCCCGCCGCAGGATTGGCGCGCCGTGGTGCTGGCCGATTGCACGGTGCAGGGGGCGACCCCGTCGGGGTGGGCGCGCGCGGCGATCAGCGCGATGGCGCAGTACGGCGCAGACCGCCTTGTCGCCGAGGTCAATCAGGGCGGGCAAATGGTGGCGGAGGTCTTGCGTCAGGTCGACCCATTGGTGCCGGTCAAATCGGTCCATGCCAGCCGTGGCAAGGTCGCGCGGGCGGAGCCTGTGGCCGCGCTTTATGAGCAGGGGCGCGTGAGGCATGTGGCGGGGCTGGACGCGCTGGAGGACCAGATGTGCCGGATGACAGCGCGGGGCTATGAGGGCGGCGGATCGCCGGACCGCGTCGATGCGCTGGTCTGGGCGCTGCATGAGCTGATGATCGAGCCTGCGGCACAGTGGCGGATGCCCGGGGTGCGTGGATTGTGAGCGCGTTGCGGAGGAGAGCGGCCCTTCGGGGAGAGTTTAACGGGCAAAATGAAGCGCTGTTGCGGGCGGGGCGTTCGCTCTGGTCGGGCGGCGTTAAGGGATTGGTGAGATTTTCATGGGGCGGTCAATGAGCAGGGAGAGCAGCGGCATGGTTTTTGATTTTCTCAAACGGGGGGCGGTTGAGGTGGTTGCGGAGAAGAAAGCCTCTGCCACGGGCCCTGTCGTTGCGGTTCAGACCAGCGGGCGCGTGGCCTGGAGCCCGCGCGATGTGGTCAGCCTGACGCGCAGCGGGTTTTGCGGCAACCCTGTGGGGTTTCGGTCGGTGAAGCTGATTGCGGAAGCCGCGGCGGCCTTGCCGCTGGTGTTGCAGGATACCGCGCAACGGTTCGAGGCGCATCCGCTGCTGGATCTGGTGGCACAGCCCAATGGGGCGCAGGGGCGTGCGGAGCTGCTGGAGGCGCTTTATGCGCAGCTGCTGTTGACGGGCAACGGCTATATCGAGGCGGTTGGCGCGGGTCCGGTGCCGGTGGAGCTGCATGTCTTGCGGTCGGATCGCATGTCGGTGGTGCCGGGGGCGGATGGCTGGCCGGTGGCCTATGAATATGCCGTTGGCGGGCGCAAGCATCGGTTTGACGTGGCCGGGGATACGGCCGCGATCTGTCATATCAAGAATTTCCACCCGCAGGATGACCACTATGGGTTCAGCCCGTTGCAGGCGGCGGCGATGGCCTTGGATGTGCATGGCGCGGCCTCGCGCTGGAGCAAGGCCTTGCTGGACAATGCGGCGCGGCCATCGGGGGCGATTGTGTATCGCGGTGCGGAGGGGCAGGGCAAGCTGAGCGATGATCAGTATGACCGTCTGGTCAGCGAGATGGAGAGCCACCATCAAGGCGCGCGCAATGCGGGGCGGCCGATGCTGCTGGAAGGCGGGTTGGATTGGAAGCCGATGGGGTTTTCGCCCTCGGACATGGAGTTTCACCGCACCAAGGAGGCGGCGGCGCGGGAAGTGGCGCTGGCTTTTGGAGTGCCGCCGATGCTGCTGGGGATCGCGGGGGATGCGACCTATGCCAATTATCAGGAGGCGCATCGGGCGTTCTACCGGCTGACGGTCCTGCCTTTGGCCACGCGGGTTGCGGCCGCACTTGGTGCGTGGCTGGCGGGGTTCACCCATGAGGCAGTGACGTTGAAGCCCGATCTGGATCAGGTGCCCGCCCTGGCGCAGGAGCGTGACGCGCAATGGGCGCGGGTGGCGGGCGCGGATTTTCTGACGCAGGCGGAAAAGCGGTCCTTGTTGGGGCTGCCAGCGGTGGCGGCGGATGGTTGAGGAGATGGGATATGACCGGTTTGAATGTGCGCCGGGGTTGCGGTTGCAGGCGCATGAGAGGGTGAGCGCGATCCACCACGAGAATCTTTTGCAGCGGCTCGACCGGCTGGAGGAGATGATGGAGCGGTTGGAGCGGCGGTTGTGGTTGACCGTCTATGGTGTGGTCGCGGTGATTTTGGCGCAGGCGGTACAGTCGTTTCTGGTGGTCGCGCCGTAGCAATTTGAACGCAAGGGAGGGTGTCATGGAAGATGGCATGCGCTTCGGCCTCGGGTCGGAGAACGGGAGAGGTTTGCCCCATATGGGCGCTGGGTTGGAGCATAAGTT
>Ga0114908_1002038_pt1 | contig 9914 bp, 1 predicted proteins | sample MalvireepMed_s17_FD_87292 | JGI IMG/M metagenome (GOLD analysis project Ga0114908, IMG submission 87292) | Marine viral communities from the Global Malaspina Expedition - Malaspina viral metaG DeepMed_s17 | ecosystem: Environmental > Aquatic > Marine > Oceanic | place: Mediterranean Sea... | reverse complement strand
GACCGAAGATGATCGGAGAATATTTAAGGGAAGATATGCCATGGCAAAGCAGCCGGATGCAAAGGCAGTATTTGGCAGAGTATATAACAGAGGGATATCTGCCATTTCAAGGTGCGTATGAGAATGGTTCGCCGAAAGAAAAGAATAAAATAATAGCAGCAATGAAGGATGAATTAAGGATATCGATTAAAAATGGATTAATACCGATTAACACAAATGTTGAAGAGGTTATGGCCGACGTTAAGAGCTCAATGGATAACCCGGACAAACGGATAACGGCTAAAGCATCAGAGATAGGCCGTGAGGTTGACAGTGCAGATCCCTCGGCGTTAGATGATGTCTTAGGTACTGATGAGGTCTTTGATGACGATGCTGAAGTAGCTGAAGCAGGCGAAGTGAGAGGAGCAGAATCTAGAACAGAAGGAGTGGATCCCGCTATTGTCGGCCAACTCCCATTCGTTCCCGATACCAGAGGTGGAGGCTCTATCCTTGATGATGCGAGACGGATCCGTGGTGGTGCGAGACGGGCAGGCAGGTGGGTGAAGGAAGGGGTGGCTACCCCCGGAAGGGGGCTTTTTGAGCCTGACTATGACGAACAAAGGAATAGGTAATGGGTATTAGAGAAGAATTAGCAAGACTGCCACAATTTGGAATAGATAACGCATTTTACAATTCCAACGATGAGGACTATGAAGAGCTGGATTTCACTGGCTACATGCCTCGTATGCAGGATTACAATTCTTATGAAGATGATTTGATAAATGTAGACATAGGGGCTTTGGGTGGAAGCGAGACTCGTCCTCGTGTGCCTTCTAAGATTTATCCCAATCATGGCCTTACGACTAGGGGCCGTACTATGGGAGAGGACCGAGCCGAACGCGCTGCCATGACAGAATTCAGGAATAATGCCGAGTGGATTAAGCGCATGGGACTGGAGGATACTTACCATCGGAATTTAGCTCAGGCTGAGGGTGACACTTTTCCGGGCAATATGGCCACTCTTACTGAGGGGCTATTTGATTTTCTTCAAGCTGGCAATTTTGCAACGGCTACAGGCGTAGACGAATTCCTCGATCATTACAATCGTAGTAACGGTGCTATTTTTGAAAGTGCATACGAGGGCTTCAAGCAAGCAGGGATTGAGTTCGCCGATGCCTTTACTCCTGACTTTTATACAAATGGCCAAGCTAGGAAGATGGTTTTTGGAGATGTCCTTAGAGATCACTTTGGCTTTGAGGACACCAGCAATCAAATGTTCTATGAGTCTGGAACAGCCGCAGCTGGATTATTCTTGGACATCTTTCTAGACCCATTGACATATACGGGATATGGCTTGGCAAAGTCTTTAAGGATGTTTCGTGGCATATCTCCGATACAAGATGCAGAACGATATATAAAATCTAGTACACCCGGACGTGCTTTCCGGGCAAAATTTGTCCCCAAGTCTTTATTAAAAGGCTTACAGGAGGGCGAGAATGCAGAGGCGACTGCTGCTTTTTTGAATGGGAGGCTGAAAGAGGGCGGCACTCCGATGACCGCCGAGGATGTAAAAGAAGGAGCGGCTGAAGTACTTGCCGCCTTGGGGACTAGAGAACAAACGATACAAATGGAGGAGAGTTTATTACAGAATGAACTCGTAAGTCTTTTTTCAGGATTCAACAATGCTGAATTGCGGTTGATGGGAACCTTTATGTTGGATCAGCCTACTTTTGGCAAGACAATCAGAGATCAATTAAATATTACTGATGCACAAAAAGACCGAATGGAAAGAGCCGTTGGCACTTTTCGCAAGACCTTGGACAAGTGGTTCGATAACGAGGTCAGCGTAGGTCTTTTATCTGAAAATCAGCATCGTGCGAACTATGCTATGGGGCTTGCAAGTCAAACGGGCGAATCAAAAGCGTTGTTTGAGCTAATGGCACGTATACGATTTGGCAGTTTATCTGGCAGATTCATGGATGACATTGCTCCGGGATACAGCGTTCGAACGGCAGATGGTACGGCCTTCTTTGAGAAGGAAAAGGGATACCCAACATTGGTATCCCGTATTCTCGATGGAGTTAATACAGAAACAAATATTGCCTTATCTGGAGCCAAGCGTGGAATAGAAAGCATTCGTCGCTTTAATACTAAAAAGTTATTTGATACGGTATTGCAAGATGAACGTATCGCCATGAAAGTAGACAATGCAATTTTACAGGATAAGTTTCATCCATTTCATGATGATATGAAGAAGCATGGGATGAAATTATGGAAAGGCTCCGTTGGGGATTTAGGCGGTGAGGTCACATATGCACTACCTGAAGCATTGGTAGATCACCTTAATGACGCCCACAAAATATTTTCTGACCCTTCGGAAATGAATAAATTTTGGAACGGGTTTAAAGAAGTCCAAAATGTTTGGAAGTCATATGCCTTAATGTCTCCCGGTTACCATATGAGAAATATGTATTCTAATATTTTCAATAATATGATAGCCGGTGTCAGGAATCCTGCGAAATATGCAGAAGGAATGGTATTAGAAGCAGAGGATACCGCTCGATTGCCATGGGGTGTGCGGTCGATGATTGAATTCCAAATGGGCGGACGCCAAACTTTAGACACTTTTCAAATCTCTAGAAAGAATCCAAACACAGGTGACCCTGAGACAATTTCACTTCGCAAGCTTAAAGAAGAAGGAAATAGGCGGGGCATAGGAGCTGGTGGATTCTTTGCTCATGAAGGCCCGGCAACGGTAGAGTCAGAATTAATGCGGCAATTCAGTGGGGCAATAAGGACTCCAGACGGTCTTGACATTAGGACCATGGAAAATGTATGGGGGAAAACTGATGACCGTCGACGAAGTGTGGCTGACATGATGCGTAAGGCCGCTCCGCAGCTTACTGACAAGCAGTCTATGGACCTTGCTTCTGTGTACGATTCAATTGCAGCACGATGGGCATTGTCGAGGGGGTTGAGCCCCAAGGAGTTTTACGAACAGAATCTTCAAGAAATCATACCGGGACTCCCGGCGGGGATCGACCCTAGTGACCCCACTAAGAATTTTCTATTTGATAAAGTGCAAGCTGCAGAATTCTATAGTCGTGTTCAAAGGCATGTAGATAGAGCCTTTGCAGAGACTAAGTCTGGCGATCTAAAAGCCGAAGCTCTTTTGAGCACATTAAAAGCTGGTGGGCCTTTTTCAAAGTCCGAAGTTGACTGGACTGGACTACGAGGATTCCTTGAAAGACGCTTGGAAGATCACGCTGAAAAATGGAAAGCTTATCGTGCTGCAATTGACAAGAAATCTCCCGAAGAAATAAAAGATATTGTTAAGCCCAATGCAGATGCGGTTGTATCACAGCAAGCTGTTAACGCTTGGCTAAGTTCTAAAGAAGGATTTAAGCAAGGACGCTTAAAGCTAAAGCTTCTTAATGCCAAGAAAAATGTAGGGTGGTCTCATAAGACAATTAATGATGCCATTGAAAGGGTAACGGCAAAAGATGAAACGGGACAATATAAGTATGTTGCCGAGCCCAGTTATAAAGACGCAGCAGAGAATCAATCTATTGCAAGTTTAGAGCAGGGGGCAGATGCTACAATTAAACAGCTAGATGATTCTATCGCTGAGTATGATGAGTATTTGCACATAAAAGGCTTTCAGGATGATGTGGCTTCCTTTGAAGCAGACCTTCAACTCGATAAGGGCGACTTGGAACATGGTGATATAGCCACGCGAAATTTTTTATTAAACGACGAAGACGGCTTGGCTAGGAACGCTCAGTTTGATACGATATTAAAGGACTGGGAATTCGATCCGACAAATAAAATGAACGCCGACAATTTTTTCGAAAATAATATTTCGATGACAATGGACGGCTTGGGAGGGGATCAAGAATATGAGAGGTTGGCAGCCGAATGGTATGATACTTTCATACAGAAATGGAAAGCAGTAAGCGAAAAAGCAGGCTCTCCTGCGGATATGCCTCATAATTATATACAGTTGCAGGCAGATCAAGCTCTTGATTTAAGAAAACAAAATAAATTAGCAGAATGGAAAGCGACTGGAGGCTTGGTAACAGAGCATCCATACAGACATAATTTGCAAGTCAGGCGTACAAAAAAAGCCGATGAAGATCCTGAGAAATTTTATTCGACGTATGAAAAAAACCAAGTTAAACACCATAAGGAGTGGTTTGAAGTCACTTATGATGAGATTACAGATCCCGGTGCCCTTGCTCAAGCTTCAAACGCTCGCCCTGAGAGACTTGTTTTTACCAGCGAAGAAGATCTTAAAGATTTTCTAAAGTCAGATACAATTAGAAAAGAAGCCAATCATCCAGCTACTATGGATGAATTTCCCGGTGGTGAGAATTACAATGAGCATCTGTTAATATGGGATCCCGGCACTGAAGAGCTTTCTAAAAGTTATACCAAGAGAGAGGGGACTGACGTAAGCTTGCACGAGGGACATTTTCCTCTGATGACGCCAGATGGCGAATTCCATCGTTCTAATGTGGTTGGATGGGCTAGAACAAAAGATTATATAGATGAAAATGGTGATAAAAATTTAGTCATCTTGGAATTGCAAAGTGATTGGACGGCGAATACAGGCAGGTCTTTTGAGGATACTGCATGGCAGTCTCGCTTTATGCCATTAGTGGGTCATGCAAAGAAAAGATTCTTTATAGATAAGTATGGCACTGAACAAGCCTTTTTAAAAGGCAAGTCAGATCCCAGTTTAGTACCTAAGATTGCGGATGTTGAGAAAACTGTTACAGATGTAGAACGGGTGCAATTGAACATCAAGGAGCTTGAGGCAAAGGAAAAAGCAGAGGGCACATTAAGCAAGTCAGAAATAAAGGAATTAAAAAAAGGAAAGGGTCTACTAGCAGAAAAGCAGAGGGAGCTTACTGTAGAGGCTCCATATACATGGGATACCCTACCCAAAGAGGAGACTTTTTATTCACCCGCTGGCCAAGGAGCGACGTATCGAATAAGCGGCCCTAAGATTAAACAGGTCAGGATGAGTGAATCTCAGGGGGGTAAGACTAGGTGGGACGTAGAGTATGATGTATATCAAACAACTAAGGAAACCTCAGAAGGGGCTATAGAAGATATTCCCAAAAATCAGCAATTTAAGATTCCCGATATGGACTGGAGCCTTGGCGTAGCCACGGGAGGCCGCCTTGCAAGGTCAGAAGATGAAGCCAAGAGGCATCTAGTAGATTTGGTTAATAAAAAGTTGTATGAGTTTTCAGTTCCCGACAGTCCATTCCATGACAATAAAGCTTGGGCTGAAGTGACTATGAAGCATATGGCAAGACAGGCCATGGAAGAAAAGTATGATAAAATTGCTTGGCTTCGTAGCGAAGATCAGTTTCGCGCTTTAGAGCGCTGGGGACCGGCTAGGAATTTTGGCGGAGATGCACGTAGAGAAGCTGAAGAAACAAATCTTCTTAACACGCAGGGGCCATTACGTAAAGCCTTAGAGAACTCGCAGTCTATGGTGCGAGTATTTAATAAAATGGCTGAAGAGATGCACTTGGGCGACAATGCAGTGCACATCAATCATGTTCCTATAGAAAGATCTCCATATACGAAACGGGGGATGGGCACAGATCTCAACCCTAAGCAGAAGTATATGTATAAGTCGAGAGCCTTGGATGAATCTACCTTAGAAGGGCAAGGCTTAACCTCTGCAGAACAAGCCGCTATTATTAATGAGCAGCCCGTAAGATGGGGGAACCGTCTCAAAAAAGAACTTTCTATTGAAGAAGTTAACAGGGCTATCAATTTAACGTGGGAGGAGAGGGCTCTTTATCAAAGAGGCACAACCGAGGTGAGTCCGATCCTTGCTGCGCCTCCCATTATAGACGATCCCTTGACGGGCAGTCCTATACAAGCTGTTGATATAGGACGGGCTATAAAAGAAGGGGACGTTGACGCGGATCTTTATCGCGAAATAAGAGACAGGTATAACTCAAAGGCTCGCGGTATTTTTCAAAAAGAAGCGGACGTCCATCAATCATTGGAAAATAAGTATGGTCCTAGGGACGGAGACAAGTGGCGTGACTCTGATTATGGAGCAGAGTCTCCAGAAGAGGCATATCAAAATATCTCAAAGAAAACGGAAGATGAGTTACTTGGAGCCAAGCTTGAATATGAAGAAGAGCTTGCGACTAAGACGGGCTATTTGATAAAGGACCATGAATTTGGATCTGTTTTAAACACAAGTGAAAAGAATATAATCAAAAGAGCAGTAGAAAAAGCCATGGCAATGGATGGCCCAGCGCGGAAGTTCGATGATGAAGTCCGCGCTGGATCTACGGTCATGAGGGGCATTGGGGTAAACTTTCAAAAAATAATAGACAGCTTAGATGATGCGTACGGCACAAGTAAGATCGAACAAAAAATGGCCCACAGATTAAAATCAAAACTTGAGGATAACATGTGGTCAGTTCCTAGGGGCTCGAGCCTTAGCGTAGACGATGAATATGGGGCTATTAGTGGAATGGTAAATGCCTTTGACTTGCGGCCTTGGAGACAGAATCCAAGTGCTCCAGTGTCGTTGATGCAGCGCCAACGTCTATCTGCTCGTCCACGTTCTGAATCAGATGTTCTGTATCAAAAGGGCAGAGATCCCTCTTCTTATTCAATTGATGGATACGGAAGTGGGATGAAAGGTTTAACTCCAGAAAGAAGGGCAGCCTACGATAGGCTGACGGATAAAGAAAAGAAGCAAGTGCAGGAGGTTCAAAAGAGGGCAAGGGATAAGCGGCGCGAGCAAGGCTATGGCGGTGACACAGAATATATTCAAGGTGGGGATGCTTTATACGACTATCGCCAGCAATTAGTTGAGAAGCCCGGTAGTATTCTTTTGAATCCTATGGCAGTAAGAAGGGCTGTCTCAGAAATCGTAGATGAAATGCCTGATAGTTATAAGGGAGTAGATCTAACAGCGCCAATCGATGTGTCTCCAATGCATTCTACAATGGCAGCGACCGCGCAAGGCAGGATCGCAAGGTTTAATAGAAGGTTGGACGAGCTTCATGAATCTGGACAAAAGATTAAAGCAGATAATGTTACAAGGTTCTTAGCTTTGAACTTCAATAAACTCCTACAGGATCAGGGATACACATTTAAAGAGTTAACGGAATTAGGTGAGCACGTATCTAATACGGAATGGCTTGCATCAAAGTCGGGGAAAACCGGTGAAGTCGTTGCCGACCATGTGAAATATTACGATGGAGAAGAGTGGAATCCTGTAGTGATAAACAGGGCATTCATGGAAAAGGTCATTGCTGATGATGAGCTGTTAAAGTCTAAGGCAATGTTTACTCCAGAAAATAGAAGGGCTATTAGCCATAGCTTGCGGTCTTTCACGGATGAATTTGAGCTGGCAAGATTTGATAGTTGGACGCCTAAGCAATTGGATTCTTTCGTTAAAGTTTTATTGAAGTCAAGGCAAAGAGATGCCGGCAAGCAAAGTCAAGTGAGGAATTTCTTTAAACAGAATTTTAAGCATACGACAAAAGAGCCTCCGATAAACATATCCCCAGATGCTGAGCTTGCTGATGAGATCGCTCGTCAGCAGATGTCTACTCTATCAAGGATCCCTGAAAGTGATCCGTATCAGCAACAGCTAGATGACTTGCGAAAGTTTTCAGAACGAGATCTTAACCCTGTAGTTGCAGAGAGGGCAGCAAGGCGCATAGAAGACTTGCAAGTAGGACAAATTACTAGGCACAATGAAATCTTTCCAAGCACTACAGTTAGAGAGGCTCAATTATTACCGTCGCTGCGAGGCAGGAAAACCTTTGATATTCCAAATGCTTTTAATTTGACGGCGCTAAAGAGATTTAAAAAGAACAAGACTTGGTGGGAAGCCTTGGTTCCTACTGAACAAAAAAGAATAAATAATTCCATTAAGACTTTAGAGGATCTTAAAAGCAAGGGGAATTACGAAGAAGTTAAAAAGAAAATACGAGGAAAGCAGCATCTCATTGGAAGGTTGACTGAGAAGGGGTATCTACTTCAACGCAAGGCGGCTGATAATTTGCCAGAGGGCGCGGTAGTAGATGACATCTTAGGTGCCGTTGAGTTTACCGATGACGAGATTGTACCGTTCAGGGCGCAAGGGACATCTGTAATGTATGCTGGCCAAGGAGCGAACCCTTCAACTTTCATACATGAAATGGGACATGTCATTCGTCGATTTCTGATTGACGAGGGGGATGAGCTTGCAATTAACCGGTGGATTTTTGGCGAAAAAGAAGCCATCATCGCACACAAGAAGGGCATTCCATTAAACTGGGGCGTTGACGAGGAAGAGGCATTTGCTGAGGCTTTTGAGAATTTTGTAGTCAAGGGCATTAAACCGCACGGTGCCTTAAGGGCATTGGAAGGGCCTTTCGAAAGACTTCAAGTTAACCTCGAAGAAGTCTACAAGGATTTGAGGAAATCTGGATCGGAGTTTGATGGCAATGTAGAAGAAGTAATGAGACGGGTGTTGGGTCGCGGAGTAGATCCTAACCCTGAAGAATTTAATTTAGTTAAAGCTCTCATTCAAAGTTCGCAAAAGAAATTTCAAAAGGAATATGGCGGACTCGATATCCCCATTAAGGAACGAATTAAATCTGCCGTTGGTGGTCCAAAAATAAAGGGAAGAAGTTTAGTCGAATGGAATCATGAGATTGGTCATGCCTTTGAGAATAATGCACGATGGGCACATTACATACAGAAATGGCAAGATGGATTGTCTCATGACAAGGCAGCTGAAAGTGTTAAGAGGTTCTTGTTTGACTACAATGAGCTGACGCCATTTGAACGGGATGTTATGAAGACAATTATTCCGTTCTACACTTGGATGCGGAAAAATATTCCTCTGCAAATACAGATGTTGATCGAGAAGCCTGAGTTCTATGCCAAGATTCCTAAGTTCATGTCAGAAATTGAGGGCATGTCCAACGCCTTAGCGGATGACAATGGAAAGATTCAAACTCCAGATTACTTTGATGAAGTGAATGCGATAAGGTTGCCATGGCAGAATGATGGTCAGCCTGTTTATATCGCGCAAGATCTTCCCTTCCAAGATTTAAATCGTCTGAATTATAAGGACATGCTTTCTCAGATGAGTCCTTTCTTAAAGATCTGGGGAGCATTAGCAATAGATAAGGGCTATGACTTCTTCTTGGAGGCTCCGATTGAGCAGTTCGCAGGAGAGCCGGCAATTATTGATCTCTTTGGTGAACCATCAGAGCTGCCCATTAGTAAGAAGTGGGAGTATGCCATTAAGACTATGGTGCCACCAGCTGGCAAGGCACTAAGATTTCTTGATAAGGCAGCACAAGGACGCGCAGAAGATCAGCTCTTCAGAGAGGTGCTTGGTCTTTCTATTACATCAGTTGACGTTGATGCTGTTGTTAGGTCTAAGCGATACCAAAGGGCAGAAGTATCAAGCCTGTTGCGAAGAAAAGTTAGAAAGCAAATACAGCGGTTCGGATTAGAGGATGCGCTTAAGAAGTCAGGTAGTAGGCTGGTGAACTAGCGCTTCTTAGCTCGCCTTATCTTATCGGCATGATGTTGACACATCTTACGTGAGTGCAGTTTGCGCCCACACTTCTTGCCATCTTCAGTGATCTGGCAATACTTCCATGATGGTTTCTTCTTTAACTCTGAATAGCACGGTAAGCAGAGGCCATCATGCCGTGCAGGTTTAGTACATTCCTTAACAGAACATCTGGGGTTGTTGTTACGTGCGCTCCCCTTGAAAGAACCATATGGTTCCCAGTCAGTTTTTAATGTGTCGGGTTCTTGGGTTGATAGTAGTTGATAGTTTCTACCTTTTTCCTCCATGATATTCTACCGCGTGTCCTTCGACAACTAGTAATTGATTTAAGCTTACGGCTGCGCCGTCCTCAAATTCATGTTCT
>Ga0114908_1002036_pt1 | contig 9919 bp, 14 predicted proteins | sample MalvireepMed_s17_FD_87292 | JGI IMG/M metagenome (GOLD analysis project Ga0114908, IMG submission 87292) | Marine viral communities from the Global Malaspina Expedition - Malaspina viral metaG DeepMed_s17 | ecosystem: Environmental > Aquatic > Marine > Oceanic | place: Mediterranean Sea... | reverse complement strand
GAACTAGAAGAAATCGACGTTGAGATGTACGATGCTATCAATTTACCGGGTGTCGAGTGTATAATGGATGCACCACCTGAAATGATTCGTCAAAATTACGAACAATTTGCGTTAGAGTGCATCAATAGGTCCCATAAATGGTTCATAATTTAGCACTTACCTCGTCTATATACAATATATGGACGAAACACTTGAAGAACTCTATAATCTAAAAAGCGGTGATTTGATAGTAGACGTTACTACCGATGAGGTGGGGATACTTGTAGACCGCTATAATGTGTTGGAAGAAGTATATGATGGAGAAGAATACGTAATTTGGGCATGGGACATTATGTGGACCGGCCCCGTAGTAATGGTGGGAAGCGACAATAGCAACCGACATCAATCATATACCGAATTTGGCTTAATTAATTTGATTAGAACGGGGACATTCGAGCTTCACAAAAATAATTAAAGTATGATGCATAGAAAAGATTTGCACGCAATGAAAAAACATGTTATACTAAGTGTAGGTGACATTATTGTAGATGCGTCAATTGATTCTATTGGAATCCTTTTATCACGCGTTCGACATATTGATATGATTGAAGATGACTTTTACGTCTGGGAAATCCGATGGATTCGTCATGACAATCCGTATCATGAGACACCTTTCACTGCGCACTTAGAAGAAGAAGAACTTAAGACATCTATCGTGGTGGGATTACGTGAATGGCATTCGGTTAATGGAGGTACTTTTGAATTATAAATGGAATGTGTATAAAATATTTAATAATGGTAAGCGTGCGAAAGCACCAATTACATCATTTGAATGTAATGAAGATAATGTAGAGGCTTTTTTTGAAGAAGAGGTAAAGAAAAATTTTACTGAAAAACTTCAACTACTCCAATTTGCTTTTCTCCGCGCCGATTTATCGCAAGAACGACAATTCGAAGAAGCGGAGCAAAAAAAAGAAAAAATTTTAGCGTTGAAAAGAAAAATATTCGCGCGATTAGGGGCCGGAAGAACTACCTATGATGGTCCTATGACCGGCGCCCTTATTCTTTCGCGGGATACGGGCTGGAAATGGCAATGGGTACTTTTAAAATCGGCATCCCACGGGTTCATTGTGGGAATTTCCCCCACATTTGAAAACGATAAGGAGGCAGACAAATGGATGGAGCACCAAGTGGAGTTGTATGGCACATAAATCCGGGTGATTTAGTAAAAATTAAGAAATTTGATATAGATGGTCGTGAATATTTTGATTTAGGATTGGTATTAGAAGAAAAAACAGCCGACCAAGAATCATTGTTCCCCCGAATTCGCGTTTATGAATGGAAAAACGAAACCTCTACGTACCAGTCTCCGGATACGCTTGAAATTATTTCTCACGCACTTCCTCAATAAGAGCTATTTGCCCTCTATTTAAATAGAGGGGTTTTTAATGGTTCAAAAGATCCTTGCATATATATGTGTAGGCGCATTTTGTATAAACTTATGTTTATTTGGGTTAGCATGTATGCTTGAGAGTTTTGAATTACAGCTTTTATCTTTAGGAAGTATGTTTTTATTAAGTTTTGCATTATTGCGGACACCCAAAAGCTTTAAAGAGTAAAAGAGAAACAAAAGCATAATTATTATATGAAGTGGAAGAAAATTTTAGCATTATTGGCCCTCACGATTCTAAGTGGATGTAGTGAGTACGCCTTAACGGGAACAGACAAGGATTTTGAACCCTCAACAGCACCTGATATTGTAGTAACACCAGCATACATTAATTTTGGTAATGTTAATGCTGCTGATACCGGTTTTGATGAAATCATCACTATTAAAAACACCGGCTCGGACGATCTTGAACTTGAAGAGATGGGGCTAATAACATCTTCGGAAACATTCACTCTCACATTCCCACAGGATATGACGGTACTGCGGGATGAATCCGTAGAAATTATAGTTACTTATGATCCTCTTACATATTCCTCTGATTCAAACTCTGTTTATATTATTTCCAACGATCCAGACACAGTACGAATAGAAGTACCCCTTGTAGGAGACGGTGACGCACCGATCATTGAAATTACTCCCATATATTATGATTTTGGTACAACGTTAGTGGGGTGCGATGCGTCTACTACTGTCACAATATCTAATACGGGCAATGTTGATCTCAACATATATAATGTTCAATATTATATTACTTACCCTCCCGATCTTTCAATTGATTTAAACATAGCCGATAACGGACCTTTCCCCTGGGTAATTGCGCCTAACTCATCTAAAACTGTCACCCTTTACTATGAGCCTTTAGACAGCATGCTAGACACAGGATTTATAGAAGTCCACTCGGACGATCCTTTAATGCCATATGCTCAAGCGGATCAAGAAGCAATGGGAGATTATACCGAATTACAAGAAGAAATATTTGAACAACAAGACGTTGGGAGCGTAGATATATTATTTGTAATTGATAATTCTGGCTCTATGGGCGCCCACCAGACACACATGAAAGATAATTTTGATAGATTCATCAATGTCTTCTCTGTTTCAGGAGTGGATTATCAGCTAGTATTTATCACCACAGATAGTTATGATCTAGTGGGACCTGTGATTAGTTCTACAACGATGGATCCTATTACAGAGGTAAATGATCAAATCGACAGTATCGGAACACGAGGAAGTTCCACTGAAAGAGGAATTTATTATTCATACATGGCGATACAAAGTGGATATCCGGCGGGACCAGGGAGTGAATTCTGGAGAGACGATGCTAAATTAGTTATTATCTATGTTTCCGATGAGGATGATGGCACGACCACCGGCGCTACCCCGACTTCTATCTACACCTATGTAATAGGAGCGAAAGGCGGCGCAAGTAATGTAGTAGCCCATGCAGTAGCAGGAGATTATCCCTATGGATGTAATGGTTATGGAGGCAGCGCCACCGCCGGCGATCAATATTATATTCTGGTAGGATATTTAGGGGGAAGCTTTCTGTCTATTTGTCAAGAGGATTGGGGAACACCCATGGAATCTTTAGCCAATGATTCCATCTTAAAGAATTCCTTTTCTCTGTCCGATACTCCTATCGAAGAAACAATTATCGTAGAAATTGATGGGATAACAAGTACAGATTGGGTTTATGATGCTACACAAAATTTAATTTATTTTAGTAATAACCCTCCAGTATCGCACAGTATTATTAGTATTCAATATTCAGTGATGGCCGAATGTGAAGAAAAAGATATGACAGACACGGGTTCATAATCTATTTAAAGGTGGGGAGAATTAGAATGATAATGAATGATGATATTTACGATCTCCCTATTAAGTTTGATATTGCTCGCTTAAAAGAAGCATATCATAGGTTAAAAGAACAAATTGGTTATTCAGAGGGACTCATTCATTGTATGAGTTTAAATACTCCTGCCGAGACAGAAACCAATATTCAACGAGGGATATTTTGGATTCGTCAAAATGATGGTGCCGAAGAAACCCGAGAAGAAAGGGTAGATGAAAAAATATACACGGAACTCATCCCCGAAATAAAAAATACGTATTTTGAAGAAGTCTATAATAAATTATCAGAATTTTTTGTATTGGGACGAGTGAGAGTCTTGTGTCTAGAACCACGCCGATCATTAAGTTATCATCGAGATCCAGAGCCTCGTGTACATTTACCGATTATCTCTAATCCGGGGGCTCTCGCTATCGTTGAAAATTTTTGTACTTATCTACCGGCTAATGGCTCTTTATATTGGATGGAAACAACCAAATATCATAGCGCGATGAACGGAAGCGAAGAAGCTCGCGTTCATTTGGTAGCTACGATTCTAGATATTAAAAAGAGGATAATGCGATGAATAAAATATTAGTTATGTTTTCTATGGCTCTATTCTCCACAAATCCCATTGAAAAAAACAACAGCGATTACGAACCACTTATAATTAACGAAGCCATCAGTGCTTCAATGACACATGTGGAACAACAAGTAAGAAATGCCGCAGTACGCGTTATTACACCCCAAGGGGGGCATGGAAGCGGATCGCTGATCATCTATAAAGGAACACAATTTGTGATAACAGCCGAGCATGTGGCAGACGACGAAATGGGAACTGCTTATCAGTTGATTCATCAAAATGAAAGCATTGTAGGGATTTTAATTTATGCTGATGAGTCCCACGATATTGCTCTTTTGGCAATCCCTCGCAAATTTGTCACAGCCACACCGATGAAATACAATCCTATTAAAAGGGTATTGGATGTGGGCAGTGAGATTACCTACTCAGGTTTTCCTTCGCGTCACTCACTAATGACTTTTAGGGGAAGAGTGGCGGGTTATGAACATAAAGGCAGTAAAGGGACACAAATTATTGTTCACACATATGGATGGTTTGGGTGTAGCGGGTCAGTTATTTATGATGAAAAAGGAAACCTCGTGGGAGTATTGTGGGGAGTAGATGTAGTATACCGTCCAGGTTATCAAGTACAAGAAGATATGATTTGGATTTCTCCAATTGCTAATCTCAATATAGAACGAGCTATAGGATATTGGTGTGAAGCTATTGAGCATGAATCGCCCGCCTGCAGAATCTAAGATGAACGGACAGTGGAAGAAGTTTATTAATGAAAAGGAATTAAAGACTGTTGGTATTGTCATCTGTATAACGGAACACCAAGAGTTTCTGATTATTAGACGTTCTAAAATCGATAAGCGTAGAGGCGAATGGACATTTCCTGGTGGCCACGTAGATGATGCCGATGGATCCATCGAGGCGGGTGCGATCAGAGAATTATATGAAGAGACCAATTTAAAATGTTCTATTAAAGATCTCCTTTACTTAGGAGAGTTTGGACCCGAGAAATTTTATTTTTTAACTCAAGAATGGAACGGAGAGGTGAATATTGATAAGCCTAATCCCAAAACCGGGGAAATTGAACACGATGACTATAAATGGTTGACCTTAGAAGAAATAGAAAATTCCGATTTTTCCAGTATAAAAACCTATATATTGAGAAGAGCATTGGATACAATAAATGCTTAAAAAGAACTTAAATTATGAAAATTTTAATGTTATTGTTGTTATGTGCCTGTGGTCCCAAAAAACAGCCGGAGCAGGAACCCCAAAAACGTTTCCACGACGTGGATTTTGGAGACATGGATGATTGGGATGAACTACCCGAAGCTGACACCGGGACTGAGGAAGAAGAATGAAAAATTTTAATGATACATGGAAAAGCTTTTTGACTGAAGGAGGCTTTAGTGGGCAACAGCCCCTCCATGAAGTCAGCGAAGATGAATTAGAACATATTATAACGGCCATAGACCTCCGACCTGAAGATCTCGCCTTTAATCATCTCTTTAAAAATAAAAAGCGCCTTGTAATTGAATTTCCAACCATCAACACCTCCACAGACTTGGGGCAGTTTATGCAGTTGTGGGACGATATGGGCTATGAAGTAGATTGGGAAAAGGGTATAGTCTCAGCAGTTAAAGAAGCACCCCTCGATTTCGAAGCAGAAGTAGACGAGATACTGAGGGGTGAGACTGAGTGGTCCTGGGTGCCGAGTGAGACGAAGATGCGCAAAATTAAAATGAAAATCGGCAAATTCTTTTCCAAAATCTATGCAATGACAGAGAAATATAACGCTATCAATGCAAAGATAGTGGCGGAAGAGGGAGATGACCACGTTACGATAGGAGATGAGGAGAAGGTCTTGGGGAAGAAAGAATGGGACCGCTACGACAATCTCCGTAATCAATTACGAATGTATATTGGGCCCACCAAGTATAACACAGGGGTCCTTACTCTCTCCAAAATCAAAGAATTGGCTGAATATTGGCAATTAAAGGCTGATTGGATCAAAAAAAATCTGCATACAGCTACCAATAACGACTATTCTATTATTATCACTCGCGATCCTATAGATGTGTGGCGAATGGCAGATTTTGATAACATCTCTTCGTGCCACTCTCCACCTTCTCGCTCGGGGCAAGTGGGGGAGTATTATAAGTGCGCGCTGGCGGAAGCTCATGGTCACGGAGCAGTAGCATATGTGGTGAAAACACAAGAGCTAGCTGAACTATTACGCGATGAAGGGGCGATAGAGCGCTTTGATCTCTCCGAGCCAGCAAATGAAATAGTAGCAATTGAAAACTGGGATAGCGCCAAAAAAGCTGAGTGGTATTGGAATTATGGAGATGTATATGGAGCCGATCCTGCGGACCGCGAGAATACGCGCGAAAAACAAGCGTTACTGCAACAAGCCGCCACTAAATTGGGAGTTACACCAGAAACATTAGAGCAATATGTAAATAACTTCCTCACCAAAAAAGATCGATGGGAGGGTATCGTCTCCGAGGAAGAATATAATATGGCTCTCGCTAATTATGAAGAACTCAAAAAAACCCAGCGTGACATTTCAGCTTTAGATGATGAAGAAATATTTCACGATGACGCGCGGGGGTATTTGAATAATGTAGACGGATTGGAGCCTGTTTCTCGCGTAAGATTGCGCCAGTTACGATATTGGGACACTGAAGACGATATAGCTCCAGCAGGACATGTGGATTTCTCAGCTTCTACAGAGTTGGCAGTCGGAGAACGACGTGTCTATGGTTCTCGAATCCCCGGCTTAACAGAGCGAATCGAAGAATGGCTTATAAAAAATCAAGAGCAAGCGATGGAGAGCGTTCCCAAGAAAGATGGAAAGATAAACTTAGATGCTTTTGTAGCATTTGGAGGTTCACACGCCGACACTACGATACGCACAATGATTACGAACCTATTTGATGTTGGTTCTACGGACGTAGTTGGATACGTGAGCCAAGATAATGAGACCGAAGAGAGCCTTGATGCTAATCTAGCAATAGGTCTCGACGTCCGATGGGATAACGAATGCGAGGAAATCGCCACGCGTTGGAATAACCTATATGCTATTTGTAAAATTGATTATGAGGTTGAAGATGATGGAGGCGGTGGCGTTTACATTGGAATTTCAGCGGGTCTTGAAATTAGCTGGGAAATGGATGAATGGAATAGTTTACCCAATCCCATAGCGGGTTCTGATGCCGCCGATTATTTAAATGATTTAGGTCTAGGATATATTGATGACAGCGGGGCTTCAATTCATAAGCGTATAATCTGGCCCGCTGGCACGCCACGCGAGAAACGCCAGGAGACCATCGTATTCGTCTGCAATATCAACATAGAAGGTCTCCCGACTTTTGGGGGACAAGCAGTGGCATATGATCCTGAAATGTTTGATGATTTTGGACAAGCTGTTAATGAAGATGTTGATGACCGGCGAGATATGCTGCAAGCCGTACTCACACAATATTTTAAACAACAGGGATATATCTCAGGTTCTCCCCTTTATACTCTTGGCCACGAGATTGACAACGGTGAGATTGATTCATATGAATGGGATTTGACAGCTACCGAAGATTACGAGGATGATTACGATTTTATATCAGCTACCTGTTCCGTGTGGGTCGATCCATACGATGAGGAAATCGAAATAAGACCATCGATTCTAGAGAATATTTTGAATTCTCGCGATTATAATATTTTAGTACGGAGTAAAATACACAAAATGGGAACCACTGAAGAACATTTTGTTAATAGCAAGACAATAGTAGATCGAACAACAAATGTAGATCAGCCAGAGTTTTTGGTGAAGCATACGATGGAACTCCATTATAATTCGAGTAAGCCACAGGTGCAGGCGTTCCGCCAGATAGTCGATAATGTAGATGATGAAGACGAGCTAAAAGCTATTTTTATGAGTAGTCTCAAGGAAATCTTGAATGCTAGATTGCCTGCAGCCATCCAGCAACCCAGCGTTAACGAATCCAAATATCTCGTTAATACTTGGAAGGAGTTTTTGAAAGGATGAAACTCCTACTTGAAAACTGGCGGAAGTTTGTAACAGAAGATTGGCGCGATACATCGTGGGAAACCGATGATAAAAAAGTTACAATCGGAGATGTGGTTGATTATCTGGGAGATGAAACTGTTGATATTAATGTTTTAGAACTCTCACAACAATTGCCGCCTTTGCCAACACGCGGAGCAGAGAGAGTGGCTGCCGCAAGTTTAGAACATCCAGTTATCGTTGTGAAGAGCGGAGGACAATACCGATTTGTCCTAGATGGGAATCATCGTCTTCAAAAAGCGATAGATGAAAAGGTCGAGAGCATAAAAGCAAAAATCTTGGATCTAGATAATCCAGAAACTCCAGAAGTGTTTAAGAAAATGTTTGGAGGCGCAGGATGAAACTCCTACTTGAAAATTGGCGAGAATATCTCAACGAAGAAACTCTAGACCTCCCACAGCAAATTGTGAGCTTCTTAGAGGAACATGGGCCGTCAGCGAGTATGGCGGTGCTCAAGAGCGTGGAAAAGGAAAGCGGCGTTCCTCGTGGATGGATCGCCAAAATCTTTATGAGCCTCGCAGACCAAAAACCACCACGCGTCGGGATCTCACACAAAAAGGGAGAGCTTTTTAAAACGTGGTACTTAATCCCTGAGCACGTAACCACACAAGGAACACTTTTCCAAGAGGGTAACGAGAATATTGAGGATGTTGTCACCCAGATCAACACTATGCCAATGTATCGTGGTGCTGGATTGCACGATCCCACCATCTTACCCGCAGGACACGCTTATTTTATTAGTAACGAAATGGTTGCTAAAACATACGGAAAGACTGCGGAGTTTCAACTAGATATTAAGAACCCCAAAGTTGTAGACAGACAAACGTGGCTCGATACCTACGATACGTTTATGTTGGGTGTAAACCCTGGCGCCATCGAAGAGTTAGCCGACGAAGGCTATGATTCCGCTGTGATGATTACTCCCACACCGAGCGGACAGATTTTATATACGGTATTAGTAGTAAATACAGCCGAAAGTGTGATATAATGAAACTCCTACTTGAAAATTGGCGAGAGTATTTGAAAGAGGAAGTATATTATCACGGAGGCGGTAAGGACTTCTTACCTACTCGCATTGGAACGTTCTATTCAAAAGATAAAACATATGCTGAAAAATATGCAGCACAACATAAAGATGGGCAAGTATCTGAAGTTGAAATTGATTTGTCTCAAGCAAATGTTTATCCCAAGGTTTTTTGGTGGCAAGAGTTTCAAGAAATTTGGCAGCCACAAGAAATGTTTAAAGGATATGATATTGTTAAAGTTATAGAACCCAACGGAGAAGAACCCTCGATTGTTGTGTTGAATCCTGAATTAGTGAGGACTATAAATGAAAACCAAGAAACTTGGTATCATGGTGGAAAGATAGAAGGAGATTTAACTCCCTTATATCTCTCAGCAAACAAGAATTTATCGTCAATGCATGGAGAGTTAAACTCTTTTAAAATCTCTCAAGGCGCTAAATGGATGGATTTAAGTGATTTAAAATTCAGTATAGGGCCTGTTGCTATGATTTCTATGGATTCGATTGGATATAATGAGGAACAAATTAATAGAGTTCGTGAGTTGGAATATGATATTGTTTGGAATAAAAAAGATTTTCATCAGGGATATGAACAAGTTTTTGTGGTAAACCCAAAAGTTTTAACTCCTATGGAGAATAAATTATGAAACTCCTACTTGAAAATTGGCGACGGTATTTGAAAGAAGCAGATGATTTTGATTGGGATGCTTTTGGGTTTTCCGATGAAGAGCGTGGAGAATCTATACCAAATTCTCCACAATATGAAGCTCTCATAGCACTTGATAGAGGCGATACTTTTACCATCGGTAACCGAAAGCCAGTATATCGTATTATTGGTGCTCTCGGAGGTTCAGTCGGGAGTGCGGTAAAGACGGCAGTTGTTGATGGCTCCGCTGAGCGGAAATATTATATTATCAAGCGAGTTGGGGATAAGGATGCTGTTGGTGCTTTCGAGGCTGTTGGCGGCACAATGGATT
>Ga0114908_1002032_pt1 | contig 9931 bp, 10 predicted proteins | sample MalvireepMed_s17_FD_87292 | JGI IMG/M metagenome (GOLD analysis project Ga0114908, IMG submission 87292) | Marine viral communities from the Global Malaspina Expedition - Malaspina viral metaG DeepMed_s17 | ecosystem: Environmental > Aquatic > Marine > Oceanic | place: Mediterranean Sea... | reverse complement strand
GGCTTCGGCTTCAGCTTCTGCTTGGGCTTGTTCTAGCGCGCGAGCCTGTTCCGCTGCCTCAGCTTCTGCTTCGCGCTGGGCTGCCTCGGCGGCAGCTTGCTGCTCCGCCGCGGAAGGCTCATCGCTAGGCGGCTCTGGATCGGGCTCTTCGGGTTCAGAGGCATTGTTCATTGCGGCCTGTTGCTCAGTGACTTGCTGGGCCTGATCAGTGAACGTTTCCGTGCTCACGAACGTCGCTTGTACGATCGAAGAAGAGTCTGGTTCCGCCGACATGCTGGGCAGCTTGACCAAGCTAAAGATAACCACGAGCAAGTGCACGGCAACAGCCAAAATCGTTGGCCACGTGTAGCCAACGTCTTGTGGGTCACGCGGTGGTTTTACAGCCATGTGCGACTCGCCCTTAACCATCTTGGGGCGGCTCTGAGAGCAGCCCTACGTTGGCGACACCCGAACTCTGCAGTGTGCTCATCAGCAGCACAATCTGGCCATAAGGCACATTGCGATCTCCGCGCACCATCACAGGCGTACCGGGACGACGCTGAAGAATAGCAGTCACTCGCTCCGACATTTGCTCCAGAGAAACCGCCGTCGAATCTTCTCCCAGAGTAATAAAGTAGCCGCCATCGCGATCTACCGAGATGATGATCGGGTCATTATCTTCCTGGGTTTCAATAGGCTCAGAGGTGACTTGAGGCAGATCTACTTGAACGCCTTGTGTCAGCATGGGAGCAGTAATCATAAAAATGACAAGCAGTACCAGCATCACGTCGATAAAAGGGACAACGTTGATCTCCCCCATCGGCTTGCTTTTGCCACTACGATTGAACGGACCTTGCATGGCAGACTCCCTTAACTAGCGCTAGGTTTGCCGTCACGTCCTTGCAAGTTACGGTGCAAGATTGCGTGAAACTCTTCAGCAAAGTCTTCATATTTACCCAGTAAGCGAGAAGCGTTATTGGATAGACGGTTGTAGAAAATAACAGCGGGAATCGCTGCGAAAAGTCCCATTGCCGTGGCAATCAGCGCTTCTGCAATCCAGGGTGCAACAGTCGCTAGTGTCGCTTGCTGGGTCATGGAAAGTGATTGGAATGAGCCCATAATGCCCCATACCGTACCAAATAAGCCGATATAAGGACTGGCGGAGGCAACCGTTGCCAGAAAAACAAGATGTTGGGTCAGGCGGTCTTCTTCCCGCGACCAGGCGACTCGCATGCTGCGCTGGACACCTTCCAGTACCGTATCGGCACTGCGGGTTTTAGGCATTAGGCGGTTAAATTCCCGAAAACCTGCCTGGAAAATGTGCTCCGCTCCATGACGAGGATCATCAGCGGGAATTTCGCGGTAGAGCTCGTTTAGGTCAACACCTGACCAAAACGACTCTTCAAACTGGTTGTACTCTTGCTTGGCTCGGCGTAGCGCAATGCTGCGCTGAAAGATCACCACCCATGAGAGGATTGACCCCACCACTAGCAGCAGCATGACCAGCTGTACCACAATGCTGGCACTCATTATTAAGTGGGGAATGGACATGGTGTTATCGTTCACAGTTGCCCTCATCAATCAATTAATGTCGTTTTCGACTGGAGTGTGGTGTTAAGCGACAATGGCCACGCTTTTGGACGCAGTGTCGTAGCGTTTAAGCAGGCTATCTCGACTGTTGCGGAGCACAAGAGTTCCTCGTCGCGCCGAACCAGTTGTTCAAATGTCATCCGACAACGACCTTTTTCCGCAATGTTGGCAGTTACCGTTAGTGCCTCATCCAATCGTGCGGGTTTGGCATAGTGGCAGGCCATGCGGTATACCACTAGCTGTGTACCTTCGTCTAGCAACGTTTGCTGGTTAAGGCCTAATTCTCTTAGCCACTCGCTGCGCGCCCGTTCCATAAACTTCAGGTAGTTAACGTAGTAGACAATTCCACCGGCGTCAGTATCTTCCATGTAAACACGCACTGGTATGCTAAATTCGCCCGTCATGGCCGACGTTCTCCCTCAACATCAATTGACTGTTCGTGGGGCGTCCTATCAAAGTGTAGCCAGGCTTGACGAGTCACCACACGGCCTCTTGGTGTACGCATCATTAGCCCCTGCTGAATCAGATAAGGTTCAATCACATCTTCGATGGTATCGCGCTCTTCACCGATGGCGGCAGAGAGTGAGTCAACGCCCACCGGGCCACCATCGAATTTGTCGATCATCGCCAGCAGTAAACGGCGGTCCATGTGATCCAAACCGTGGTGATCGACATTTAGCATATTGAGCGCCGCATCCGCTAATGTCACATCCACAACGCCATCGCCCTTTATTTCGGCGTAGTCTCGCACTCTGCGCAACAGTCGGTTGGCGATACGCGGCGTACCACGGGAGCGGCGCGCGACTTCAATGGCACCTTCATGGCTGGTTTCAACGCCTAGTAGCCGTGCTGAGCGGGCGACAATCTCGGTCAGCTCTTCCAGGTTATAAAACTCAAGACGCTGAACGATACCAAAGCGGTCACGCAGCGGCGAGGTCAACAACCCCGCACGAGTGGTGGCGCCCACCAGCGTAAATCTGGGCAGGTCAAGTTTAATAGAACGTGCGGCGGGCCCTTCGCCAATCATGATATCGAGCTGAAAGTCCTCCATCGCGGGATAAAGGACCTCTTCCACCACGGGTGAGAGGCGATGGATTTCATCGATAAACAGCACATCGCCCGGTTCAAGATTGGTCAGCATAGCGGCGAGATCCCCCGCGCGCTCCAGCACCGGGCCAGAAGTAGATTTAAGCCCCACGCCCATTTCAGTAGCGATAATATTCGCCAACGTCGTTTTACCTAAGCCTGGCGGACCGAACACCAGCGTGTGGTCTAAGCTCTCTTCGCGTAGCCTGGCTGCTCCAATAAAAATCTCAAGCTGTTCGCGAACCCGAGGCTGGCCAATATAGTCTTTGAGATGTTTCGGACGAATAGCATAGTCGATGCGCACTTCGCCCTGCTCTGGCTCAGCGGCAATTAATCGGTCGTGTTCTAACATAAAGACTCTTCTAGAGTGCTGACTAATGAGTACACGCTATTGCACTCGTGCTGGTCTAACCGGACATGCGTTTGGTTAACGCGGCTTTGATCAAAGCTTCGGTAGTTTGATTGGGGTCGACGTCGGCTAACATTTTCGTCGCTTCTGTCAGCTTATAACCCAAGCTCACCAGGGCTGCTTCGGCATCCGCCAAATGATCCCTTGGAGCAGCTCGCCCGCTTGTCGCTTCAAGAGCCAACGGCGCATCGTTGCCATGCTCCCACTCAGGAAAGCGGTCACGCATTTCGATAATCAACCGTTCCGCCGTTTTTTTACCAACGCCTGGCAGTTTTGTCAGCGCTTTGCTGTCGTCATCTCTGATACAGCGCATAAAGGCATCTTCATCCATGCCCGACAGGATCGCTAACGCAAGTTTCGGCCCTACGCCATTCACTTTGATCAAGGCGCGAAACAGCGCTCGCTCATGCTCTCGCCCAAACCCATAGAGCAAATGCGCATCGTCACGGATGGTGAGATGGGTATAGAGTGACACCTGCTCGCCGGGAGCGGGCAGCGCTACAAAGGTGTTCATGGAGGCTTCAAGCTCATAACCAACGCCATGCACATCTACCACCATCCAGGGCGGCTGTTTTTCCAACAACAGGCCGGTTAAACGTCCAATCATCATATGCCTCGCAGCCAATCAAAACAGCAGCCACTATAAAGCCACTCTGTACAGATGACCAGTAATGCCTAGAGCCGCCATCGCCCTGATGAGCGGCGCTTACTGCGTGAAGGAGTCGCCGCCACCAGGGCGTTGCCAGCAAAAGCGTGGGTCAGTGCAATGGCTAGTGCATCGGCGGCATCTGCCTGGGGTGTCGCCGACAGGCCGAGCAGCGTGGTGACCATATGCTGCACCTGGCTTTTATCAGCGCCGCCCTGCCCGGTTACCGCTTGCTTAATCTGCCGAGCGGCGTACTCCGCGATACTCAGCCCATGGTTAGCCAAACAAACCAATGCTGCGCCGCGGGCTTGGCCTAGCTTGAGGGCCGAATCAGCATTTTTAGCCATAAAAACCCGCTCTACTGCAACAGCATCAGGGCGGTGCAGGCCAATCAATTCGCTAATACCGGCATATATTTGCGCCAAACGCTGCTCCAGTGCACCATCAGCCGTACGAATGCAGCCACTGGCCACATAGCGAGGCTTAACGCCTATTAGATCAATCACGCCGTAACCGGTGATACGTGAGCCTGGGTCAATGCCTAAAATTCTGACCGTGGTCGCTAGCTGTTTTTCGTCCATGGATTTTCTCTTGGCACTGCCTAAAACAAAAACACCGACGCTAAGCGTCGGTGTTGTACTCGTCAAAACGTGAAGGCGGTCTTACTCGCCCGCTGCTTCCGTTTTGGCTTTTTGGCGTAAGCGAATGTTCAGCTCTTTGAGCTGATCAGAGCTAACCTCACCCGGTGCATCGGTCATTAAACAAGCAGCACTTTGGGTTTTCGGGAAGGCGATGACTTCACGAATGGTTTTCGCACCGGCCATGAGCATGACTAAGCGGTCCAGACCGAAGGCCAAGCCGCCATGGGGCGGTGCGCCGTACTGCAAGGCATCCAGCAGGAAGCCGAACTTCTCTTGCGCTTCCTCTTCGCCAATCCCCAAAATATCAAACACGGTGCTTTGCATGGTTTGGTTGTGGATACGGATAGAGCCACCACCCAGCTCGGTACCGTTAAGCACCATGTCATAAGCGCGAGAAAGCGCGCTAGCCGGGTCTGCTTTCAGCTCTTCCGGCGAGCAGGAGGGCGCTGTAAACGGGTGGTGAAGCGGGCTTAGACGGCCATTGTCGTCGGCTTCGAACATGGGGAAGTCAACGACCCACAGCGGCGCCCAGGCTTGAGTGTAAAGGTTCAGGTCGGCACCCAGCTTGACACGCAGCGCGCCAATGGCTTCGTTGACGATACGCGCTTTATCCGCACCGAAGAAGATAATGTCACCATCTTCAGCGCCGACACGATCAAGCAGCTCTTCGACCACGTTTTCCATGAACTTAACGATCGGCGACTGCAGGCCATCTAGCCCTTTGGCACGCTCGTTCACTTTGATCCAGGCAAGGCCTTTAGCACCGTAGATACCTACGAACTTGGTGTATTCGTCGATCTCTTTACGGGAAAGCTTGGCACCACCCGGTACTTTAAGAGCCGCCACGCGGCCATCTTCTGCCTTGGCCGGCCCTGAGAACACATTGAAACTAACCTGCTGCATCAGGTCGTCAACGTCGGTGAGCTCCAGCGGAATACGCAGATCGGGTTTATCCGAACCAAAGCGATCCATGGCTTCTTGCCAGGTCATACGCGGGAATTCCGGCAGTTCGACGCTCAGCACTTCCTGGAACAGTTGACGAATCATGGCTTCGGTAATACCCATGATGTCGTCTTCTTCCACGAAAGAGGCTTCGATATCGATCTGTGTGAATTCAGGCTGACGGTCAGCGCGCAGGTCTTCATCGCGGAAGCACTTTGCGATTTGGTAGTAGCGGTCAAAACCCGCCACCATCAGCAGCTGCTTAAACAGCTGGGGAGACTGTGGCAGTGCAAAGAAGCTGCCCGCGTGAGTACGGCTAGGCACGAGGTAGTCCCGGGCACCTTCAGGCGTGGCTCGTGTCAGCACAGGCGTTTCAATATCTAGAAAGCCTTGGTTTTCTAGGTAAGCACGTACGTTATGAGAAATACGCGAACGCAGCCGCAGTTTTTCGATCATATCCGGGCGGCGTAGATCAATATAGCGGTGTTTCAGACGCACTTCCTCACCGACTTTGCCATGCTCATCAAGCTGGAAAGGCGGTGTCGCTGCGCTATTCAGTACTTCAACTTCTTTGGCCAGCACTTCAATCATGCCGGTGGGCATGTTGGGGTTCTGGGTGCCTTCAGGACGCAGCCGAACACGACCAGTAATGCGCAGAACATATTCGCTGCGTGCACGGTCGGCATTAGCAAACGCCTCGGCGGTATCGGGGTCTACGACAAACTGAGCGATACCATCACGGTCACGCATGTCGAGAAAGATAACCCCACCGTGGTCACGACGGCGGTGAACCCAACCGCAAACGGTGACCGTTTGATCCACCAATGTTTCGTTAAGCTGGCCGCAATAATGGCTGCGCATGTCACATCCTGTTCTGTTTCGTGGCAATTAAGTTGTCTTGAGCCTTTAAAGGCCCTGACAGCCGCGGCTACGCCGCGGCGCCTTTTTTCGTTGACGTGCTGCCGACATCGCTTTTCGCGCTACCCGCTGCTTGTCCGTCGGCAGCTAAATTCTTTTTGCTACCTGTTTTGAAATCAGTTTCGTACCAACCGCCACCCGCTAAGCGGAACCCGGCTGCTGAGACCAAGCGCTCTAGATCATCTTGCTGACACGCAGGACAGCTTGTTAACGGATCGGCGCTAATTTTCTGAAGTTTTTCCATGCGATGGCCGCAGGCCTTGCACTCGTACTCATAGATGGGCATGTTGATGGCTCCTGAAAAGCTCAACTCCGACAGGTTTTATGTTGACAGTGTCGTGGCAAACTTAATGCTACCAGGCTGACAATATGTGGCCTGTCGGGATAAATTCCAAGACTGCGGTCGATAGAGCGGTCATTATACCCTTTTGTGCCCCCTGCCGAGCAAGGCCAAGCGGCTTTCGGCAGTTAATGGAGAAATAAAATGCCCAATGCGGTCATACTGGATGCCCAAAGCCTTGGCCCTGACATTGATTTGACGGCTATTCGTGATGCCGTCACGCACTTAGAAATACATCAGCAAAGCACCACAGCGCAGGCGCGTGAACGCCTAGCAGATGCCGAAATTGCCATCGTCAATAAAGTAAGGCTGGATGCTGAGACGCTTTCACAGCTTCCTTCGTTACGATTGATCTGCGTGCTGGCCACTGGCTTGAATAACATTGACCTAGATGCTGCCAAAGCCCACAACATTACAGTTAAAAACGTGTCGGCCTATGGCACCGCTAGTGTGTCGCAGCACACGCTGATGCTGATGTTATCACTGGCGAATCGCTTACCCCGCTATCAAGCGGATATTGCCGATGGGAAATGGCAAGCGAGTGATTTTTTCTGCTTACAAGATCACCCAACACTCCAGCTTGCTGGCAAGCAGTTGGTGATGGTGGGTCAAGGAGAGCTGGGGTCTGAAGTGGCTCGGCTTGCAGAGGCGTTTGGTATGCAGGTCACGTTTGCCGCCCGTCCTGGCAACGAGCAAAACGATCAGCGACCTTCGCTGGATGACCTACTGCCCTCGGCAGATGTGATTAGCCTGCACTGCCCACTGAACGATGCTACTAAGCACCTTCTCAATAAAGAGCGTCTAGCGAAAGCAAAGCCGTCACTGCTAATCGTCAATTGCGCTCGTGGCGGTATTATTGATGAAGAAGCCGCGCTGGAAGCGCTTCGTAGCGGTAGCATCGGTGGTCTAGCCGTCGATGTGCTACCTGTCGAACCACCCAAAGATGGACACGCACTATTAGATGCGCTGGCGAATGCAGAACCCCTCAATCTGATCGTAACGCCGCACAACGCGTGGATCACGCCCGAAGCACGGCAAAACATCGTCGGCTTAACCGCCGACAATATTCGTGCGTGGCAGACAGAGAATCACTAACTTGCCAGCTAGGCACACTAAACGTGTGCCTAATAGGTCGAAAAGTGGTCAGGAGCGTAGTGATGAGCATCCAGTGTTTCAAGTGTGACATGGGTCACCCGCGCCCCTTCTGGGCCCTGCCAAAGCCATTGGCTAAGCTCGGCAACGGCTGAAGAGGGCCCGCACATTAGCACTTCAACCCTGCCATCAGGCAGGTTCTTAGCGTAGCCGGTTAAGCCACGCATCAATGCCTGCTCTTGAGTGGCACGCCGGTACCATACTCCCTGCACTTTTCCTGTTATGTAGGCACGTACGCAGCAATGGGCCATGACAAACTCCTCCGTCGTTAAAGCAGCTCATGCTTAACCAGAACAGCGCTATTGCGGGGCACCAGTGGACGCCCACGTCGTAGTAGCAACGAGCGTGTGAACGCTGCACCAAAGAGTAAGATAAGCGAGCTGTAGTATACCCATAGTAAAATCATAACCACCGAACCCGCCGCACCATAGGTGGATGCCGTGGCCGTGTAGGCGAGGTAAATGGTAATAACACTGCGACCAATGGTAAACAGCACTGCTGTCACCACCGCACCAATGAATACATCCTGCCAGCGAAGCACTACATCGGGCAGCACTTTAAAAATAGTCGCAAACAGCAGAGCGACCATGGCAAGCGATATTAACGACTCGGCGGTGGTGGTTAGTAGGCTTGCAAATGGCAACAGGTCGTTTGTCGCGCCTAGCATGCCGCGAAGCACCACTCCAAGCACTAGCGACACCAGCAAAATAAAGCCGATAGACACTACAACGGTTAACGATAACAAACGGTTTTTGATAAAAATAAGTGCGCTGTTGCTATTTGGCTTCGCTCTAACCCCCCAAATGGTATTCAGCGAGAACTGCATCTGCGCAAATACGGTCGTTGCACCGATTACAAGGGCAATAAAGCCAAGAATTGTGGGCAGAACCCCCGACTCTTCAATGCGAGACTGGGCAACCGCCTGCTCTATTGCCAAGGCAGCTTCTGTGCCTAAGGTTCCTTGTAACTGCGCCACGATCTGACCATGAGCCGCCTCTTCGCCGAGGACCACGCCAATCACTGTAACCGCAATAATCACCGTGGGAGCTAACGAGAACAGCGTGTAGAACGCCAGCGACCCAGCGTAGCTAAACGCGTTACGCTCAAGCCAGAGTGACGTTGCATCTTGAATTACCTTCCACCAAAAAACGAGCGTGCGCTTAAGCATCATCATTCCCTTAAAAGCAAATCACAGAGTTTTCATACAACGCTTATATACTGATTAATCAATAAGCATACCCAATGAAAACGCTCAGCGCAGGTATGATTGCGTTGCAGAGGCTGATGGGGCCGACCATAATGGCAACGCTTTATTCTCACATTTTCAGCAATCAAGGACACGCAATGAACTCAGATGCAGCTCGGTCTGTAACGTCTTATGACTTTGATTGCTTAGTATTTATTGGTCGCTTTCAGCCTCCCCATTTAGGCCACCTTGCCATCATCCGTGAAGCCCTTAAACAGGCTCGACAGGTAATCGTCATGGTGGGCTCCTCCTGGCAGGCGCGCTCGCTTCGTAACCCGTGGCATTTTGATGAGCGCCAAGCCATGATCCGCTCAGGATTTGATAATGCGGATAATCAACGACTTGAAATCACTCCGCTTCTGGATGCGCTTTACAACGACGATGTATGGGTCAGGGACGTACAGCGGAAAGTGCGCGATTTAGCAGCTCCCGCCAATGCACGGTTGCCAAGGATTGGTCTCATCGGCGCAAGTCGTGGGCAGTCCAGCTACTATTTATCGCTTTTTCCCCAATGGGAGTCGGTGAGCGTACCGCTCGTGGAGGGCATTTCGGCCAGCCAAATTAGAGAGCGGCTTTTCCGCTCACCTGGCTCAACCGATGATTACCTCAGTACGGGGGCTTACCATGACTTGCCCCCTGGCGTGGTAGAAAGCGTGGGTAAATTCTGCAAAGGTGAGGCCTATCATCGACTATTGGAAGAGCAGCAGTTGCTCGATCAGTATCGACAAGCATGGTCACAGGCGCCCTACACCCCTATCTTTGTCACCGTTAACGCGGTTGTTGTGCAATCAGGGCACGTATTACTGGTGAAGCGTACTGCGGCTCCTGGGAAAGGCCTATTCGCGCTGCCCGGTGGGTTTATCAATCCCCATGAGCGATTACTAGATGCCTGTTTGCGTGAGCTGCGCGAACGGTTGCGCTTAAAAGTGCCAGAACCGGTATTGAAAGGCTCTCTGCGTGGCCAGCGGCTGTTTGATGAGCC
>Ga0114908_1002031_pt1 | contig 9933 bp, 15 predicted proteins | sample MalvireepMed_s17_FD_87292 | JGI IMG/M metagenome (GOLD analysis project Ga0114908, IMG submission 87292) | Marine viral communities from the Global Malaspina Expedition - Malaspina viral metaG DeepMed_s17 | ecosystem: Environmental > Aquatic > Marine > Oceanic | place: Mediterranean Sea... | reverse complement strand
TGATTGTTTTCCATCTCTTCCAATATGTAGCAAAGTGATTAAAGTCATAGTAGGCCGTTCCTGAGATAACAATCTGGTTAGGCATCATTTGAATCGATCCCTTATCATCATACGTCTCAAGCTTCACTCCAAGCTCTCCAGCCTTTTCCTGAGCAGCTACTCTTTTTACGCTATCTATTGGGTCTGCACTAACGGCAGCAAAACCGGCGACCACTGTTTCAAAAATATCTCTGGGGATTGAAGCAAACTCGTCACTAATAATATCGTTTGCTCTTTGTCCACGAATCTTTTGGCCATCCCCCAGAGGCAGGCAGGTTGCAGTACTTTCATTAATTCGCATAACACATCTGTCCACATCTCGACGTGGGCCACTATTGCTATTACAGATGTCTCGCAATATGGGAGCATTTCTCCAGATAGTTTCCATATATTCAAAAAGGACTTTAGACTGTCTGAAAGCAGCGCCAACAATTACAATCTTTCTTTGCGGAAGAAGAACGGCGCGCAACAGGGCGTACAGAGACAACATGAAAGACTTACCAAATCCACGACTGGCAATAAGTATGGGAAACTTGCGGTGCCATAATTCGTGGAGGATCAAAGCCTGAGAGGGCAATAGCTGCACGTTAAAGATGTGTTTACATAAGAATGAAAAATACTCTGGCTTGGTCATCAGCCATGATAGCTTGAGATGAAAATCTTCTTCACGTATATCTAGAACAGAGGCAGGATTAAAAATTTCCTTGTCTGGGACATTTAACCCCAACCACGCCTCATCTATTTCTTTTGTTCTCATCAGCTATCTCTCCACCCTAACTTCCATAACGCTCTGGCAATATCCTCTGCTACTCCTTCAACCCACTCCTCGTCCTTAGACCAATCTGCCGCATGAAGTAATTCATGTATGGTTACCTCTAGTCGATCCTGATTTTTTAAGTCTGATGCTATTCTTATTTCTTTTCCGTGAGTATCTGGAGAATCACACTCTCCACCAGTTTCTTCGTCCAGTTCGGTGAACAGTAAGTTCCAGTATTTATTACCTACTTTTACTCTCATGACTAATCATCATATCTCATCAATACTGAGTCGAGATCGTTATCTACATGCTGGTCGGCCAGTATTGCTCCGAGGCTGACACTTTTTCTGATCTGCTCATCTGTAGGGTGGTTTCCGGTGATTTTATTTTTTAGATTATCGCAGGAGACATCCGCTATAAGTCCCATCGTAGTGTCAGCCTTAGCAAAGGCATAACAAACCGTTACCATCATGGTGATTAGATTTTGGATCTTCCTAGAAAGTATGGACATCCGACACTGTTTGTCGGCCAGCTTCAGTTGGTACTTGCGCATAAGACTGCTTATTTCCCAAGCCGAGCTTTGCAGGTTTTTAATGGCAAAGTTGGCGTGGCGTACTAGGTTCTTATTAAACCCTATGGGGCGTATACCCCCTTTGCAGGCTGTCGCTTCCGAGAGGAGCCATTTAGCGTATGGAACAAAAACTCCATAATTTGCAACCATGTCTTTAGGAGATAGGCTCTTTTTTCCCAGTTGGGCCATCAGTTGCCCCACTGGCTCGAAGTAGGTTTTCCCGTGATCTTTTACTAGGCTTTTGAAGAATGCCATATTTAGCATATCGCCCTCTCCTTCATAAATCAAGGGGGCTAAAAGGTCGTAAATATTGTCCCCAATAATATGACCACCCAAGAAAGACCTTCCACCGTGAGTTTTCATGCACAGATCAATGGCGGCTTCCTTCTGGCACTCAGAGCCAAAGGTTTTTGCTATAATACACTCTAGCTCCCCTCGGTATCCCTTATCTATAAGGCCGGAACACCAAGCGACTAAAGCGTCAGACGAAAATATATATCCCGCTAGTCTGGCAACTCTATCTTGAACAAGCTCTCTATTTTTGATAGGCTGCCCATACGTTGACCTGTATCTGGCCCAAGGAAGCATTGATTCCAGCATGACCTTCATACATCCAGAAGCATTAGCGCACAGGGACACCCTGCCTAGATTCAACCCATGATAGGCAACCGTCAGTCCGTTTCCACTCTCTAGACTGATCAGGTTTTCCTTGGGCACTTTAAAATCCTTAAACACTAAGGCGTTGTTGTATAGCTTACTAAGTGCGTATATATCGTAATTTACAATCTCAAAATGGTCCGTGTCTTCTTCTGGTAGCTCTACGATAAGAACTTGAGGTTCACCGTCTACAAGGCACACGACAGATACAAGTCTTCCATAGATGGCGTTGGTGATAAATAGCTTCTTCCCACTGATGAGGTAATGGTCGCCATCCAGACGGGCAGTAGTTCTTAGTGCAGTAAGGTCTGAGCCAGCGCATGGTTCAGTCAAAGCAAAGGCAGAAAGAAACTCTCCACTAGCCAGCTTCGGAAGATATTTCTCCTTTTGATACTCACTGCCAAATGTTCTGATGGGATCAACGGACCCTATGCATCCATGAATAGAAGACAACCCGGCTATACTCGCTTCGACGGAAGCCATCTTTGTAAGAAAATAGGAAAACTCTGAAAAAGAAACCGCAGGCTTTTCTGGCAAAGGAACCAGTTGCCCAAAGTACCCGGACTTTGACAGGTCTTCGAGAAGGTCTTCGTTTAGCTTGCCCCTGTCGTCATACAGGTTACCTTCTCGCTTGAAAGATGAGGCAATGTCCACACAGTCGTTTAACATGGTGGAATTTGGTCTATGGAAGTCGAACTCAAAAAAGCTCTTGGTTGGAAACTCCCTATCCCACACAGCCTTAAAGGCGGGACTGTTGTCGGTCTGGTGCTTGTCTTTGAAAAGACTATCCACCTGATCGTCTGCTGTGTCCACCTTCCCTATGCTCTCAAACTCCTCTGCACTCTTGCCGCCTAGCTCCATCGCGGTCTCTGCAAATGATCTGCTCATTTTTTCCTTCCTATAGTATACATCTCATTAACTCTCTTGAGAATACTGCTGGCAGTTAGAAAAGCATTGTGCTTATTGCCACAAAATAAGACATGGATATTTTCATGCAACTGAAATTCCATAAGGCACTTAAGCATGTATTTTCCTGTTATTTTTATCGAAGCTTTATTCTTCTCTGGAATTCTGGTGTTTTCTGGAAAACTTACCAAGTCTTCCAAAGAGAACTCTAGTATGATAAACTTGTGAGGAAACTCTTTCATGCGTTCTATCTCGTTAAGAAAAGCGTGCTTCTTTTGCCCTAGGTTGATAGCCAGTTCTTCAATGCAGCCCTTTCTTTCTATGCAGCACTTATCTTCCATGCCCTGAATGGCATAGTCACCCGTGTCCAGCTTTTCCGTCACCATTCCAGCGCACTTGTTGTATTTGCTGAAGTAGTAACCTTCCTGCTCTCTCGTATCTTTAATTACATAGTAGGAAGGAGCCTCTTTATAATTAGCCATTTACTTCCCTCCCACTATCTGGTAGAACAACACCTCGTAATGTGACTCTAGCCCGTTGATAGAGTCGTGACAACTCTTACAGAGAGTGATTCCGTTGTCGACATCAAACCTCAAGGTTGCTGCCTCTGACCACTTCTTTATATGATGTGCTTGAATTTTAAATCTGGACCGACACCCCGGCATTCGGCATCGACGCCTGTCCCTTCTGTATACCTTTTTTCTCCACTCTTTATAGGCGGGGTCTTCGTAGTTACGGCGTCCTACTGACATTCTATCTTTATGAACCTCACCTTTCTTCTCACTTTTCTACATACCAATCGAGTCTGCATAGAATCTTCTTGTCCTAGCAGTATTTTTATCAAGTTGTATGTCGCCTTAAAACATGCATCGTCAGGATTTCGAGCCTCAACAAATATGATGGGAAACATGGAGTTATATTTCGCCAGCTTGTAGGGCTTGAGGTCTTCCATGACAAGAGTCATGTCAAGGTATATTTTGTAGATTTTCATCTAAGTCATGTTCCAGCATGGTTTGAACCAGTTCTTCCAGACCATGCTTGGGAACCCACCCCAATCTATTTTTTGCTTTAGAAGCATTGCCACAGAGATAGTCCACCTCTGCCGGTCTGTAGAATTCTGGATCAATAGTTACTAAATTGCTCCAATCAGAAATCCCTAGGTATCCAAAAGCGTAGTCTAAAAATTCTCTCACGCTATGCGTTTTGCCAGTGCAAATCACGTAATCATCTGGATACTCTTGTTGTAGCATGGCCCACATGGCTTCTACGTAGTCTCCGGCGTATCCCCAGTCCCTGCACGCATCTAGATTTCCCAGTCTTAGTTTGGGGTATTCAAACCCCTCGTCATTATCTAGCCTGCCCCGAAGATAGATTTCGTTGTCCCCAAAGGCAAGAGCGGCGTCGTTGTGAGACGTGTGAAATCTTTCAAGCCAGCGTTGGTAGCCAGCTATCCACTTGGTGATTTTTCGGGTCACAAAGTTTTCTCCTCTGCGCTCACCCTCGTGGTTAAACAAGATTCCGGCACTGGCGTGTAGGCCATAAGCCTCCCTGAACAGCCTCACTATATAGTGAGCCGCAACTTTTGCGATTGCGTATGGAGACTGTGGTAGGAATTTGGTGTTCTCGTCTTGGTATTTATTGCCATGCTCGTCAACACTATATGAATCTCCAAACATCTCGCTTGAGGAAGCTTGATAAAACTTACACTGTATCCCAAGGTCCACAATGCTCTGTAAGATATTTAAGCATCCTTTTCCAGTAATATCCCAAGTAAGTCCGGGTTGCTTAAAAGAGATCCCTACATGCGACTGCGCTGCTAGGTTATAGACTTCATCTACATCTTCGTTCTCCTTTAGAATCCCGATGACGCTATGAACATCGGTAATGTCTCCATGAACCAAATGGAAATGGGGACACCCCATACGATCCTTTATTCTTTCTGTAGTGTCTACACTGCATCTTCTGGCAACTCCAACTACTTTATAGTCCTTGCTTAGGAGCAAGTCTGTCAAGTGGCTTCCATCCTGTCCCGTGACCCCAAAAACAATTGCTTTACGCTGCATCTTATCCTCCTACTTTCTCTGGTAGTTTCGTTGGCGGTAGCTCATGGAATATAATGCCCCCGTTCCTAGTAAGGCTTCCACCCCCACCGCTAGTAGTACTTTCCCCTTTCCCGCGTCCCTTTTCTTTCCCCTCTCCTTTTTCCCCCTTGCCTTCACCCTCTTCGCCCCCTTCACCATTCAAGCCTCCAACCTGTGCCCCGCCCATAATCATTTCAATGGCTCGCTGGGCTTTCTCGTGAAGGTCTCTGGAATAAGGCACCCTGTACGATCTTGGCCTTGACTCCCCATCATAAAATGACAGCAAGTAGTCCTCCCACGTATCGTGATGCTCCTTAGTTTCTGACAGAGGCTTCAGCCATACATAAACGGACCCCTTGTCGCCGGTCTTCTTGTCTGGTTCATCAATGACTATCCAATGTACCAAAAACTTTTCTGGCAGGTCTTCATTGGTTGGCCAGCCCATGTAGTCTTTAACCGAGAACCCCACAGACAAACAAAAATACAGTGACGCCAAGATAACGATAGCTTTGCTTAGCCAATGGCCCTTGGACCCAATGACAAACCACAGGATCAATATAGCTACCATGACGAAACCTAGACCAATATCAGTACTCATAACGGAGCGGCTCCTTTTTTGACAAGCGTGACTGGAAGTTGATTTACTTCTACAACCTCGCCCTCTTTATCTAGCGTAAATCTAAAAGCGGTCTTTTCGTGTCCGCTATTCATCAAGATAACCTTTTTTATAACCACGGTTTTAAATACGGGGTTTACGCGGTCTAGCTGTATAGTCACTTCCGTAGATGGGGAGGCATCTCTTTTCATGTACATATGAACATTGACGATATATTCGCCCCGGTTGAATCCCCGCAGGGTCACGATCTCTTTGTTCTCTTTATGCTCCACTGGCCCGAATGGGGTTTGCACAATGTCGTTTCTACGCCCTAGGTCATCCCGGTCAAGGTGCATGAGTCCCTCTTCTCGCCTCATAAATGCCACTAGGTTTCCTTGAGGGTCTTGCACGTATGTATCGACATCGTTGTCTAGCTCCTTGGGCCACGTCACGGTAATAATGTAATCCGCCTTAGACTTAACGTTGTTCTCGTTCTTACTGGGATTAATTAAAATAAAAGACAGCATGAACAGCGCCGCAAAGCATAGCAGCGTGTTAAACAGTAAGTCCAAGAAGGCCAAGTTGGTGTGATAGTTTCGCTTCATTTCCTAGCCTGATCAATTGCCTGATTGAGATTAAAGTACTGCACCTTCAACAGAGAGCTACAGATTAGACCTGTCAAGGTACTATACAATGCCGTCGACATCCCAGACCCAAGATTCTTAATTAGCCCCTGCACCGTATTAATATCAGATACGTCCACCCGAGCCAAGCCCGACAGCATCATGATAAATCCGATAACGGTCCCCATCATTCCGATGCTCAAACAAAGATCGCTGGTAAACCAGCCGACCTCCATTAGGCCCTCTATTCTCTCTACAATGTGCTTATCCTCTTTATCTGAGTCTATAAAGTTGCTGAGCCTCCAAGTCTTGAGTCCGCACCATGTGGACATTCCGGCAAAGATCCCCAGCAGTACGAAGCTTAACTTTGTTGAATCCTCTTGCCACAAAGTTGTCAGCCCACCACTAACTGTCAGCAAGGTTAAACCAACAAGCATGGCAACAAACATAAGCCACCACTTAAGAAATAGCGTATGCTTAATCACGATCCCATCCCCCCGAGGTTACCGAGTAGTTGTCCCTAACACCGCACCTCTTACATTTTCGATGCGAGAACACATGCGGTTCGCCGCCGCCGCCCTTCCAGATGTACTCCCACAAGTGCCATCCAAGCCAACACAGAAACTTAAAAACATTCTGCCACATAACTACTCCTCTATCGTATCTGAAGTTAAGAATGGCTGGTCTACTGTGCCATCCTCATACTGGTGAAACTTTTTTAATCGCTTTCTCTCCTCTTCCATCGCCAACCTCATCTTCTCCATCTCCATGCCGTATTCCTGTATTAGATCGGGATTCCGCATAAGGTGTGCAATCCAGCCCGTAAACGTCTCACGAGAGTCCTCAAGCCTCTTAATGCGCTGCTCTCTGGTTCCCTTCATCTCCTTCAGCATTGCGTTCTTCTTAATCTGCAAGTCCCGGTAATTCCTGTCAAGAGATTCCTGAGCGGCCCTGAGTGAAGCAATCTGCCTCTCCAAGTTTAGAATATAGTCACGATCCTGCTGATCAGGGTCTACGGACCTTTCCTCTTGGGACAGTGTTTCAAATGCGTTAATCTGATCTATGTTCTCCTTGTTCTGTTTAAGAGAACGATTCATAAGCATTTCAAGTTTAATGGCATCTACAACCTGCAACTCTTCTGTTGGCAGTACGTCATCCTTAAACTGGGAGATAATACGTATCCAGTGATACTGAAACAGTTCCAGTTCATCCGCCGTAAACTGCTGGCGAAGTTCTTTCCAGTAAGGGCGGTCTTCTAGAGAGTAAGCGACCTCTTCCTCTTGAGACAGACCAAGCTTCAGCTTGCGCTTAATAAAGGACTCGATGGACTTGGGGTCACGACTCAATTCGTCTGCTATCGCTTCTACAGATAACGTGTCCGCATTCTCTGCAATAAAGCGCGTTTCGGCTTTGGATAGTCTACCCTTCCGCATGGCCGTGTTCCTCTAGTATGTCGTAAATAAAGTCTAGTACTTCTTCTCTTCGTTTCTTAGGCACGTAAACATCATTTATGATCTTGAGATAGTCTTCTCTGTAGAAAGCGGGAAGTTTGATGTCTAGTATACGTACCATTGCCTCGTAATCCATCTTCTCTTGGTCCTCAACTGGATCACCAACGATTTGGGCCTCGTTAGAGAGTTGGCCGGGCATGACAACGCGACGTTTTTCCTCCTCGTCCTTTATAAAGTGGTTATCGCGGACAAAGTTCTTTAGGCGATTAGAGAGATGGACGGAAAGGAAGTTTTCAAGTGGGCGTTCTTCATCGTAACGCGGTAGAGCTTCCATACAGATGATAAACGATTCTTGCTTTATATCCTGAATCTCGTAACCATAAAAAGTGTACTTGTGGGCGATTCGGTTTACGACTATATTGATTTCCTCTACAACCTGCTCTTCTGTCATATTGGAAGGTACGTGCATTAACTTGCCTCTTGTGCAAGTGCAATCCACTCTTCACCGTTGAAAAACTCTAACCGCTTGCTCTCCTTGTTATATATGATATAACCTTGTTGTGCAGGTGGCTTTTCATGGTCTGTGTAGATGGGAGCAGGACGCAGAACTGGCGCAGTAACAACCGCACCCTTACGTGTAAGCTCTAGCCGACTGGTGCCCGCCTTGATTTGTTTACGGGGCTTTGTAAGAAACATGTCTCTTAGTTCGTTCATGTCAATAGACTGGATTACGTTGTCTTTTCTTCCCAGTACCGATTCCGGCTCTAGTTCAACCGGAGTGGCGCTCATTGGTGTCGTTGAAGCTATGATAGAATAGGGGGCGGCTAGGGCTTCTAGATATGTGGGAGGAACCATAGAGGCTAACATAATATACTCCCCCTCGCCAACGTTCATGGGCTTATGGTTGGCGTCAGCTACAAAAGTGTGACCTTCACTAGTGCCAAATGACAGGGCCATATCCCTAACGAAGAAATGCTTGCCGTCTCGTAGTTCTACGTGTCCTACCCCTCTTTCGAAAACACGCCTATCAAATCTATAAAACTCTTGCATAAAATAATAGCAGCGATAGTCGAGACCAATCAGTGACACAAAGTGTAGATCATCCAAGCTAAGCTCCTCTGGATCAATGTGCTCTTCTAGACCGTCTGGTTTATAGTCCAGCAGCGCCTTTGCTCCAGCGAGCAGTATGTCGGATGTGCCTGTTTGGGCGATTCCTAACTCTAAAGCCCCTTCAATGAATTTGCTCTTATGCATGTCCCATCCCTAATTCGTTTTCTTTAGTCTCTGCTTCCTGTTCCGTCTCAAACGGTCCCCACAGTTGACCGCCATGGAAGTAATACCAGCCACGGCCATCGTATCCGGTAGAGCCATGTTCAGGGTAGTCACGACCTTCAAAAGCCGGGTCCATCCTGTAGTACCTTGTAGTCATTCCGTTTCTTCTTCTTCGTCTTCCAGCACCTCTGACAGAGGCTTGTCTTCTGCTGCTAGCTCTTCGGCAATCTGATTGTTTAGAGCAGCAGTTGCTTTACAATCCAATTGAGATTCTATGGATCGTTTATTATCTTCAGTCGTCATTTTGATAACCTCTAGAAAGGATATGTGTCATCATTATTATACACTGTTTCGACAATAAAAGCACACCTCACTGTATACCCGTGGAAGAAAAGGGGCCATTGGGGAGGTTTGGGTAATACATTAATGAAATTGGTCGACGTTATGTTTGAACCACCCCGGCATTTTGGGCGGCATGGATAAAATAGGCATTTGAAGATAAAACTACCCCCTTTTCCTAAATTCACTGTTTTACCCAAACTAATCCCGTCTGATATCGTGTTCTTACGCCAGTCGGCCAGTGATCGCCAGCAAAGGATCGATTAGTGACCATGACCAGTGCCTATTTTGTCAAAAATGGGGGGGGGCCGCCCCCCTCGACGTAACTCCTTTCATACCAACAGGTTACAACTACTTTTACAAAATCTGAAATAGAGTGGCGAGTGACCTTGACAAATGCCGATAATATAAGTATAATGGGGATATCAAAAGGAAACAAGCAACAATGAAAAACAAAACCAAAGCATTCGTATTCGACTTCGATGAAACACTGGCACACACGGATGCAGTTGAACTCGACGGCACAGAAGATCGCTTCGCAGAATTCAAAGATCCGGCTGGTGTGTTGGATGGCACACCATTGGACCTGATCACATTGGCACAGGATGTATTCAACGAAGGACATTCGGTGTTCATCTTGAC
>Ga0114908_1002022_pt1 | contig 9971 bp, 9 predicted proteins | sample MalvireepMed_s17_FD_87292 | JGI IMG/M metagenome (GOLD analysis project Ga0114908, IMG submission 87292) | Marine viral communities from the Global Malaspina Expedition - Malaspina viral metaG DeepMed_s17 | ecosystem: Environmental > Aquatic > Marine > Oceanic | place: Mediterranean Sea... | reverse complement strand
TTGCTGGATCTCCCATTGTGCGCCTTCGTGCGTTCGGAGATCAATAAACTTTAAAAGATTGCTTAGATTTACTGTACCATAATATTCTGTATACATATTTTGTGGAAGAACACCACGGGCTTGCTCTCGGCAAACGCCTGATTCGATGAGCCTATTAAAAAATTGAAGACATGTCTCATGAAACTCCCCGACACAATCAGAAGCAGTCTGCCGCCAGCCATCTAAGACGGGGTTAATCAACTCTTCGGCGTTGCTCGCTTGTCTGTTTGATTTGTGTTGGGTCCGGAAAGCCTGCGGCTCATAAAATCGGATATCAACATCAGTATACCGCCTGGAGATTTCATTATACGCCCAAGTTCGATGGCGATGATGCTGACTACGAACATATAGAGGCACACAAAAACGGAAGGTGACAGCATTGTGTTCAAGTGTTGAAGTGTGTTTGTGCTTGATAAGATATTTAATAAGTTTGCGGTCTCGATCATCTAATTCTTCCTTCCTGGTTCCAAAAGACACGCGAGCGCTATTAACCACAGTGAGATCGCTGCCCATGTGTTCAACATATTCTACTTTGCCAATATTATCGTCGTAAATATAAAGTGTTTTGGAGTAGTCATCACTCGTCACATTCCACCTCTTCAAGCATCGTCTTGAGATCCAAATTGGCACAATCTATTTTTTGTTTGCTAACGTGGTAGTGACTAATAAAGCCCGCAAAGCTACCGTATGCAACCGATTGTTCATATACAGTCGAAGTGTTACCATCTGAGTCCAGTGGCGCTTCATATTCTACAGCAGTGGAGTCGTGGATTGCCACCCAAAGCGCCTTAAGCGCCTCAATCTGCACGGGATAAAAATCCATAAACGGATCAAGCGTGGAGCCGTGGACAGTGGCGCCCTCTACCATCGCCCTCTCTCCGTATCCATTTCTAACATACCAGTCCTGATATTTTGGATAGTAGGCATTTGAAATCTCAACGCCAACGGATGCTCTGTTGACCTTATCTTTGCCGGCGTGCCATCCTCCGTGCTGCATATCAAGCGTTTGGTAAATTGTGCCGTCGTTGTCAATTAAAAAGTGAACTGAAATGTTCTTCTTATCTAACACACTTTGACAAGAAGTAGAATTTAAACACACGTCCCAATGGTTAACGAAAAGGCGAATTTGACGCTTGGGTCTGCCGGTATAATCATAGTGAGATCCGGGTTGTGCTGCTAGCCCTCCCTTCTCGGTCCAGAGTACCACTTTGTCCCACTTGATAGGGTGAAACTGGCTATTATAAACAATATAATTTGAATACTTTATATCATCTGGTTTAAGCTCATCGATATGTGCGGATCTCTCGGTAAATAAACGCCGGAAGGTGGTAGGGCCACATAATCCGTCTGCTACTAATCCATACTGCTTCTGAAATTTCTTGACTGCTCGGACTAGCTTGTCGTCAAAATACTTTTCACCGAACCAACTCGGTTCCCAGCCAAGTTGATTGGCTGATGACTCATTATAAAAATTCTTATCCACTTTTCTTCACCTCCCTTATTTCTTTTAAAATTGATTTATATCTGCGAACGAGATATTGTTTCTCCATAGCGTCTTGATGATCTTCAATCGCTGACATACGCAAATGTAACAGTTTTGTTGTGTAATGATGTTCTCGCAATGTCCCCTTCTTACCGGCAATCTTTGTAAAATAAATATCATCTTTTTCGGCGGCGTCGAGAGAAGTCCAAGGTCCAGCCCAGGGTTGATCAATTCTTGTGCCGCCCTGATCGTAGGCAACAATTAACATTTCTTCCGCCTTTCTACCGCGTGGATCTTCCACTGTACGGGGGGCGCCATAAATAAAAGAATCCTGATCGTATTTTTGTGCTAGTGATGTTGCCAAATCGAACAAGCCTGTGGTTCTTTCTGTCTCAGGCCGAATATCAGCCGTAATAACAAATGAATTTTCCATAACATCACGGCGAATAATATCACCTCCATCGCCCTCGGGATCAATCATATGAAATGCACCTTCACCTCCATTTTCTCCTCCAAATACTTCTGGCTCTGCATACCCGCCTTGAACTTTGGTATAAGAAAAACCAGCATTGGAAATATCTTGGCCCATCTGCTTAGATTGACGCAAGTTTTCCTTTTTGGAACGATAATCTCTGAACGCTGAAATTATGGCGAACTCCTGTTCTTGCATCTTCTGTCTGGTTCTTCCAAAAGATACTTCATTCAAAACTTCTTTGATTATATTTTTAAGTCTTTCCAGCGTTAATTTCATGTGATATCACTCCCAAAACATAATTCTCTAAAATTAAACTTATCTTCTCTCCATCTACTGTGGCTTCTTCGATCATTGAACGATCAACTACGATTTTGTCCCCCTCACACAACTTAAACTTTAAATCTTTTGACCAATCAACCACCGACACAACACTGTGTCTTTCTTCCTTTGGTTTATAATCATCTGGCAGAACAATACCACTTAAAGTTTCAATTGGCTTTGTTTTGGGAACCTCAATATAAATATAACGATTCACGGGTTTAAACATATTTTCCTCTTTTTTTAAATCATGCATACATCATTTGTACAAAATTTAACGCCGTTGCCCCCATTTTCGGACTTCATTCTTTGAAGCGGCGTAACTTTTGCTGACATTTCTTCAAATTGCTCTTTTGTAATTGATTCATAAGGCGCCTGCTCATATCCAGTCTCCTCATAACGCAAAAAAGAGACTGCTTTTAGGCGAGACTCATACATCTCCAAGGCACTTTTAATCTGGGCTGCCTCCTCTGGTTTAAACGTTACTGTAACGGAAACAGAGTTGTCTGCCCAATAATGCTGATACTGTGCGGCTATTTCTAATTGTTCCCACATAGTTATATCTCTCTTACCCTTAACGAAAAAAGGTTCGTGAACTGGAAATTCAACAACCATCGTATTAGGAGAATATTTATCCTCCTCAATAATATAACCTGCTTTCTCCAAGCTGTCAAGAAGATCAGAATCTTTTGAGAACCGAATCCTGCGAATATAATATTCGTCTTCTGAAAAATGAATACCCGGTGTAGAACCATTTAATAGCGAAACTGTGCCCGAAGGCTTGATTGACGTTGTACGAACAGATTTCGGAATACAAAGCCAGTTTGAATATTCTTCATCGAGTTCCTTGACGTGATCATATGCCTTATCGCACCATTCATAAACGGTTCTACGCCCGAACTTGTTAAACGCCTGAACGACGCCCGATTGAGAAAGCCCGATGCGGCGGTTCTTGAGCATTTTTGCGTTTGTTTCTGGCCATTGAGTATTAACGAGCGTTACTGTCTTTCCATACAGATAAGCAATCTTTAATGTTCGTAAATAATCCTCATACGACTCGTGCTTTGCTGGATATGTCTCTACCAAACAGCACAACTCCGCATCTTCAAGCTGTTGCTCGACACACGGATTAAAGCCCATAACGTTCATGTCATCATAGCGCTCGGAATCCTTAAATCTGCCGCGAGTTCTGGCGTTGTCCAGCCAAATGTAACCTGGCTCACCATTCTTCTGACTCTGTTGGGCGTGCCACGTATAATCCATTCCCACTTTGGCGTGAAAAGAATTATTGGAGCCCCAACGGTGGTGATATAGTTTCTCTTGATCGTTTTTCATCTCAAGATAATGTTTGTCGTCATATTCCCCCAAGGCCAACGCAGCCGAACGCCGAACGTTACCAGCTACCACACAACGACCAATAAGATTTTCAACATCGACAATATCGACCGATGTGATAATTTCTCCAACTTTGTCAGTAAATAATTCTGTAAGATTATCGTGAACTTCTTTCAGGGGCGCATAGCCACTAGAAGTTCCACCAAAACCAAGAATGGGTGCTCCGAGAGGGCGGATTGCCGAATAATCAAATTTGGGAACCTTGTTGCCGAAGAAAAAGCCATTCAACAGCATGTGAACGGAATTAACCCAACCTTCTCTCGAATCGTCAATGACGTGCGTATCGTTGGTATACTGTGGCTCTCGAATCGTGATCGTGCCCGCGCCCAAAGTATCAAAACCAACACCAATGCCCAACATAAGGGCGTCCATCATCCACGAAAACAAATAACCGCCTTTTGTGGACAGATCTTTGGTGGAACGGAAAGCGCAATTAAAAAGTCCTGCGCCCGTCTTCTCTTCAACAAACTTTGTACCCATCATCCAAAGGCCGCGGCCCGGAGGAGTCCACTTCAAATTAAAAAGCCGATCATAGGCATCTTTCGCGGTTCTCTGTGCCTTTGAGTCGTTCCATTCAAGACCAAGAGTAATAACGTGTTGCTTCTGAATATTAAACATTCCCTCCACGACACGGCGGCAGGTTTGCCACCACTCTTCGCTTCCGGTTGCCTCCGGATCAAACTCGTTGAGCCGACGAGAGTACGTCCGCTTAAATGTTACATAGCCAAGCGGTCCCCACGGGACTTCCTGCTCTTTAAAGGGTTCAATAAAAGTATCTGATAATCTAAAACGTCGTGTATTCTCTAGTGTCCTCATTTGTTATGGTCTCCTCTTAAATTTTTCATATTTGTTTTGTAATAGGTCTTTCTGCATTTTTGACGTTAGGGCGACTGGATTTAATTGCACTTGGTTTGTAACGCCGGGCGCTTTTGGCAAGATACGAATTTTCACATTGGATGTATCCATAAATATGTCATAAACTATCCCATCGGGGCCATTTCTGTTCTTGGCAATAAATAACTTTCCCTGGTTTTTCTGCTTATCTTCAATTGTACGAGAAACAGAAAAAATGAAATCTGCTACAAAACATTTATTGAACGCTTCTGAAATTTGCTCCATCGTAATTACCTCTGCGTTAAGACCGGATCGGTTCGTTTGAGAAGCTGTCCAGATGGAACATTCAAATTCCTTTGCAATGCCTCGTAGCTCTTCATAAATAGATTCGAGTTCGCTCCGAAGTTCTTTTCTGACAACAATTGGCCTTAATAAATCTGCATAATCAACGATGACTGCGCCAGGCTTAATTCCACGCTTTACAAGGCGAGAAAGGTGCGAACGAATCGTGTTTGGTGAAGCAGATTTTGTGGGGTATTCTTTGATTATTAGTCTACCATCAATGTCACTAATTTGTTCAAAGATTTCTTCTTTAAATGAAGGCAAGTCTGAAAGCGGGTAGCCAGTAATACAGCTATCATATCTGTTGGCGATCACGGTGTCGCATAGCTCAAGTGTATAATGGACTACAGTTTTCCCCTCTTCAATCGCTTGTGCCCCAAGGTGAACCAGAACCATCGACTTGCCGGCACCAGTGGGGGCGATCACCACTCCAAGTTCGCCTTTACCCAGGCCGCCACCACAAATCTTGTCAACGTCCCCCCATCCAGTTGTTAAAGGATTTCGGTGCCTTGGTTTATATCTCTCCTCAAAATCTTCAATAAAATCATAACCGAAATTGGTTTCTGAACCTAACTTGAGCGCATCATTAATAACTTTTGAGATCTCATCAAACGAGCAACTCTGTAGTAAATTCACGGACTTAAGCATTGCTTCTTTTAAGTTCTGCTTTCGACAGAAATCTAGTGCCGTCTCTTTGATATATTTAATGTCATCAAGTTCTTTGGTGTGAATGCGAGCAAAATAATCTCTGACTTGCTTTTGGATTATCTCATTTTCATCTTCCAGATCGGTTCTGAGAATTGAAATGAGCGCATCGACAGACGGATGCGTGCTATATTTTGCGCGGTAATTGACGATCTTTTTTACAAAGACGCGCAAATACTCAAGTTCTAAAAAACTAACGTCTAGAACCTCTGTGATTTGTTCGGCAAACGACCGGTCTTCGAAGATAAGCTGCGCTAACCCCTCTTGAAACGCTTTGCCATATCTTGCGAAACTACTGTTATCGGATGGAACCATTAACCCCTCTCTATGTAATGGTAAGTATACCACAGACACTCCTAATGTCAATGCTAAATGTGATCAATTTTGTGGAAGATTATACTGATAATTGATGCGATTCAGTTTTTCTTTGAGATCTTCCCAATTTAGCTCTCCGAAACCATCTTCGCGCATCATGCCAATAATTTCAGTTTTATTGAAAGTGGCCTCAAAGTTCTCAATCGACTCTTTAACGTGGATCTTCGACTGAATAGACATTTGTGGAGCATACAGTTGCATCATCTTATAATTGTGCTCGATGAGATCTTTTCCTTCGACAATGTTGGAATAAAATTTAAGATCGCTCTCGACACTTTCGCAATGTTCAATAACATCATCAATGTTATATGTCTTTTCTTCAGACAGGAAACTCAAACGCTTTTTAACAGTGCCGAAACCAACACCACGGATACCAGGAAGATTATCTGAAGAATCCCCAATGATAGCCCTTGCAAGGGCCATGTTTGTTGGATGAACGCCGGTTTGTTCAATGATACGACGAATGTTTAAATACTCGCCCTTGACAGGACGAAGCAAGATTGTCTCGTCATCGCATACCTGCATAAAGTCCTTGTCATTTGAAACAATCAACTTTTGCCAGCCCTTATAATAAGGCAAACGCGAAACATACGCAATAATATCGTCTGCCTCGACCTCTGGGATCATTGCCTGAACGATAGGCATCTCATTCAAATACTCGATAAGGCGCGTCTGCTGCCAAATCTTATTCTTCAGTTCCTCGTCGTCTGTAAGGTTGTGGAACGCCCGATTTAACTTAATCGGCTTCCTCCCTGACTTATAATTTTTGTCCATTGTCTTGCGCTTGCGAGAGCCATCCGGCCCATCCCATATGATCACCACCTCATCAGGTGAAGTCTCGCGCACAAGCTTTTGAAGGATCATAAAAAATCCTTTGATACCGCCAATCGGTTGTCCGTTTAGTGACAACGAAGGATTAACGATATATGCCCTCAAATATGCATTCAACGCATCAATAATTAATACTCTTTTCATTTACTTTTGACTCCCTCAAGTCTGTTAACTTTAAATTTAGCTCTCACTTATAACCTCTATTTCGTCTCTATGGGGGACTATTATGTGTTCTGAGTCTGTCCCAAAACACCAAAATGTATTAACGTCGGCGCCAGATTCATATGTTCCTGTAACAACACCAATATATGCTTCTCCAGCATAATAAGCGTCATCTGGATATCTTACCTTAATAATATCGCCAATTTTCATAGTTTGTAGCTCCCTGCAACCTCATTATCAATCGTATACACCACTCGCTTTACGCCAACGTGCTTCATGGCAGCGTGGCACATTGAGCACGGCTTGCTCATTTTAAAATCCCCCTCTTTTCCCACTCTCGCAACAAAAACTGTTGCGCCCTCGGTGATGGAGCGATCAAGTCCCAGGATTGCTCCCAATTCTGCGTGCATTGTAGCGTGCCCGGGCTCTTTGCGAAAGCGGTTACCAAAAGAGCAAAAGCTTCCTTTGTTAAAACAAGTATTGCGAACACTAGATCCCTTAACTAGTACTGCGCCATGGCGATAATCCGGATAAACTGATTGAGTTGCTACTCTTTTGGCCAATTCCATATGGCGGCCGATCTTACCGGTGTAATCAAAAAATTTATCCGCGCTCTTAGAGTTGTACTCCATACATTCACTCATAACAAAAACCTCCTGCCGACTATACTAATATAACCGATCAGGAGGCTCTTGTCAAGCAGTTATTTTGAGAATCTCAAAGGCGGATAGCAATCGCCCAATGTCCGCTGATCCAGCGGATCCCCACCCAATGACCTGGAACCCAATTCCAAAGAATGCCATTATGTCGATAATGCGAATGGCGATGAACGTGCTTGGGCTTGTGGTGTAGAGTGTGTTGCACCTGATGGTGCGTGTGGTGCTTCGCCGGCGCATGCGCCTGTCGTGGGGCGTGTCGGGCCTCTGCGACATTCATTGAGAACAACATTAATAGTGCTGATAAACTTACCATGATAAATCTCCTTATGCGGTTGCTTCTTGTGGAACAGTCAAATCGTCCGGTTCGGCATAAAATGATTTAGCGTCACCCTGGCGCCGATCAAACTTTTCAACTATTTCTTCGTCCATTAGACGAATTATGTTAGCACGAAATTCATTATCATTTGTAATTAATTCGTTCCATTTAGAAGGTTGGAACTTCTTTGTATAGCCATCTTCCATGGATAGTGTATACCATGAGCCAGCGCTTTTCAAGCGTTCGGATCCCTTAATTGCATCAAACCACGATTCTTCATCTCGGATTCCAACATCCTCGGTTCCCCATAAAATACGAAAAGCGCAGTTCCTTCCGGTACTTCCAAAGCGCGACTTTTCAATCTTCACCTTCACCTCGGATCCAATACGAAATCCTTTTTCGTCATTAATAAATGCGCTCTTTGCCTTTCGACCGGTTAACCAGATCCGCAGCGAATATGAATAATGCATCGCCTTGCCGCCAGGAGTAATATAGGGTGTTGTCATCGCAACGATGTGCGCGTTTGGCCCTCTTGGAATGTTGGTCTTCAACTGATTAAGAACAATCAGTGTTGCCTGCTGATCCGCAATAGGAATGACAAGTTTTGACATTGCCTTTGCAAGAATTCGTGCTTTCACTGCCATCGATGATTGCGGGTTGAAATCTCCCTCAACATCTGATATAGCCGGCGTAAATGCCAGCGAATCCCAAATGAATACTAATTTTTCCTCAGTTGCGCCGAGAAGTTCCTCAATCGTCTCCAGCACAAACTCTACGGATTGTGCCTGAACGTACATTAGGTTTTCTAAATCACATCCGGCCTTTTCCAAAAACGATGGATCGATGGCAGATTCAGAATCAAAATATACAACCACTTTACCCATCTTTTGGGCGTTGGCTGCGATCTGAACTGCCATATATGATTTGCCGGTTGCTTCCAGCCCAGCGATTTCTGTAACCTTTCCTACGGGAATTCCCGATACTTGCCCCTTACAAATGATCGAATCCAGCCAACGCGAACCGGTTGGAATCCACTCTTTTACTGTTGTGGGGTTGTCGCCCGTTAAGTCGTGGGCGACTGTTCTGCCTGCCTTTTTATTTACTAACTTCATTAGATCGTGAATAGGCACACGACCAGCCTTAGCTTTCTTAGCCATTAGATAATCTCCTTATTTTGTCTTTATTTTATTTTTTTTATCTTTATTTTATAGTGCTTTCGCACCACTATAATTATACCACGACTTACCGAAAGCGTAAATAAAAATGCCCCCGAAGGGGCATTAAAATGGTGTGAGGCACCTGATAACCCTGTGCCTCCCTGTGGGTGAACCTAAAGTTAACCGGCTAGTAGTTCATCAAATGCGCGGTCTACGGTATCCTTCTTTTCACCCCCATATTTTGTAGTCTGGGAGGAGCGGCTTTCAGCACTTCCATCACTTGATAGCTGCTCGTCAAGGATTGCGTCGATTGCCTCCGGAGTCTGACGCTCGAAGAGAGTATCAAAATCTGGCATGCGATCAAGGAGGGGAGAGATCGCATCAACATCTTCCAGAAGAGGAGATGTATTACGACGCATCTTCAGGTTCGTCTGGGGGAATGCCCCAGGCTTCGTGGGCTTGGTATAAGTAAGCGTGATATCAGTACCCTCGTTGATATCAGTAACATCGCCATATTCCGGATCGAGAATATAGCCCAGAAGGAGTTCATAGGCGGTCTTGCCGTAGCCATAGACCTTGATACCTTCCTCTTCACGACCCCGCACCACAACCGGTGAGAAATAGCGAGTACGGACGAATAGTGACTTCGCCAGCTTCTTACTCTCCTCATCATTGTTTTCTGCTGCTTCTCGCCATACCGACGAAGCAAAATCACAGATCGGACAACGTTCACCGAAGTTGCGCTTCGGACACATAATACCGCCCTGATGACTTCCTACATTATAGTGGAAGAACATTTCCCGCAACGGATCTCCGTCTGGTGCAGGAACGATACGAATATCCGTATCGCCGTCATCCGGTCTAAAGAAAACAGAATTTC
>Ga0114908_1002021_pt1 | contig 9978 bp, 10 predicted proteins | sample MalvireepMed_s17_FD_87292 | JGI IMG/M metagenome (GOLD analysis project Ga0114908, IMG submission 87292) | Marine viral communities from the Global Malaspina Expedition - Malaspina viral metaG DeepMed_s17 | ecosystem: Environmental > Aquatic > Marine > Oceanic | place: Mediterranean Sea... | reverse complement strand
GGGCAATTGAACCGCTTCTGCTAAGTCAGCCGCCGCATGCGACGCCTGGGGATGACGGGCAATTTGTGCCATCACCACAGCGGCATAATCTGTCAGCCGAGAAAGCTTGAGCATAGTCACTCCGTTTGCCGTCATCGTTCACCACGACTAATCCACAACGGCTCACTTACCACTACGCCATGCAGGACCACTAAGCCATGCAGGAATGAGCCGTTGGCTTACCCGTTAATTGAGTACCATTTTAGTCCTGTATAAATTTGATGTGAAGCCCTTCTGCAAAATCCTTATCAAATAGCGCGACTTCTTAGCACGTTCGCGGCTGATAACATCAAAAAAACCAATCATTATCATTTAGGAAAACTATGACATGGACATAAAAAAGCCTGCTCGCAAGCGGCAGGCTGTCAGAAGGCGGGATTAAGAGGTAACTTTCTTGACGAACATGGACTTCAATTTCATAGGACCAATACCGTCGACTTTACAGTCGATGTCGTGATCGCCGTCCACCAATCGAATGTTTTTGACTTTGGTGCCTACTTTGACGACCGAGGAGCTGCCTTTGACTTTGAGATCTTTGATCACGGTCACCGAGTCACCATCGACGAGCAGGTTGCCGTTTGCATCACGAATGCCATCATCCAAGGCCGCTTCGCTGGCGCTTGGCGCTTTCGACCACTCGTGACCACACTCGGGGCAAACATACTGAAGGCCATCATCGTAGGTAAACTCAGAGGCACAGGTAGGACAGTTAGGCAGGTCACTCATTAAAGACTCCATCGCAGCAGACAGTCACGCAAACAGTAGCAAGCGACGGAGCCTACACGGCTTGAGCACAATGCTCCAGCCTAATGCAGGTTTAGCCGCGCTGGTAAGTACCTACCAAGCGATTCATTCCCAGCAGATGGAGTTCCACGGCCTGGAGTAGCTCAAGCAGCGTTAACCCTTCTGGCAGTGACGTCTGCTTGTCCAGCGCCAGTACCCAGAAAGAAGTAGTAAAGGTGGCTACCATGCCCTTCCGACGCCCCCTCCCACACAAGCGCTGGGGAAACGTCTTCAGCCTCGCCCGTGTGCTTGGCAGGAATCGCATGATTTAGCGAAACTCTAATCGCGACGAGTGGCGTTCCCACCACTGCTGCGCAATTCGCCGATTTTCCGCATTCGCGTTAGGGTCTAATACGGAGGGCAATTGGATGTAGTCACCGTCCGTTTGAAACGTCACAAGCGGATCCTGTGTGGCGAGCTGAAGTGCATATAGCACCAGCATCAACTCATAAGCGTCATCGGTGTGTAATCTCGAGAACAACAGCGGCACTGCCGGCAGGCCGATGTCACCTAGACGCTCGGCGGCGATGTACCAGGGCCTTGGGTTATCGGGGCCTCCATACTGGCTGACGAACCGGCGATCCGCCAGGCGGCTGACGTAATAAGCGGCCTCTTCTTCTGGGCTCACCTGCAGTGGCGGCACCCAATCATCGGCGCGCCCCACGGGAGATGGCTGGGCTATCTGCGCGCTAGGCACTGTCGCTACTTGATTGACGGCAGGGGCCGCCGAGCGCTCGTTATCGGCAGGCGGGCGTGATGGGCCGACACACCCTGCCAATAAGAGCGCCAATGTGCAAAAAGTGGTGATCCCTATCGCTTTGGTCTGCTGGCGCATGACGCAATTCCCTGGTTGATCGTTCAACGCTTGATACCCTGTCCAAGATGCCGTGTGAGAGCGTTTGATTGGTTTACCCAAAGGCGACTAGGCTGTGCCATGGAGTGCCTACAGTGTGGCACCTCTTGAACTTACCGCCAATTGCCTGAAGAACGCCGAATGAAACGTCTATTAATCGTGGCCCACTCCCCCTCCATCAATACCCGCGCCTTGAGCGAGGCCGTACAGCGAGGTGCAGAACATGAGGATATCGAGTCAGTGACGTGCATCGTCAAAACGCCTTTCGACGCAGGACCGACGGACATCCTCGATTGTGACGGTATCGTATTAGGCACTACCGAAAACCTAGGCACCATGAGCGGCGCGCTAAAGGACTTTTTCGACCGTAGCTACTACGGCGTACTAGAAGAGAAGCAGGGCCTGCCCTGCGCGCTTTATATTCGCGCGGGCCATGACGGCACGGGCACTCGTCGGGCAGTGGAAAGTATCGTTACGGGACTACGCTGGCGGTGGGTACAGGACCCTCTGATTTTTCGCGGCGAGTGGCAAGAGGCGTTTATCAGCCAAGCCGAAGAGCTGGGCATGACCCTTGCTGCTGGGTTGGACAACGGATTGTTTTAAAACAAAAAACGGCACCGCTCAGGGTGCCGTTTTCATTACGGGGAAGAGCGCGTATTACTTCAAACGCTCGAACACCGTGGCAACCCCTTGTCCCATGCCAATACACATGGTGGCTAGGCCCAGGGTGGTATCGCGCTGCTGCATGACGTTCAGCAGCGTCGTGCAAATGCGCGACCCAGAGCAGCCTAACGGGTGGCCAAGCGCAATTGCACCACCGTTTAGGTTTACTTTTTCGTCCATAGCATCCAGGAAGCCAAGATCCTTCAATACCGGCAGGCCCTGCGCCGCAAAGGCTTCGTTCAGCTCGACGGTTTGAATATCCGCTGCAGACAAGCCAGCCGCTTTCAAGGCTTTCTTGGACGCGGGTACCGGACCATACCCCATAATAGATGCATCGCAGCCTGCGACACCGGTTGAGAGCACTTTGGCAATCGGCTCCAGCCCCAGCGCCTGGGCACGCTCGTAGCTCATCACGGCCATGGCGGAAGCGCCCACTGAAAGCGCTGACGAAGTGCCCGCCGTCACGGTACCGTTACGCGGATCGAAGACCGGCTTCAGGTTCGCCATGGATTCCAGGCTGGCATCGGCGCGAATCACCTCATCGTTTTTCACCAGCACTTTAAAGCCACGCTGGTCGTGGCCTTCAATGCCGATGATCTCATTGTCGAAGTAGCCCTTCTCCATCGCCGCTTGTGCACGTTGATGCGAACGGACACCGAACTTGTCCTGATCTTCGCGGGAAATACCGTGCATTTTACCCAGCAGTTCCGCCGTGAGCCCCATCATCATGGCGGCTTTGGCCGCGTATTTACTCGCCGCCGGATTCACGTCGACGCCGTGAGCCATCGGTACGTGCTCCATGTGCTCAACACCGCCGATCACGTAAAAATCACCCATGCCCGCCTTAATGTTTGCAGCAGCAATATGCAGTGCGGTCATCGAAGAGCCGCAGAGGCGGTTCACCGTTTGGGCAGGCACCGTACGAGGAATACCGGTCATGATCGCCGCGTTGCGAGCGATGTTCATGGACTGCTCTAGTGTCTGATTGACGCACCCCCAGATCACGTCGTCTACTTCCGACGGATCCAGATTAGGGTTTCGGGTAAACAGCGCCTGCATCACGGCAGCGGAGAGGTTTTCGGCACGCACGTTGCGGAAGGCGCCGTTTTTCGCTTTCGCCATGGCGGTACGAACACCGTCAACCACCACGATATCTCTCGGATTCAAACTCATCTTATTTCTCCTGTGGGTGGTGACTTAGGCCTGAGCGTTTGCAGTGGTGCCAGCGTAGAACTGCTCGTTATTCTGTGCCATAGCACGCAGCTTCTCGGTGGGTGCATAAAGCGGCCCCAGCTCTTGTGCTAAACGGTCGGCCAGCGCAACAAACTCGGCTACGCCCAGCGCGTCGATGTAGCGCAGCGCACCGCCACGGAAGGGAGGGAAGCCAATGCCGTAAATCAGCGCCATATCGGCTTCTGCGGGCGTATCGACAATGCCATCTTCCAAGCAACGCACAGTCTCAAGGCACAGCGGCACCATCATGCGAGCAATGATGTCCTCATCCGAAAACTCTTTTTGCTCTTTCACCACTTCTTTTACTAGTGCGTAAGCCTGCTCGTCGCTGACTTTCTTAGGCTTACCCTTCTTATCTTCTTCGTAGGCGTAGAAGCCTTTGTCGTTCTTCTGACCCAGGCGCTTGTTATCGTACATCACTTGAATAGCAGTTTTGCCTTCACGTGCCATACGATCCGGGAAGCCTTCGGCCATCACCTCGTTGGCGTGCACGGCGGTATCCATGCCGACGACATCCAGCAGGTACGCCGGGCCCATGGGCCAGCCAAACTTCTCCATGACTTTATCGACGCGCTGGAAGTCGGCACCCTGCTCGACCAGGAAGCTAAAGCCACCGAAGTAAGGGAAAAGCACACGGTTGACCAGGAACCCAGGGCAGTCATTCACCACGATGGGGGTTTTACCCATGGCCCGGGCATAAGCCACGGTTGCGGCAACGGCGGCGTCCGAGGTTTTCTCGCCACGAATGACTTCCACCAGCGGCATGCGGTGCACGGGGTTGAAGAAGTGCATGCCACAGAAGTTTTCCGGGCGCTTCAGGTTCTTAGCCAGACGGTTAATCGAAATGGTCGACGTGTTGGAAGTTAGAATCGTGTTCTCACTTACCTTGTCTTCTACTTCGGTCAACACGGCGTCTTTGACGTTGGGGTTCTCGACCACCGCTTCTACGACCAAATCGACATTACCGAAATCGCCGTAAGAGAGCGTTGGACGGATGTTAGAGAGTTTTTCGGCCATCTGCTCGGTGGTGAGCTTTTTACGCTCTACCTGTTTAGAGAACAGCTTGCGCGCCTCTTTCAGGCCTAGCTCGATGGCATCGTCCTTGATGTCTTTCATCAGGATCGGCGTACCCTTGCTGGCACTCTGGTAGGCGATACCCCCGCCCATGATGCCAGCACCCAACACGGCGGTTTGCTTGACTGGCTGCGCCTGCTTCTCGTACTTGCTGCCTTTCTTTTTAACGACTTGGTCGTTAATGAACAGACCTACCAAGTTGAAGGCAACGCTGCTCAGCGCGAGCTTGGCGAACGACTTGGCTTCAATGGCCTGCGCGCGGGCGCGAGTCTCACCGGCGCCCTTTTGAATCACTTTGATGGCTTCAACCGGGGCGGGATAGTGCGGGCCCGCTTTGCCAGCGACGTATCCTTTAGCGGTTTCGAACGCCATCATTTGTTCGATGGCGTTGAGTTTGAGCGGTGATTTTTTCTCTTCGCGACGAGCGTGATAATCCAATTCGCCTGCATTGGCGCGGTCGAGGATATCCAGTGCCGCCTCTTCCAACTGTTCGTGGGCAACAGCCGCATCCACAGCACCCACTTTAAGTGCTGCATCTGCGCGGTTTTCAGTGCCACCCGCAATCCACTCAACGGCGTTATCGGCACCTATCAGGCGCGGCAGGCGCACGCAGCCACCCCAACCCGGCAGAATGCCCAGCTTGGTTTCTGGCAGGCCAATTTTGGCCTTCTCGCTCATCACGCGGAAATCGGTGGTCAGCAGCACTTCGCAACCGCCGCCCAGCGCCAACCCGTTGATCGCCGTCACGGTGGGGAAAGGCAGGTCCTCAATCGCATTGAAGATGTCGTGAACCTTGAGGTTCATCTCCACCAGATACTCTTCGCCCTTGTCGAACAGGCTGTGAAATTCGGTGATGTCGGCGCCGACGATAAAGGCGTCTTTGCCACTGCGTATCATCAGCCCTTTCAAACCACTTTCGGCCTGAATCGCTTTTACCGCATTGCCCAGCTCTGCCATAACGGCGCTGGATAGCTTATTGACGGACTCATCTTTCAAATCGAAAGTGAGCATTGCGATGTCATTGCCACCCAGGGTGTCACGACGCTCCACCGTGATGGCATTGCCTTGATAGATCATGCGCGCTCTCTCCACAAGTTCGGGCTGGCACGCCGTTGACGAGCCTGCCACGCATTTCATACGGTCGTTTGATTGCCTTAGCTTGGTTGAGTTACGCCAGTACGTCAAGCCCTGACTTTTGGCTAATCCGCTTGCTTGATAGACACCTTTCTAAATGCACACATTTCTTACGCTTTTTTAGCGCATAATGGCGTATCACATCGACTTTACCCGCTATCCCAACGATCATATACGTTTCATTGACGAGTTTTTAACGCTATGGGGACACTCTTAACTCCCGCCCGCATGGAAGCACTGCAAGGGCGCGTCGAAAGGATCGTAGAGCGCCTAAAGCCCTGGAGTTGGCTCTGGCCGCCCATGGCGTTTGCGGCCGGATTAGGCAGCTTTTTCCTCGTTGATCGCCAACAGTGGCTGGGGGCTGTTCTAGCACTGGGGCTGCTGTTTGCTTGGCTACTGCTACTATCCGAAAGTTTGATTGGCCGCTGGCTGGCCCATCGCGGTCATCCGACGCTGCCGAAAGGCATTACCGCTTTTATCGCTCAAATGATTCACCAGGAGACGCTGTTTTTTACCTTGCCGTTTATTCTGGTGACCACCGTGTGGAACAGCGGCCAAGCGCTGTTCGCGCTGTTGGTGATTGGCATGGCCGTGTGGTCGATTATCGATCCGCTCTACTACAAGCTCGCTGGGCGCTGGCGCAGTCTCTATTTTATGTTTCATGCCCAGTGTGTGTTCTTGGTACTACTGGTCATTCTGCCCATCATGGTGCACCTCACCACGGGACAGAGCCTACTGTTAGCATTGGTATTAACTGTTTTAGTGGCTCTACCTAGCTTTTGGCATTTATTGAAAAAGCGCTCCCTCGCGCGCTGGCTAGGCTTTTTTGCACTAACCGTGGTGCTGGCTTATGGGGCATGGCTTGGTCGCGTGTGGGTACCGCCCGCTAGCCTCTGGATGACCAGCACAGCGCTATCCCCAGCGTTTGATACACAGCAGCGCACACCTCAAGGCACCATGGCATTGACGCCTGATGCTATCCGCAGTAATGGGCTGTATGTGTATACCGCTATTCGTGCGCCTCGCGGATTAAGCGAAACTATCTACCATGCGTGGCATCATAACGGTGCAGAAATGGACACTGTGGAGCTTGCGATTAACGGCGGGCGCGAACAAGGCTACCGCGCATGGAGCCACAAGCAGAACTTCCCCGAAGACCCATCGGGGGAGTGGCGGGTCGATATTATGACGGACGGTGGCCAGCGGCTGGGCCTAATTCGGTTTACTGTGTCGGAAGATGCTGACAAGGCAACCGTCGCCGATAGCACCATTCAGCCTAGCGGGCTGAGCGCGCTTAATTTACGTCGTTTTATCCCTGGAAAGAACGGCACTCAAAGCGACTCATCAGAGCCGGAGTAGCAGAACACCTTGCATTCAGCGACGCAGCTTATGACAATTCGTTCACTTACACTTTTCGGCAGTTAGTTACCTATGGCATCAACAATTGGTTTTCGTATTGCTCGTTTGCCCCATCTGTGGCGCTCGATCCTCGATCGCAGGCTGGCACCATTAGGGCTGACCCAAACCCGGTGGGTGACTCTGTACCATCTTTGGAAACTGGGGGAAGGCAATCCTCAGTGTGATTTGGCGCGCGCGATCGGTGTCGAGGCGCCGTCGCTGGTGCGTACTTTAGGACAGTTGGAGGCGCAAGGTCTGGTCGAGCGTCGCGCCTGCGATGACGATCGACGCAGCAAACGGCTCTACCTTACTCCAGCCGCCATACCGCTCCTGGAGCAGATCGATAGTGTGGTACTGGCTGCGCGTCAGGAGATGCTAGCAGGCTTGAGCGAACAGGACCTGGACCAGTTGGATAAGTGGCTTGCGCTGATCGAATCCAACGGTCTGGCGATTCAGACAAGGGATCAAGATAGCCCCACAGCCTAATCGTTAGACGTTTCTTTGTTCCACGCCATCTGGCGCTAGCGGTTTGGCAGGTGGGTGGTCTGAAAGGCCGCTCAACGCCTTCTTGAGAGGTTCGATATCCGCCAAATAGCGCGTAAACCGCTCGGCGGTTTGTGATTCCCACCACCATAGCGTCAGCGAATGGGCGTTAGATTCCAATACCAACGCATCCTGGGGCAGACGCTCTAACAGAGTTCGTAAGTGTGTGCTGGCCACATCGGGCAAGGGACGCAGCGGCGCAATGCGCCAGCGCCAACCCGCGTGAAAAGGCTCCAAAGCGTCACTAGCGTTGGAGTCACGTACCAGTACAAAATCAGGCCCAGGCGCCTGTTGCGGGTAGTGCCAGCGATACGCGGGCATCGTGCCTCTAAAATGATGTAGAGGTGGTTTGGCCATTTTGACCGCCACCCCCTGACGCGCTGCGCAGGAGCGCAGCGCCATCTGGCGCTTTTGGCGCGGGCTTGGTTTTAACCACATGACTGGCGCAATCACAAACATCAGAATAAAAACGATGATCAACCATTCCATTGCAACGCTTACCCTCTTTTCGTCAAACTCAACTCGCAATATTTAAAAACTATGACCTAGGTCGTTGTTAAGATTCATTTTCAGACCTAAAGTAAAGGTATCGAACAAGAGCCTTTCTGTGTGCCACATCACCAAGGAGATACGCCATGAGCTATCGCCATATCCTGGTCGCCGTCGACTTAACCAAAGACTCTCACAAAATCCTTGAGCGTGCGGTGGCGATTGCCGAGCGCAACAACGGCGCGAAAATTTCGATCATGCACACTCTGGAACCCTTGGGATTCGCCTACGGCGGCGATATTCCTATGGATCTTACCAGCATCCAGGACCAGCTAGATGAGCATGCCAAGAAGCGCTTAGCGGAGATCGCCGCGCCTCACGTCGAGGCTGCTGACCAGCATGTGGTGGTAGGTATGCCAGACACGGAGATTCACCGCTTTGCCGAAGAGCACGGCGTTGACCTCATCGTGGTCGGCTCCCATGGCCGTCACGGCTTTGCTTTGCTGCTTGGCTCCACCTCTACTGGCGTATTACGCGGCGCTCAGTGCGACGTTTTAGCCGTTCGTGTGGGCAAAAAAGGTGAAAAAAGCGACGAATAGCTTTTTTAACGGTAAAGGCCCCCCCCGGGGCCTTTAGCATATAACAGCGCTAGCTATTCGCCATTGGCCATTGCTTCAAGCTCCATCCAACGCTCCATCGCCACTTCCAGTGCCTGCTGAACCTTCTCTAGCGCTTGCAGTTTAGCCGTCACAGCGGTGGCCTCCTGCTGATAAAACGCCGGGTCGCCAACCGCCTGTTCAAGCGACGCCACTTCGCTCTCTAAGCGTTCAATCTCGGCGGGCAAAGCATCCAGCTCACGCTGCAGCTTGTAGGAGAGCTTAACAGCTTTTTTGGCCGGTTCAGCCGCTGGGGCTGGCGCAGCTTTTTTAACGGCCTCGCTGGTGGGTTCTGTGTGCTGGCGTGCAGCACCTTCCCACGGTGCAGGGGGTAACTTACCGCCCTGGCGAATCCAGTCGGTATAGCCGCCCACGTATTCACGCACGCGCCCTTCACCTTCGAAGGCCAGCATGCTGGTCACCACGTTATCCATGAAGGTTCGGTCGTGGGAAACCAGAAGCAGCGTGCCATCAAAATCTAACAGCAGCTCTTCAAGCAGCTCCAACGTTTCCATGTCTAGGTCGTTGGTAGGCTCATCGAGCACCAGTACGTTGGCGGGTTGGGTGAACAACTTGGCCAGCAAGAGGCGATTCGACTCGCCCCCGGAGAGCGCTTTTACTGGCTGGCGTACCCGGTCTGGGGTAAACAAGAAGTCTTGCAGGTAGCTCATCACATGGCGATCTTTACCGCCCACGCTAACCCGGTCGCTACCTTGGGCCACGTTGTCATAAACCGTTTTTTCCAGCTCTAGCCCGGCGCGCAGCTGGTCGAAGTAAGCAACCTTTAGGTTCGTGCCTAGCTGCACGCTGCCTTCGGTGGGCGCCAACTCTCCGAGCAGGATTTTTAGCAGCGTGGTTTTTCCGGCACCGTTGCGCCCCAGGAAACCGATCCTGTCGCCACGCATCACCTCCAAATTAACGTTGCGTAGTATGATATCGTCGCCAAAACGCTGGGTAACGCCTTTCAGCTCTACCACGCGCTTACCGGTCCGCTCGCCACTATCCACCGTGAGACTGGCGGTGCCTTGACGCTCGCGGCGTTGGCTGCGCTCATTGCGCATGGCTTCTAGCGCGCGGACGCGCCCTTCGTTACGGGTACGGCGCGCTTTGATC
>Ga0114908_1002020_pt1 | contig 9980 bp, 15 predicted proteins | sample MalvireepMed_s17_FD_87292 | JGI IMG/M metagenome (GOLD analysis project Ga0114908, IMG submission 87292) | Marine viral communities from the Global Malaspina Expedition - Malaspina viral metaG DeepMed_s17 | ecosystem: Environmental > Aquatic > Marine > Oceanic | place: Mediterranean Sea... | reverse complement strand
TTCCATTTCTTTGTAAACGTCCATCGCCATTTGAGAGGCTAACGGCCAAACGCCTTGAGTCTTATTCTTAAAAGCAACTCCACCACAATCGGTTAAAAGTTTTGCGACCATAATTTGACGCAATCCTTCTAACAACTTTTCACGGCACTCGGTTGCGGTTTTACCACTCACCCAAAACCACCCTTTAGTCCGGTCTTGATTAACCCACTCTAGGTTATCAGCAACGCCGTGATTATAGAACGAGGTAAAAGCGGTTTCAACCGCTGCTTCTGCATTGCTGCCGTAAACGGTCTTTGCGTCAAACGCTCCGAAAGTCTGAACACGGTTCGCTGGGTTTTTGCTTCGTTCACCCGTCAAGCCAAGGGACAATTTCAATTCCTCGTAAGGGGTTAGGGGTTGTGGTTGCGCTGGCTTTGCGTTCGTTCCGTCCAGAATGACACGCCAACGGTTTCCGTTTCTTTGGATTTCCATTTCTATGTTTTTCATTTCAAATAAGATTTTAGCACGATTAGGGGTTAGCTGTCGAGCTTTTTCTGATGTTTTTTTCTGCGCTTAAAAGAGCCTTTGCCCTTGCGTACACGATGCTCACGGGATGCGCTACCCATGAAACCTTCTTTTGATTTTCTAGCTTTGACTTTCATTAGTCAAGTACTCCGTAGGCCATAAGGGCGGTTAAAGTTATTGCAATTATCAGTGTCATTTCTCTCTCACTTTCTTGTTATAAGATACCACACTTAACCCCGAAAGTCAAGCGGTTTTCTCAAAAAGTTATTCACAAAAGAATGCGATTACGAGTAAAAAAAAGCTTGACAAGGGGTCGGCGAGGGGGGCCCTCGGCCCGCTTTTGTCAAGGGAAAATTTGAGGTCTTGTTACCGTGCCACGGTTTCACTCATTACCGACAGGAGGGTTGCTTACCTGCGTCCGGTTGAGGCACGGGTCTAAAAAAGATGGACAAGCCCAGCAGAGGCGTTGGCGAAACAACGAAAACCGTGCTTGCTGGTGAGCGACTACCAGAGTAAAAACTCTCTGTCGCTACTTGTCCGTTCGCACTAAACTGCTTTAGGAAGCGGTGGCAACTTTGGAAGTGTTGGCAACGTGGGCAAGGGCGGGAAAATGCCCAAGTAGTTGTTCACCTCGTTCTTCTCTGCCAAGCGCAACTCCTTAATCTGCGTGTCTCTTGCGGGTTGCTTGTGTCGCTTCGTCCAAACTCGTTGAGTGTTGATTGGGCCAAGTACTCGCTCGACCTTGCGGTTTCCTTCGTTGAAATACAACGAACCATTTCTAATGTTCTTTATGTTGTTCATACTGTTATAAGAATAGTTTAATTTTGGAGTGTTGTCAACTTAATTTTCTTGTTGTTTGTCTTGTGTCGGAACCATCGCCCAAACCTTTGGGCCAATGATAACTTTGCGAGCGGTAAAAATCGGTTGTTCATCTTCGACGGTAATAAAAGTACGATACTTATAAGGGTTGTAAGTAACTTCCTTCCACTCAAACATGGGAGTCCATGCACGAGGGTCGTCTAGGTCACTAATTTTTGTGTTGCGGCTCACTGGAACACCCCACTCCATTCCTTCCACACCCTTAACGTGTTCCTTGAGATAAGAAAGGTCATCGTCATCCGCTGGATACCAAACGGCGTTCATAATGTAACCACGCACAACGGCATGAACATTTTTACGCTCCTCATCACGCACACGTTGGTTTCCCTTGGGGCCAACAGCAAAAGTAACGGGTGAGTCGTCGCATCCATCCATCACGACTTGAAGGGCGTGACCATCAACAAGACCGTTCTTACGGACGGAGTAAACAGTTTCGTCCCTAAAGTGAAGGTTGCGGTACACCTCTCGGCGGAAAAGTGCCTTGGATTGATTTTTGGTGATTGACATGATTAGCTATAATCACGGCGTTGCCGATAATCCTCCAAGAGAGAGTCAGGACTTCCGAAAAAGTCATCTTGGCAACCTTGGCAAAAGCCACTGATACCGTACTCCTTGCGGGAGAGTTCGTCTGTGAAATCCACAGCATGACCACCGCACTTAACGCACTGGCAACCAGCCTGTGCGAGTGAGAGGCTACGACCGTAGAGAGAGAACGCCATTTCTTCTTTGAATGCTTTCATATAAGTATAATAGTTGAATTTTGGTTAACTGTCAAGGGTAAAGTTATTCACAGGCTATGGGCGTTGATTACCCATGCTCACGGCTACCTCTGCGGGTAGCACCCACAGCACCTTGCCCAGCCCATGAGCCTTGCCCATGCTCACGGCCACACGGCGAGCGTGCGCCTCATCACGGGCGTTGATAAAGGTGGTTTCGCCGTAGGCCCAACTGACTTCGTATGTTTTTTCGTTCATCATTAGAATAATATACCACAGATTCACCGGTTTGTCAAGGGGTTTTTTCATTTTTTTTGTAAAGATTAGTACGTACACGTACTATCCGGCGGGCCCCCCGCCGCCGCTATGGAAGTCAAGGCTTTTTATAGTTTAGTCTCGGCCTTCGTTGCTGTTGAAGTCGGCGAGGTCATCCATGCCCGACCCATCACCAGCCCAGCTACCTTCCCACCCGCCGAAGATTTCTTCGGGTTGAATTTGAATCGTGTCCCGCAAGGAGTCTTGAGGGTCGAGGTTGGCGTTGGGGTTGTTCGTGTCGTTTTTCATAATTTTAAAATTTTTAGATGTCACTTACAAACGTCTCTTGCGTTCTAATGTTTCCTCACCGTTTGCAGAGGTGACGTCTCGGTAGTTGTCGGCCCCGAAACTGGCTTAACTCTGTGCTTCAAATCCTGTTAGTCCACGCTGAGTAGTAAAAAATCAAACCCTCGTTTTTTAAATGCTCTCCTGCATTATCGGGTTTTAGTACGGTGGTCGCCTCGATGGACGACTGAGCTTTTTGGTTGATTTTACATTTTATTCTTCCTCGCTTTCATTGTTATAATATACCATACAAACAACCAAAAGTCAAGCGGTTTTTTAATAAAAGTTATCCACAGGCTGTGAATAACTCGGCGAGGGGGGCCCGCCGCCGCCGGGTTGTCAAGAAAAAAAAAAGACCCCGGACCCAAGCCCTAAGGGCCGTGGATCCGGGGCTTGCTTACCCGCTTTCAGCACACACTAATTTTGTGCGAGGTCAGTTTCGGCAATCGGCAAAGCCTTCATAAGCTTGGCCAGCTTGGTTTCGTTCTGACTTGCGACGTTAAGCTTCTTTAAAACGTTAGTGCTCACTCGCTCGGAATATTCGAACCGCTCGCTAGCAACGTCACGGGTCAGGTGCTGGGTCGTTGCGTTGTAGAGGTTGTACAGGTTGCGGTCGCTGTCTTCCTCATAAGTCGGAGCATTCCAAACGCCAGCGATTCCTTCACGCACCTTTTCACTCAAAACGTTTCCCTTGGCGAGGTTCTGAAGAATATTCAAACCCTGCTCTTGCTCGATAGCCGTGTTGGCCAAACGGGCGAACGTGTCGCCAGTCTTGGAAAACGAATCCAGCGCAGAGTCAAGCGCATCGCTGGTGATTAGGTCGTCAATGCTTGTCTTCTTTGAGTGACGCTTGGTCAAACTGAATTCTTGGTCAAGGGCTTTCATCCCGTTGGTGCACACGAGACGCAACAGTCCCAACATAAACGACAACCGAAGAGAGCGGTCGAAGCTGTTGTTAACAATCAAACGCATTCCCAGCGTATCACCTACTTGAGGTAATTTGATTGTGTGGTCTTTGAAGTCTAGCACCATCCGTGCACGTGCACCGTTGTCGCTCACATACACGTTGCGGTCAGTAGGCACGAGGCCACGGGCTGCAATTGCATCATCTGCTGCGCCGAACACGTCAGCATTTTGGAAGAGACCGTATTGCTCGGTGCAGATGCCTAAATTTTGGTTGGTGTCGGTTCGCCGATTGACGAACCACTCAGTTTCTTTGCCGTCTCCGGTGAAGAGTTTTTCTTGAACGACTGGGTAGTCGTAGTTAGAGGTTTGATTTGCATTTCTAGCCATAGTCTTTTTTCTTTCTTTTGTTAGTTGTATCTGACGTTAAGTATAATAGTAATCGATTTTTGGTTAGTTGTCAAGCAGATAAAAGAGATAAAGTGCCATCAGGATTGCAATAATAAGAACCAAAACTAAAATGTGGGGCGGATTGCGAGTTTCGTCAATCACTTTAATGGACGGCGGTGTACGCCGTAGTTAACTCCAACCCCTCTCCCTGCTATACGCAGTGAGAAAAATGTTGCCACGTTGAGGATTCGAACCCCGCCCGACCAGTAACGTATCACTTCCACGCCTTGTTTGGGATATCTCCCCAGCGTGGCTGCTTTCCTGCGTCAGACTGCCGCTCACCAGTGAGTGAGGCCAGCACCAATTTCCGTGACTTAAATTAATGGGAGGTAGGATTCCTGCATTACCTACAAGACCAGCGCACAATACAGTTCAGTTAACCAGTCTACCAAAACTACAAAAGTCATACGATTGTACTCTCTCAAATAGCCTCGTGCCTTTCCCCTTATGATGGAGGGATATTCAGCCACACCCTTACTCCAACCGTCGTCAGAGTAAAATCAAAATTGTCTCAAAGAACTTTATATATACTAGCAGGATGTTGGCCGTTCGTCAACCTTTTTCTCAACTTTTTTGTCAATCATTTTTCCACTCTTTTGAGCGACAACGGATTTTGTCAATCATTCGTGAGCGGCAAACTTTTTTGTCAATCAATTAGGCTATATAATGAGCGATAAAGAGGGTAATTGTTTCGGAGCATAGCACGGCATTCGTGCGCTGTCTAGTCTAAAATTTTCTTGTTTACCCCCGATTTCTCCGGTGTGAAATTCGTCGATTTTAAGAAATCTTTTTGGGCCGTGAGTAAAAAAGACTTGACAGGCCGGGCCGGGCGGGGGCCCCTCGAGATAGTACGTGTACGTATAATACGTGTACGTACGATTGTGAATAACTTTTTGAAAATATCGCTTGACTTTTGGGCACTTCTGTGGTACATTATAACAATGACAGCGGAACAAGTGAGAGAAGAGCAACGCAAGACGGAGAACCGTGTGCAACGCTGGAACGAGCGCCTGCAAAAGGTGCGAAAGCTGCAGCGTGAGTGGCAGAAGGAAAACGAAGAAAAGTTTGGCCCTTTCCTGAAAAAGTTTTAAGGTAGGACTACAGATGTCCCACCTCCTGTGGTATACTTAACGCATGAAAACGATGAAGAAAGAAAAGAAAACATTCAAAGCAACCCTTGCCAATGGTGAGGTTGTGACACTCAAAACGTGGGGCATGTGCTGGGCAGCCAGCAAGACGGTAGACCTCGACGTGGTTAAGATTGAAGAAATTTGCGGGAATTTTCAAGAGCACGAAAACGATGGATTCGCTGAAGACCATCGCCAAAGAAGGTTTTACGCATGAAAACAATAAAGAATATGAAAAACAAAGAAAACAAAATCACAGAGGCTCAACTCCTCCTCAACCAAGAAGTCAAAGTCACTTCTCCTCGCAGTCAATTTACCGGTGAAATCGGTCATGTTCGGAGCGTCATGGCTGACGGTCGCACACTTGAAGTCGAGTTCAAGCGTTTACGGATTCTCGCCTTTGTTGACGTCACTCTAGTGAGTGAGATTCAAGAGCCTGTTGCGTTTGCCAAGACCGAGCAAAGCCTCGGCCCTGACGCTAACAGCGTACTCCCGCACAACCGCCTTTAGGCTTGCCAAACCTCCACGCTTGCGGGTGTGGTAATATATAAAGGCTTGACTTTTATACTCGGGAGGGGGGCCCTCGAAATAGTACGTGTACGTACTAAAATTAATTTTAATTTTCTTTTAGGTAGGACAGCGGATGTCTCACCTCGTGTGCTATACTATACGTATGATGATTAAAGAAACATTGTTCAAAGTAAACTACAAACTAACACCAAAGGCCACTATCGTGCGAGAAACTCACGTTAAGGCTTACGACCTAGGACACGCAGAGCGTATAGCCGCAAGGCTTTTCACTCCACGTGGCACAGTAATCAGAGTTGAAGCCGCAGAAGGACGGTTCAAAAGATTTAAAGAATTTAACAGGTAGGACTACGGATGTCCCACCCTCTGTGGTATACTAGACACATGAAGAATATGAAAAACGAAATAACAGAAGCTCAACTCCTCCTCAATCAAGAAGTGGTCGTCACCTCACATATGAGCCGTTTCACTGGTCGTCGTGGCATAGTCACCGGCATAATGGCTGACGGTCGCACGCTAGACGTCACACTTGACGGTGTGGGAGATGTATTCCTTGACGTTACCCTCGTGCGTGAGGTTCGGGGCGTAGTTGGAGGCGTACTCGCTGGAGAGCAAAGCCTCGGCCCTGACGCTAACAGTGTACTCCCTCACAATCGGCTTTAAGGATTAGAATTATGAAAGAAAAAAACACAAACGAGCTAACCTTCAGAGGTTGGCACAGCGACGAAAACGAAACCTTCACAGGTGTTCGCAATGACAGTTTCGGCAATGATTGCCGTGACCACGACCAAGACGCTTGGAACTGGGGCGAGCATAACATAAGCCAAGTCCTCAGCTTCACGGCTTGGTTTTACAACGAATAGAGTTGCCAAATCTCCAAAACTGTAAGATAATTATACTTATGAAACACGTCAGAATCTTATACCACGACGACCCCGAACCGAAAAAGTTTTCTGGTCGCAAAGATTGGAACTCCTACTACAATGAGTATCACTCCGACCAAGACATCCTTGGTGCTGTTTGGGAACAGTGGAACGCAGGGAGTGGTAACGAATGCCAGCAATTCTTAAAGCTTGGCGTTCGTTCAATGATGGTGGGTGACTATGTGAGCATCAACGGTGTGTGGCATGAGGTGTTACCGTTTGGTTGGCGCATCGACGTGCCGTGGGAAGAAGTGATGGGAGACGTACCGAGGAAGAACTTTGATAATGTTACCGGTGAGGACGTTTCAAAGGCTTTACTAAAACAATTAGACTTACCAGCAAACACAAAAGTGGAGTACAATTAAATATGAAAACATACCAATACAACCTATTCGTGGCCGTAGCATTCGGCTTCCTACTCATTCAGTTACTCGACCGCTTGCGGGTGTGGTAATATATAAAGGGTTGACTTTTATACTCGGGAGGGGGGCCCTTGGTGGCGATTTTTATACAGTATGCTCAAAACTCTACAGGGTGAATAAACCTAGACAGTAGGCTGCAGCGGCCAAATGAGATTGAGTCTCAATAACGATAATTGCTCGGCGACTTTCCAGCCAAAAATTTTTTTCTAGGCAACCCCATGAGCTTGCCGCAAGTTGAGAACGTGTCTCATTAACCAAGCTAAAATCTTTTTATCATTACTCATTTACTCATCTTAAATTTTTTTCAGAATTATTCTAAATTTTTTTTGATTTTTTTGCCCACCTGAATCGGGCGTAATCTCTTATTATCTCTTATTATAAAAATCCGATAAAATCCGATATTTTATACATCTTATAATTATTTTTTTTATTTTTTTTTCTAAAAATTTTTTTTTATTTATCTCGCTTATTATCTTATTTAGTATCAAGCAATAAATCCGATATTTTTCTACTTATATTTACACAAAAAGAAGGGAGGCGACTCAAAAGAATCACCCCCCAACTCTTGCTATGAAACGTGGGCTATTTAATATCGAGGACTATCTTGGTAGGTTTGTCCTTTAATTTAACACACGCTGGCGCAGTCTCCTGCTTCTCTAGTTCGACCTTGACATCCTTCAAATAGGTGTGTCCATCTTGAGTAAGTGTGCGTCCCTTGGTCGTAATAGTCATCAGACCCAACTTCTGAAGGAACATCTCAAAGTCTCGACGGATGCACTCTGGAGTCAGGCCAGTTTTTGCGGCGAGGTTCGTCAAGCTACACTCCTTACTCTCTGCGAGGTAACGCAAGATGGTAAGCTCGATGCGGCTCAAGCCAAGAGGCAAGATGCCGAGATGATACTTCAACGTATCCCAATCTTCTGCACAAAATTCAAATTTGTTCTTGGACTGAACATAGGTGCTAATCTTGTTGGCGATTTTTTGTGCTGCTCTGGCATTACCACGAAGCACGGGAGCAATCTCCGCTAATACATCGTCCTTAAACTCAATGCCAGTCAAATTCATAGAAACAATTTTGCTTAATTCGTCGAAGGAGTATTCCTCCATGTCGATACGCTCGCAACGGTCAATCAGCGCATGGAAAATTTGGTGCGCTTCAGTTGTGGCGAACATAAACGTCTGCATACTAAAATCAAAATCAATTACATAATCTTCATAACTAAATGTAGTACGATTTTCTGCATTAGGATTAAGTATAGTTAGCAACGCCATCGTTACGTCCTTGGGCAATTCGCTACACTCATCAAAAAGAATCGTGCATTCCTTCTGGTGAACGTGAGGAATAACAATTTGATTTATTAACTGTTTTACATTTTTGATTGTCGAGCAGTTAATCTCGTAGAATTTTTTGGGCAAGCCAATAGAATCCTCGCCCATTCCACGATTGGTGAGGTTCTTTCCTACTGCCTTTGCCAATGTGGTCTTACCGCAACCCTTGGGCGCAATAAAAAGCAGATGGGGCATGATACCCGTTGCGTTGTATCCTTCATGGAGAAAGGACAGTTTCCGCTTGGCAATAGTTTGCCCAACGATACCTTCAAATATGTCTGGATTGATACTCATAGCAATAAATAAATTATAATATAAATTTGGCGTGTTGTCAATTACCAATTTGTTTCAGCAATCTGCACTTCCTCGATAACTTCATTCTCACTATTATCTTCTAGCTCAGTCACATCAAATTGAATCTGTTGTGCTGCTGCTTGAATGTTTTCCGTGGTGGCTTTGAAGCCCTTGGCGGCGAGTTGAAGTTGCTCTGAATAGCGTCTGGACACGATTACGATTGCCTCTGGTTTTAACACACGATTTAACTCATCGAGGTTAACAGCAACGAAACTACCAGCACCTTTTGTTCTTCCGCTTCCTTTACGTTTCATTTAGATATAATAAACTATGTTTGGAGTCGTGTCAATCATAAAAAAGAATAAAAATGCAATGCGCCAACATAAAAAAACTTTAATATGCGGCTAAATTTAATTATTATTACTAAAATTAGCTTTTATACTTAAAATTTGCCCAAAAATTGATTTTATTTTGCTCTATATTGAAATGCTCTAACCCCCTTATTTCGCAAATTTGAAAAAATCCGAAAAAAAACGGACGAACAGCAGGACTTGGAACCTACCATCCGCCCGTTAGAGGAGGAATGATGCGCTACCCGTTGTTAAGCATCGCACCAACTATATAATGACTCTTAACATACAAAAAAACAAAAATTATTTCTTATATATTAAAATTATTTTATTCGGGCGCATCCTATTCTTGCATATTGATAATTTGGTTTGGCTATATTTAGCACTTTCAAAAAATCCGATTTTTTTTTGATATGAATAGTATATTTGCAAAAATTAAAAAAATCCGATTATATTTGTTGTTTGTTATTGATTGCTATTGCTTAATGAAGATAGTATGTATATTAAAAATAAAAAAAAGGGTTGATATAAATAAAAATAAATATTGTCCATACCCCACACTAACCCACTTCAATACATTATACCCCACTAATTACCTTCTTTTCTTCTTATTCTTCTTGTATTCTTTCCAGTAGTGTTGTGCATCGTCCATTAAAGGGGGAAAAATTGGGCATACCCAGCAAATCACACAAGCTATAAATACATAAATCATAAACCTACCTTTTGTATATTACAAACAATCGGTAGGTCTGTTTTTAATTTGGGGCTATTTATCTATAAAATTCGGAAATAAGTAGTGTTCAATGAGGCCCAATCCTAGCCTGTTCACGACTCTCTCGTAACTCTATTCCACTTACTTCCAGAAAACTCATCTTAATAAAAATTCTTTTTTATGTGTGTGCTTTAATAAAGCGGGTGAGGTACGGGAGGTTATCCCCTCCCGTACCCTTTCACC
>Ga0114908_1002018_pt1 | contig 9986 bp, 10 predicted proteins | sample MalvireepMed_s17_FD_87292 | JGI IMG/M metagenome (GOLD analysis project Ga0114908, IMG submission 87292) | Marine viral communities from the Global Malaspina Expedition - Malaspina viral metaG DeepMed_s17 | ecosystem: Environmental > Aquatic > Marine > Oceanic | place: Mediterranean Sea... | reverse complement strand
GCTGTTTTGCAACCCACCTGTGTTTGATTCCCCGGCCACTTAGATATAAGGTCAGGGGTGGTGGTTGTTTGAACAGCTTATCCATTGTTTGGCTTGGTTGACTGGTATGTCTGTTTTGCTCCAAACTCATTTGGTCCATTCTCCTTTAATTCCACAGGACCACCAAAATCAAAACCAATTGGGATTCTTACATTATCCTTCATCACAAATAAATGATATTGGTTTGCTGTATTCCAAATCCGGCTTTGAGCAGGAAACAATTCAACTGCTTCGGCTTCCTCTCCACAAAGATCATTTTTGATCCATTGTTTGTGTTGCCATGGAATGTCAGTGGTTCTGTCGTGGTTTTTAATTGAAAGCCAAATTGAATTTTCTTCCTCGTTCATGATCACCTGATAAATGTCATTTACATAATAGACTTCATTGGCAACCCTGTCATAGTATTCTTTCTTGGCTTTTTTCATGGTGTATTTGAGCCGGCCCATGATCCCGGTTTTTTTCGCCATCTTTTTTCCTATGTTGTAGATTTCCCTGATGGCTTCTTTTTTTGGTCTGCCTTTGTACGGATGGTCAATTCTCATCATGGCATTCCAGTTTTTTTGTGCCTGAGTGGTCCCCTCAGGTTTTGCAAATGGTGCAATCATAATTGAGTTTCCTTTGTTGTTTTCATTTGTCAAGGTTAAAACCTTTGGCCATTTACTGTCAATTTATTTATACAAAAAGATGTAAAGTGTTTAAACAGTTTGGGGCCTGACCCCATTATATTTATTAAGAAATATCTATATTTTTATGTTTATTTATAACCCTTTGTAAAGGGTTAGTCACTTAAAATATTTAGGTGGATAGATCTTTTTTACCTAAAATTATTAAGTCCGGGGCCACTTTGCCTGAAGATGGCTGTTTGCCCCTTGGTGTTGTAAAGTTATCTATACATAGTTGCAATCAAAAAAACAAAGAAAGCAAGGATTTGGGCCAAATTTGGGATTCTGCTGAGGAGGCAAAAAAGGCTGAATGGGAGAAAAACCCCATCATTTTTATTCTTATTCTCAAACCCCACAGATGGCCCAATCCTTAAAATTTTAATCTTCTGCAAATGAAAATGAAATTGAGAAAACTCCATAAGCAACTTCCCTGAAAGCAAAGTTGTCCTTTGTGAACCTCACATTATATGAATAATTGGACCCATCCTCTGCAAAGAAAAAGTTGGTTTTTCTGCCTACTGTATAAGCAAAAAGAGCTTCCAGTTTTCCTTTGTCTGTCGCATTTAAATGGTTGTAGTTCAAGGTCCAAGTGAGTTTTTTTCCAAACTTTTCAAATGTATAAGCTGTGTTATTATAGGCCCGGTTCACTGTGATTCCTTTGAATTGGTTTCCATAAGAAACACCAATCTCAGGATTGACACTTGGTGAATATGAACTATTCCCAGTGCCGTCCCCGGCACTTGCAAACTTAGCTGATGTCACTGCCATTTTTTACTCCGTAAACTGTTTAAACAGATCAAGCTTCGGCTCCTAAATAGAAACCCTTGACCTTTAATTTTCCAACTGTCCTTGTCAGTTCCGTACAAATCCAAACCTGATCCACAACACTCAGTCCAAAAGCATATCCAATGGTGCTGTCAAATTTGAAAAAGTCCCCCACCTCCATGTAATATTTGCCGGGGTCAAAAACATCAAAGGTGCAATACATTCCAACCCCACCAAAAAAGGCAAATCTATTTGTGGCCCATTCAGCCGTCCCGGTTGAATCATTTAACATGTGAAATTCCTGATCTTTTACATTCTCATTAGTCTGATTTCCTAAATTGTAATAGGTCCGGGGGTTTGTGTTTGTGGATGCATCATTCTCTTGCCACTCCTCTGTTGCCGGGTGCTTGTCATATAGAAGATTATACTTGGAAACAACATCTGAAATTGGAGTCAGGTCAAACTTCCAGTTGTTAATTTTTGCAGATGTGAAAACCAAGTCACCTGTGGCCAATGCTGTCACATCCCTTGTTGCGTGTGGGTCAATGTATTTGTAGGCCCCAGTACAGTCCACCCTGAAAATAAAATTTCCTTCAAGCTGACATTGGTTCATAAGGGCCTGAAGACTCATGGGATCATTCAGCCAAAACCTCACAGACCTGTTTGCTCTTGCAGTGTCAACTGTGGACCAATTTGTTGGGGTGGCTGTAATTCCCCCAAACCTATATATCAAGTCCCGGTGCATATCCACAATAGTTGTGAGGGCTGTGCTTGTGGACCAACTCTGAGTGTACCCATCAGCCCCACAATATAAAAAATCCATTCCTAAAAGTTCTCTCATTCCTGATTGCAGGTTGTTGTTTGCCTGCGAAAAGTCAACAGATTGGACACAACTGATTCTGATGTCATAGATGCTTGCATAATGCAGAAAGGTCCCAGTGCCACTGTGTTCCTCCAACACTGATTCAGTCCTCAGGGCAAGCTGTTTTGGAAACCCATCAAGCGTGGCCACAGTCACAGTGTAGGTCTGAGTAATTATTGAACCACTCACCCCAGTTGAATCACCTGACCCGGCTTCAGTCACTTCCAATTGGTTTGTGGTTTTGTTCCACAGGGAATTGTTGTCACTGTCAGAAAAATCATTGTCATCCACTCTTGCATTCAACCTCACAAGTGCATCACCACCCCAACTGACAGCATCTGAGATTGTTGCGTGTAGTTTATATGCAACCACAATGGTGTAAGCTGTGGGCCTTCCTGAATATTGTGGCAAATCAAAAACCCCTGCATCATTGCTGTCTGTGGAGGTTGGGGTCCCACCACCTGAAATTGAATCTGTTGCCTGCTGTGATGTTGCAAAGTTTGAAGTGTCATCTGCTGATGAGTTGTTGAAAGCATTGGCTGTGTTAGTCCACCCACTTCCTGAATCAGATGAATACCCAATGGGCTTTTGTTTTGCTGATCTATACAGCCGGAAATCTGCATAAGAGATGGCCACCCCATTGTATGTTTCACTTGCAGAGTCCACAGAGCCACCTGAATTAATTGCCACCGGGATAAATTGATCAAGGACCTCATCATAGGTGTGGGGGTATGCATCAGAAGCAATTGAAGAATCTCTCAGCAAGGCCCTGACAAATTGTTGTTTTGCTTTGTCTATAATGGGGCAAGGCCAAAGGGTCTTTGAAGTGGCATATCCACCAAATGTGTTTGGAGTGTAGGCCCCATAAGATATTGGAGCAGGGGTGTTTGTTTCTGTGTCTCTTGTAAGTGGGACCTCAATGTGATCAAAAGGATTATAGGATGAAGCCTGAAGTCTCACTGTTTTTGCAACCGGGTTGACATCCACCTTGGTCAGCCTTCCACTGAAAATTTTTAAACATTTTGACTCATCTTCAGAATCATTCAGCATTGAATAAATTTCCACAGTTCTGTTCATATAATATCTATTCAGATTGTTTGAATGAAATTCAGCAGAAAACAAAGTGGCTGAGTTTGTGAGTGGGAATGTGGAAACTGCTGTGGAAAAGTCAGTGCATTCAATTGTGACATTTCCAAAAGATGAGGTGTAAGCCTTCAGGTCAATTCCTTCCCTGATTGTTGGGGCCTTCAGGATGGCCGGGGTGTAGCTGATAGAATTGATTGTTGCACTGCTTCTCATGCTGATCCCAACTGTCCCAGTTGAAGCATCATCAGAATCATACCAGTTAAGCTTCACAAGGTAGTCCTCTTTGACTCCACTGACCAATGCTGAGGTGTAGTCTGCGTGTGGTTGACTTAGGGCCATTTATGACAGATTTCTTTGCAGTGTGTCATCTATGGTTGGGATTATAAAATCACGGACATAGTCTTCATTTGTGACTGGTCCACTAAAATGAAACACTGGTCCACCTCCACCCTCCCCGGTGTTTTGAGCCATAAGATTTGAAACCCCAATATTTTGGACAGCTTCTTTGTTCATTACAAATTCACCCTTTTCAAGCATTGCAGGGACCTTGTCTCCACCACCAAATCCGGGAATAAATCCACCCTGTTGAAGTGAAATGGATGAAGCCAAGGCAATGGCCCCATCAATGGCTTTAACACCCAAGATTCCGGCCGTTCCGGCCAGTGCTATATTTGCAGGGAATGGATAATCCTCCATAATTCCTGCAACCAAACTTGCCAATGCTTCCATTGCAATGAGTCTAATTTTCTTTTTTATGACCTCCTCTGCTGTTTTAGAGTTGGCCACCAACTGCATCATTTCATCAGCATCTCTTTTTTTCTTGTCCTCTGCCTTCTTGTCCTCTGCATTTTTTTCCTTTTCATCAGCTTTCTTTTTGTCATCAACTTTCTTTTGTTCTGCCTTAGCTTCTTTTGCAATCAGGCCAAGTTTCTGAATCTTTAACTGAATCAATTTCTGTTCAGAAATCTCAAGTGATCCGGCATTATCAAGCTGAAATTGAATTGTCTCCATCATTGCTTGATCAGCAGTCATGCCCTCCTCCATCAGCCTGAGCTTTTCTTCAAGGATCAGGATTTCTGCTTTTTTCATTTCCTGAAGGACCACAGTTTGCTCTGCTTCCACTGCTGTTTGTTCTGCTTTAGTTGCTTGGACACCCAGTGCTTCTTGCTGAACAGCCTTCAGGTCTGCTTCTGCCTGTTGAAGTTCCAATCTTTTTTGGATGGCTTCATCTTGGACTTCATTATCTTCAAGGATGGCATCCCTTTTTGCTCTTAGCTCCAAAACTGCTTCCCTGTCTTGATCAATAATTTTTCCACCAACCATTGCCCTGATTTCGGAGGACCTAAGCCCCGACATTCGGCCATCGTGTATTTTAGCTTCCGTCACTGCCAAGTCTTCTTCAGCAATTCTCAAATCTTTTTCAATTTGGATCAAGTCTTTTGTGTTTTGTGTTTGTTTTTCTTGTGCATCTGCAATTGTTGGCAAAAGTTCTGCTGATTTTGCTTGTTCAAGATTTAACTCTGCAAGCTCTGTTCTTAGTTCTAAGGTATTTCCACCCAGTTCATCAATGTGCCTGATGGCTGTTTCCAATGGTGATTCTTCAATGACTTTGAAAAACTCTGACAGTCCCCCAATTGCATCTGTCATAACCTCTGTGGCTTTGGTCAGGGTGTCATCAAATGTTTCAAAAAATGCAATCCCCAAGTCTTCACTTGCTGATTTCATGATCTTGAATTTGGATTCAAGAGTGTCAAGCATCTGTGTGGCCATAAGGTTTCCAGTCCCTGTGGCATTTTCAAATTGTGTGGAAAGGTTTGCTACATCATCAGCACCATCAATCAAAACACTGAAAGCTGAGACTGCTCTTTGACCCACAAGGTCCTTCATTTCTGCTGTCCCAATGCCCTCTTGGTTTAACTTATTGAGGGCAACCTTTAATTCATCAACACTTGAAACACTTCCACCAAGTCTTTTTGAAAGCTTGCTGTTTTCATTGGAAATTTCTAAAAGGATTTGCCTGAGTTGGGTCCCGGCTAATGATCCACTAATGTTTGCATTTGCAAGCTGTCCAAGGATGGCTGTTGTTTCTTCTAAACTAAATCCGGCCACCTTTGCAACTGGACCAACCATGGTCATTGCCCCGGTGAATTTCTCCATGTCAAGTGCAGTGCTTGCAAAACTGAGAGCCATCACATCTGTCATCCGTGCTGTTTCACTTGCATCCAATCCAAAAGCCCTGAGTGTACCACCTGCAACCTCTGCTGTTTGAGCAAGATCAAGCCCAAATGCAGTGGACAGATCAAGGGTCCCTTCAGTTACTTCAAGAATTTCATCTGCTGTAAAGCCCAGTTTACTATATGCAATTTGTAAATTTGCTACCTCTGATGCAGTAAATTTTGTGCTTCCTCCCAGTTTAAGGGCAGACTGCTCAAGCTGTTTGAGTTTTCCACCTGTGGCCCCGGCAACCACTGACAAATTTTTGATATTCTGTTCAAACTCAGAACCAATCCTGACAGCAGACTTGAAAGCATCCACCATTTTCCCGGCTCCAACAAAGGCAAGAGTGACCAGTCCGGCCTTCTTGGCCAAACCCATCAATGATGTGTCAACTTTTTTTACTTTTTCCTCTGCACCCTTGGCCCCTTGGACCTCGAATACAAGTCTGATTTTTTTAGCCATTTTTGTTCATGTCCATTTGTCTATTTTGGCAGGCCAAAAGCTCCTGCCTGATTATATTAAATTGTGCCAATTTTAAAACTGGAGCTTCATCAATGCTTCTTGCAATTGGGATGTTGTAGTCCTTGATCAATTGATACTCCTCCAAGGTGTTTGCATGTTGATTTTTGGCAAACAATTTGGCATTGCAGAAGAAAGGAATTTGATAATATAAAGCTTGACCTGTTGAAAAGGCCCCACCTTTTTCAATGTTCTCATCAAGAATCCTGTCAATTTCTTCATAAATTGATTTCTCTCCTTTAAACCAAACCCTCTTTCCAAGGGTTGGTGACATTGCTTCATAATTGATGGCAGAAAATTCATCAGGGAAAAGGCTGTCCTGCCATCCAAAAAAACTACACCATGTGAAGATGGCCAGTTCCCAGTCTATTTTTTTTTACGACCACCTATTCCCAAATACTCCATCAGCCATGCTTGAATGATTGAATCAATTTCCACCATGGTGTGGTCTGCAAGTTTTTCTTCATTTGCAGTTCCTTCACCATATCCGGCAAAAGTTCTCACAGCTTCAAGCATTTCATAGTATGCTTTCTGATCAATGTCCCCACCTGCAAAGCAGAGGGAGTTCATCATGTGAAGCTGTCTCTTTTCGGCAAAGCTGATGTCAGCAATTTGCCAGTCTGTTTTTCCAACTTTGACTGTCACCATTTTGAGGTTCTCCTTTTATGTTCTAAAACCTGTTTAAACAGTTTATGATTATGCAATTATTTGTATCAAGTCCCCACTTGTGCTTGCCATTGCCTTGATTGAAACATTGTAATACATGGCATTGGCTTCATTGAAGTCAACTGCCGTGATCACACCATTGGCCATCTTCATGCCAAAGGTTGTGGCACTGGTCCAAGTTCCATGATTTGACAATTCAACACTTTCATCCGTTGCTCCGGCCACATGCTGTGCATGCAGTCCTGATGTGTTGTCGTCTGCTTTCACAGTCATATCACAAGTCACACTGATTTCAGGCACTGCCCTTGCAATTGCCTGTGGTTCTCCATTGCTTCCTGTGAATCCGGCCATTTCTGATGGATTCTCAATATTCAAGGCCCAATCACTGATCACACAATTTGCAATCCCGGCCACTGTTGTGGTGGTTGTAAACTGGTTGATGCTGTAATTGGTCGAGCTATAAGCAACAGCACTGGTTGGCCTTGCGTGGCCATAGTCTGCCACCATTCCCGAAGCCCAAGTCCCGGAAACCATAACCCTCCCGGATTGTGTCCCCATAGAACCTGAGAGACTGAGACTTGTCAATACGCAACCCGGAATCACTGTGGAGTGATCATTCCCGGCTTCCGGGTTTGATATTGCAACAGTGAATGTGTGCAGGCTGTCACTGATTGATCCAACTCCAATTTGGATTTCAGGTGGTGTGTAATTATAGGCTATATCATAACTCGCAGGGCTTGAGCTAACTGCCGTGGTTGTGATTGCCTGAAGTAGTATTGGCAAGGTTGTGTTGTCTGCCACCCCTGAAAAAGAAATTTCTTTCCGTGTTCCTTTTTCACTTGTGAAAGCATCAGCCAATTTTGCTGTCCTTCCAACCCCTGTCCGGGGGTCAACTACTTGTGTGAGATTAAGTGAGGGGCTTGGGACTGAGTCAACATTGATCAAGTTCATTGTGGCAACATTTTTGGTCCCTTGCGTGGTTTCAGGTTTGAAAGCCATCAGGTATTCCTTAGGGCTTAGTGCCTGTCCGTCTAAAGCCATAGCTTATTCTCCTTTCTTTGATTGTTTTGTTTGTTGTCCTTCAAGATAAGGTTTGGCCATGGCCGGAACCTCATCAACTTTGACTGTTTTCCCATCATTCAAAGCTTCCCAATCACCAAAGGATAATCCTTTGTAGCTGTCCGAACTTGGAATCATGCAGTCCTTTTTCTTTTTGATTTCCATTTTACTGGTTCTCCTTTTTTATTATGTGACTACATCTTCAATGAGAATTGAAAACCCCATTGAAGTCATGATCAGGTCACTTCTATTTTCCGTGTTGTTTCTTGGTGGATCATAGTCCACCCCTAAAATTTTTCCATCAAACCATTTGGTGTCTCTGAAATAAACATAATCCCTTGAGGTCCTTGTGGCAGAACCAAAAACTGTGGGGTCTTGGGAAAAGGTTGTTGTGAGTGCAAACTTTGGAAAAACAAATTGTTTGTTTTCATCACCAAAATTCACCCCCCAGTCTCCAAAATCCACAGTGTTGTCAACAGTGTAGGATGAATTATTTGTCAAAAGTTGCTTGGCTCTTTCTATAATCTTGTTGACAGTGTTCATGATCTTTTGATGGTTGGCCCTTGCTCCAAGCCTTTGTCCCCCTCTGTGCCAGTAGTGTTTGATATTCACAACATATTCCCGGACCTGTGATTCTGTTCTGAGATCAACAAGGTTTGAAGATACAGGCTCCACTGAGAAATACATTGACCTCCTGAGGTTGAAGCCCCGGTCAAAAAATACTGGAATTTTAAACTCTCCACTCAAAAGAATATTCAATCCCTTGGTCACATCCTTGAATGACTCTGAGTGTGTCAGCATTTAAACAACCTCAAAAACATTGACACTAAAATCAAAGGACAGCATGTGAAGTTCATTGATGTCTTCTGCTTCACCTCTTGTGGGGTTTGTGTTGTAGTTGTCAAATTGTGCATTCATGAAATAATAGTTTTTATCATCAGAATTAAACAGAACATTTTTATTGTTGAAGATCAATTGGTTGATCCTGTCTCCAATCCTAAACAATGAATTTAAAACCAAGTCCTTGCTGAATCCGGGCCGTCTTAAATAATATTTTACATTGAATCCATAGTCCCTGAGTTGTGCTTGTGGCACAAGGTTTTCAACCAGTTCATCTTTTGTTTTTGTGATGTTGAAATATGATGGTTTCCTGTTCATATAGTTGTCATCAAAATAAACAGAATATCCACGAAATTCTCCCCTGATAATGCTTGAGAGCTTGTCTTGGATTTCTTTGTAGGTCTGAAAGAAAGTGACAGCCATCAATTCCACCTGACAGCTTGGACTGTCTTAATTCCTGATCCTGATTCAACAGGCTTTCCATCCAACTCAATTTCCCATTCATCATTTGTGTAAAACTTGGCACTGGTTCCTGATGTGGCTGAAGCCATTGAAAATCTTATTAAACAGCCATAAGCAAGTGTCTGAAAGTCTCCATTGATTTCCTCACTTGTGACTGTTTGATTTACCTTCAGGCCATCACCTGATTTTGTATAAACAGAATACTTGATCCCCGGTGAACTGGTCCCACTTAACAGTGAAGCACCACTGCCTGAGTTTCCATCATCTGAAATGATAACCTTCACCCTATCCCAATTTACTTGAGGACCACCTTTTGGGACCCAAACATCTGCAATGCCCCCAGTGGTGGATGCATGCGTGGCAATTTTTTTAACAACCCCCTCTTTTTTTCTGTCAGTGACCTCATCCCATAGTGGGATTTCCCCTGCTTTTATAAGGTTCAAAAGCCCTTGGTTTGTTTCTTCATTGTAGGCAACAGATTCAATTCTCATTGCTTTCTCAAAGTCATAGGGTTTGATAATACTTGCCACAGCTAAATGAGACACACACTTCACAATGATGTCTTGATATGAGTCACCCTCCTCAGTGCCTTCATCACCTGAAAATTTCCTGATGGGTTTGTTCAAAAATTCCCTGACAAAAGAGCTTGCAGAATTGACAGCCGTGGTTTTTGTGGTTTTCCAATCCAAACCTGCTTCATAGAAATGTTCCGTGGCAGGGTCCAAAGCACTTGCGACAGTTAGTAAATCCGTGTCCTCTGCATAGTACCATTCAGAATCAGAATCCACTGCTCCTGCACTTGCTTGGGC
>Ga0114908_1002000_pt1 | contig 10037 bp, 10 predicted proteins | sample MalvireepMed_s17_FD_87292 | JGI IMG/M metagenome (GOLD analysis project Ga0114908, IMG submission 87292) | Marine viral communities from the Global Malaspina Expedition - Malaspina viral metaG DeepMed_s17 | ecosystem: Environmental > Aquatic > Marine > Oceanic | place: Mediterranean Sea... | reverse complement strand
TTGCTCCCCTTTAAAAAGGGGAACGAGCGGACGCGAGTATCACTCCTTCTTTTACTACTCAAAATATTCTATATTACAAAAAGTTCAAAAATATTCTCAAAAAATATATTCAAAATATATTAATTTTATTAAAATTATTAATAATTACATAAAAAAATATAATATACTTTATTAACTTTTTTAACTACTTTTCTTATAATATTCTTTTCTTATTCACTTCACTTTCTTTGGACGACCACGCTTCTTTTTTTCACACTTATTATATTTCTCTGCGTATGCTTGAGCAAGTTTTGTCTCTGGCGAATTACTCAATTTCTCTTCTTCCTCTATCTTCTCCACTTCGTCTTCAGTCTCCTTCTCAATCCTCTTCTCCAATTCAACCAATACCTTCTCCAACACTTCTTTGTCTTTCAGCAACCTATCTGCGTTTAATATGATTGGACCACTTAATTCAGTTTTAACCTCACACAACCTTTTACTCACCCAAACCCTTTTACTCTTCAAATCTTCACGAGGTAAATCTGTTATTGTCTTCTCCATATCAAACTTTACCTCCTCCTCCGCTCCACCAAACCGCTCCACAAATCCCTCCTTCTCTAAAATATTGTTAAATACCTCAATTCTCTCGTTTGATAATCCTTTTATATTTTTAGCAATATCCACCTCTCTAATTTGCTCCAAATATACACGAACCCACTTACCTTGATAATCCACCTTTCCAGTCCAGTCCAAACACACTCCTCTCAACGCCTTCACACCTACCTTTGCGTCCTTCTCACAGATAAACATACCTTCACTTGATTTAGCACCACTACCCCCAAACGTTATAATACTTCCCTTCTTGATTTGTTCCAAAACTGCTCTTTCACTATCCTCTATAGCCTCACACTTTTGAGCGTTAAACTCTCTTGGTTTGCCTTTGGTATAGATATAAGTGCCGTCCTTCTCCCTAGTCTTCTTCTTCTTCTTCTTTTCTTCAACCAATCCCTCCTTCACAATAATATCTTGTATAATTTCGTCCGATAAACCAACCTCTCTGAGTTGTCCTACTCTTGCGTTCCTCTTGGATTGTTTATCAAAATATTCGTCCTTCTCACCAAATACAGGGTGGCGGTTAAACTTTTCTCCTTGTTCCGCACAATACAAGAGATAATCCGTAGCACCCTTTATTACTGGGTCAATCTCTCCCTCTGTGATAAAAGTTGATAGAAATCTAAACGCTATATTGTCGTGAGGAAAATTAAGCACTTTATTTAACTTTTCGCCATATTTTTCAAATACTTCACCCCAACGAGTATCATACTTATTAGCAGAAAAATTATAGTCATATCCTATTGGGAACTTGTCCCCCAACAAACTATTATTTTCAAAATATAAATCACCAGTTCGCCAGTCATAAACAATACTACTAACTTGATTAGAATTATTTGATATATTAATAGCAAGACTGCCTCTCGTTTTGATTTTATAATCTCCACCCCATAAAGTTGTTGGAGGCAACAACTCAATATATTCTGTGTTAATTTTTGGTTCTTGTGTCATAAAAGTTTTAAAAATTATATCGCTCTCTGTGGTATTCATACTCTATCTCTATATTATATTGTATGTTTTAACTCTTTAAATAATTTCAATTTTGCTTTTTTCTCAACTCGTTTGTGTTCTCTGTCTCAAAAGCGATAGTTTTGGGTCTTAAAATAATTTCAATTTTGCTTTTTTGATAGTTGTCTCAACTCGTATAGTTGTCTCAACTCGTTAGGGTTGTCTCAACTCGTATAGTTGTCTCAACTCGTTAGGGTTGTCTCAACTCGTCAGAGCAAAAAAGATAAATTGAAATTATTTTGTGAGTAAAAACTATTGCTTTCAAGACAGAGAACACAAAGATACAAAAATATGCTCTGCTCACTACCACGCGACGAGTATTTTGAAACTATCGACCACTTTAGCGAGGAAAACCACTTTAGCGAGGAAGAAGAATTGGTGATAAAATACAGCGGGGTTGAGATTGCTGTTTTTCCTTCAAACACACCTCATACTTGCTGGCAAGATTTTATTTACGCGACAAACGAGGTTGAGGATTATGATTGTGAGGATATGGGGAATATGAGGAGGTTGGAGGATTTGATTAGGAAGCGTCTTGATTGGTCTTTGGTGAGCGGTGAAGTGGATAAACACACTCAAATCTACTATGTATTTATGCTCTACAAAGTCCATACTATTTTATGGGAAAATAGTGATAAATATAGGTGGTTGAGATATTTTAATATATATTTAACCTCTAAACAAAAAAGCATATATCAATCATACTTACAATTTAAGGATTGTAAGAGGGCAATCAAGAAGGAGGAGGAGTATTATTATGGTTTTGGTGGGATTGACGACAACGACAGCGACGACGAGGACTGGCAAGAGGGAGACGATTGAGTGGTTATATAGAATATACTAATAAAGAATATATTCTTTTTTTTTTAACGAGTTGAGACAACTATACGAGTTGAGACAACTATACGAGTTGAGACAACTATACGAGTTGAGACAACTATCAAAAAGATAAATTGAAATTATTTTGAGAGTAAAAACTATCGCTTTCAAGACAGAGAACACAAAGATACAAAAATATGCTCTCCTTCACCTGGCGCTGTCTCGACCGCGACGAGTATTTGAAAACTATCAGCCGTTTAACTGAGGAAAAGGGATTGGTGATAAAATACAGCGGTGTTGAGATTGCTGTTTTTCCTTCAAACACACCTCATACTTGCTGGCAAGATTTTATTTTAGCGACAAACAAGGTTGAGGAGTATGATTGTGAGGATATGGTGAATATGAGGAGGTTGGAGGATTTGATTAGGAAGCGTCTTGATTGGTCTTTGGTGAGCGGTGAAGTGGATAAACACACTCAAATCCAGTATGTATTTATGCTCTTCAAAGTCCATTCTATTTTAACTATTTTTGTGATTGATTATAATTTGAAGATTGATAATAATTGGTTGTATGATTATAGTGGCGATATTCCCTCTAATCAAAAAAGCATATATTCACAATCTTACCAACAAATTAAGACTAGTAAGAGGGTAATCAAGAAGGAGGAGGAGGAGTATTGTGGTTTTCCTGGGATTGAAGACGACAGCGACGACGAGGACTGGCAAGAGGGAGACGATTGAGTGGTTATATAGAATATACTAATAAAGAATATATTCTTTTTTTTTAACGAGTTGAGACAACTATACGAGTTGAGACAACTATACGAGTTGAGACAACTATCAAAAAAGATAAATTGAAATTATTTTGAGAGTAAAAACTATTGCTTTCAAGACAGATATGTCTAACCAACCAAGAAGAAAGTGGAGATTGTGTAATCAACATAATAATTGTGCGACTTGTAGTGAAGCACTTGCTAATTGGAAGTGGAAAGCAAACAAACACTCATACAACGCGTCGCGCCTCAAATATGTTCTTGATTGTTTCTTGAGTGGAAATATGGAGGTGGTTTATGAAGGCAACGACATACCACTATCTCAACGCAATCAACCACTCCCTATCATACCTATACCACAAGAAGAAGAAGGTGAAAAAGAGGAGTTAAACTTTTTATGTGGAGTTTGTTATACTAATTGTGAAAAAACTGGAAAACACCAACCTCTTGTTTTTGACTGCTCGCATACACTCTGCGTTGAGTGTTATAACAAGGCAAATATAAGAGAAGTGAAGAAGTGTCCTTTCTGTCGTGGTGAAATTAATAAAGTATTAAAAATTATAATAAATTAGGTTGGAGAAGTTAATAAGTGTCCTTTCTGTAGTGGTGATATTAATAAATAATATATTCTTTTTTATTAATTTTAATAAAATAAACTTCAAAATTGAAATTATTTAAAGAGTAAAAAATAACTTTATAGAGAGACAATATAATATGAGTTTAAATCAAGAAGAGATAAGAGCAAGAGAGCAGTTAAATCTTAAAAAAAAGAAAATTATAAATATGGAGGAGAAAGTCCTTCAAATTATTTTCAATCTCCAAGAGTTCGCAGAGAATAGAGCAGACAATTATAATTTATGTGAAGGTGAATATTTAGCACTAACAAACAAACTTGGTGAAGATTTTAATATTATTAAAGACTTAATATCTCAAAAAGATAATATTATAGATAATTTAATTAATCAAATTAATTCTTTACGTCAAACAGAGTGGTATAAAAAGAATACTAATCAAGAATATAATAAGAAACTAATATTAACAGACGAGCAAAAGTGGAGTAGTGGTGATTATACACCTTGTTCTTGCTGTGATAGTTTAATCAAAAAAGGGGGTATTGGTAGGGTTTCTTATATGGATTTACACAAACTAAGAAAAAAGTGTAGAAAAATACAATTAGGTAGAGAACAATCTCTTATTAAAAATAGACCTCATAATCATACTCAAGCAATTATTATAGGTGAAGCCCTTGCTAAACAAAGACAATTACAAATTATAAAAAGAGATACACTTTAAGTGCGGTTTTTAATTTATATTATATTCTTTTTTTATATTAATATGGATAAACATATCAATTTTATTTCTTTTGAAGATTTTAAAAATAAACACAATTTCCCTCCTAATTGTTGTGAAGGCACTTTCACTTTTTCTTTTAATAAGACAATAGGCACTAAAATATATTATATTAATAATCAATTTAAATTATACTGGGAGATTTTTAACACCTTAACTTGTATTACACTCCCTAAAGAGATTGAACTTTTTTCTATTGATAAAATTAAAGATATTAAACTTGAAGAACTAAAAGAATTACAAAATAAAATTATTAATAAACATACACTCACTCAAGAAGAAAATAATATGTGGATTGTTGATATTATTACTTTATTCACTCTTGGATATAAAAACGTCTCAGTTAATTTTAGGTTTAAACCAACTGATAAAATTATAACAGAGGAAGAAGGTAGTAGAGCAGATATTAACGATTTGGTTGATTATATTGAAGGCAGAACTAATAAAAAACCTACTTAACTCTTTATTATAAAGACATAAAAAAGACTGACACTTTTTTTCAGTCCTGTCAGTCTTTTTTTATAAAACTTTTTTTTTTAACTTTTTTTTTCAATTTAACACTCACTTCAGTAAGGTTTTTTTTAATTCTCTTCTTTTTTCTCTTCTTTTTTTTGAGATTTAAAAGTGTTTTTGGGTCTAAAAGTGTGCTTTTTAACACTTTTTTTAATTTAATTCTTGTTTTTGGCGTATTTTTGGGCAAAAAGACTGACACTTTTGTCAGTTTTGTGTCAAAAAAGACGGACACTTTTGGTGATTTTAAAAACAAAATTGGGATTTTGTGTTTTTGTTAAAAAAATTGATTAAAAAAGTTCTCAAAAGTGTCAGTTTTTAGGGGTAAAGTGTCAGTCTTTTCCCCCCTTGTGTCAGTCTTTTTTAATCACTTTTTTTCTCTTGTTTTTATAGTGTTTTTGAGGATTTTTGAGGAGGGGGAAAAGTAAAACTGACACTTTTTTTATAGAAAAAAAGAAGTTTGTATGCGATATATATTTCACTTTGTAGGAGTTTCCTTGAACTGACAAAAAAGTGTCAGTCTTTTTTAATTTATTAAGTTTCTTTTTACCTTTTAGAGTAGCACACGAGCGAAGCGAGTATCATATTTATATATACTCGCGGAGCGAGACACGAGCGAAGCGAGTATCACTTTCTCTTCTACTACTCAATCACTTCTATATTACAAAATCTAAATTAAAAAAATAAAAAAAAAAGTTAATAAAAATCATATTTTTGAATACAATTTATTACTTGAAATCAATTTGAATAAAAAAATTAATTAATTTGAATAAAAAGTTAATAAAAAGTTAATAAAGTTGAATAAAAAGTTAATAAAAAGTTAATACAATTTATTGCTTGAAATCAAAACAAAATTAATATAACACCCTACAACCTTTTTTTTAATAAGGTCTATCCCTTTGGAGTTTAGTGTGGTTGAACGTGTGATACTTCTTTTACTTCTTGCCTTTCTCTTCTTGGGTCGTATGTTGTATATTGCCTTGCTATACTTTGATTATGTGTTGAAGACCCTACTATTTTTGAACCCAATACTTTTTGAGGTGCTGGACTATAACCTGCCTTTTTTTTAAGGTCTTTGTCTGTTTGTTCTCGCTGTAATCTTCTTGAATTACTTTCTCTTTTTTCTTCTTGACTAAAAACCATATTTATATATTAACAATATATTTTTTTATTTATATTCTTGAAGTTATATTTCCTGACGCGTCTATATAAAATAGTATATCACACATAGCATAAGTATCTACTCTTAACGCGGACGCTGTATTTCTAAATCCGTCTGCTACTGCTGGGACGACGTTGGCAACCATAGGGTTTTCTGCGTTGTATTTGGTTTCTAGTGTGATAGGCAAACTTCTATCTTGACTATTCAAACCCGACTGGATTGCGGACTTGCTAAATCCTTCAAAGTCAAAAGCAAACATAAAGTTCTGCTTACAACACGCAACGCTATTGTGATATGGTGCGGTGCCGTCGTCAGTATATACTTTTCCTACAATATAGGTCTGTGTCTCTGGTTGAGTTTTTAATCCGTTTCCTTTTGCTATTGAACCAGTCCAAGTTTCTTGCTTACAATTTGTTTTGTGGTCGTATGCCCCTATTGTTCCAAACGCTTTTCTTACTTCTTGGAATACTTCTCCGCCGTTTGTTAATTGACTTGCTGGTGAAGTCCCACCATAACCAACTGCTATATCTTGAGGAGGATATTTAACAGCACCAACTCTAAAAGAATATTCGTTTAATCCAGCAGAAGTAGATTGACCTATATTAAAAGAGTTCGCTCTGCCGTCTTGGTCGCTTCGCACTTGTTTCACTAACAACGCTTTTATACTTTTTATTCTTGCTGGGATATTAAGTGTAGCACTTGTTGAACCAGAAGCAACTTGGTCTGTAAAGTGGCGATATGTTGTTGAGGATAGGGTCATAACTCCCCCACTTGCTTCCATAGTTGAGCGTAATCGCTCATAGAACGACCTATCCAAATCTACCAAGTGACCGCAAAATCTAACGTTTGATAAAGTATAGGATTGTGAAGTTTGACTTGTTAAAGGATCTGCTGCCCCAACTCCACTACCTAACCAAGCACCAATATTAACTCCACTCTCCAAGTGTAAAACAATAGTAATTCCTTGATTTAAAAATATTAAGGGAAAGTATTTTCTTAACATACCTAATCCACACATAAGAGGGACGTTGTATTTATAAGTTGTTCTAACGTTCTGTCCGTTTGCGACGTCTGTGTCCGCAAGTGCGCCTTTATCAGGACAAAATAACCAATTGTCCCAAGATTGAGGTGATACTATACAAGTAGCAGTTGCTACAGCAGAATTATCCCACCAACCTACACCACTACAACTTGAATTATCTACAGAAGCAGAACAAACACTTTGAGTGTCGTTTGTGTTTGCCCCAGCAACAGAGAAATCAAGTGTAGTCCCCGTTGCTCCGGCGGCGCCTTGTAGCAAACTATAAGCACCCGCAGTATCCCCACCACAATATTTACCCATAATCCCACCCCCAACAGAGTTCTGGGTTAGAGACCAATCGTTATTGTTTGAACTATCCCCTTGAAACTCACAAAGCATAGCGTATAACCTATTCCACTCTTGAATATCCTCTAAAACAACCCCACCGCTCTCAATTTGTAGGCGATTTACCACTGGACACCCTACGTCCAAAAAACACCCTAAAACGTTGTCTTTATTTGTTAAGGATAAATCAAATTGGAGATAAGAGTGGCTAAAATCTAACATACTATCCGCATTCACGTCAATTCTAATTTGATTAGTGTTGTCCGGTGAGAAAGATTGTCCGTTTGTGGGGAAAAACAATCTTCTCTGCGGTCTGCTCTCTATAGCAACTGGCGGAGTATCTGCGTAATTTAATTGAACTGGAACTGCTACGGCTGGTTGAGACATACTTTTTTTTATACTATTTGTTAATATTATAATTTAAAAAATAAGTTAATTTTACACCTTATATTAATATCGTTTCTATTTGGTTGCTACTTATCCTATCCATATCATATATCAAAAAATCAAAATATAAATCTACACTTGCTATACTATCAACTGGATAGTGGGTGGTGTTTTCTGGTGCGCCACTTGTATTAGAAAAATCTTGATTTAGTCCCACCAAATCTCTTGTTGTATAAGCAGAAGTATTCTTCTCTGTGTTGCCTGCTATATCTACGTCGTGTCCTTGCTGTAAATATACACTACACTTAACACTCTTACTAAAAGGATTGCCTACACTTATCCCAGTAGTCCAAGAACGATTATTATTTAGTGGTTTTAAAAATATTGACTGAGGAACTCCCTTAATATCAACACTATCCGTTGCTGTTGTATTAAGATAATCCATATTAGCACACTTTCTCAAATCTGTTTCTGCGTCAAAAGTTGCCGTCATACCTGTATTACCCTCTTTTGTTGGTCTATAATAATTTTGATTACTCCAACCCTCTACCTCAATATTTACTACTGGGGTTATTCTTGTATATTCTTCACTTGAACCATAAACACCTGTATCAACATAAGAAGATATATTTATAGTCCCTCCACTAAATACTGCTATTGCTCCAAGAGACCCAGTATTAGGAGGTGTATTAACAGAGGGCATATTTATATTAAATTGTGTTGGTAGAGGCAGAGAAGCCCCCACTGCGTTGGTTTGATATGTAGGAAAAGATATTGCCTCTGTTGAGGAGAGGTGTATTTTTCTATATCCCAAAATATTTTTAGCAAACTCACTAATACCCATATTGTTTATATATAGATTATAATAAAATAAAACAAACTTATATTTTTACTCCTACTGAAACGCTTTCTGTATATAATTAAGAAGGTTCTGCTCTATTGCCTGTGAATTAGTGCTTCTTGTCCCACTTGCTAAGTGTCCTAATACTTGTGAAGCACTTGCTACTGAACTGGGTGCTGATATTCCTGTAGCACTTGGCGTTGCCCCAGCAATTCCTTTTGCTCCACTACCTACTCCTACTCCTTTATTTTTAATCGCACTAACCACCTTGCCTATATTTCCACTCTGTAAATCACTCGCACCTTTGCTGACGTCTCCAGCAACTTTGCTGACCTCCCCAGCAAGTTTTACTCCTCCAGCAATAGCACCAGCAATCTCAGGTTGTCCCAAAGCAGTAGCACCCGCTTCAAGATAGGGAGCAACCTTTTCTCCTACTTTGTGAATATCACCAGCAACGTGAGAGACAACTGAACCAACACGAGCAACTCCGCCAGCAACTTTTTCACCTATTCTCTTTATATCACTAAAAAAACCCATATCTTTTATATTTATACTATATATTATTAACACTATCTTTTTTGTCTTTTAATTGTTCTATTTTTTTAATAGGCAGACCACGAGGCACAACTGGACGCCACCCTCCGTTTATTACTCCACTTGCTTGATTAATATTCCTTCTATTATAATATGCTAATCTTTGGAGTGTATATATATCTGTATTTCCTATTTGACCCTTTTTGTTAAAGGGTGTCCCAACTCTTATAAAAGGCACTTTTCGTCTAAAATCTATTTTAATATCAATAGTCCAATCAATACCCAACATATCAATTGGTGTGTCCTCCTCGTCTGTTAATTCTATTGTTATTGAGTTCAATACTGGTGCGTCGCAGGTTTGTGAATGGAGATTGTGAGATAAATATGGTTGATTATTTGCTTTAATTATTTTACCCCATATTGTTTCACCTATATTTATAGTTGAGAAAGTTTTTGTGTTTGTCCCCTTATCTATATAGTGTCCTGTTGGTATATCCGTTTTTATTTTAAGTTGGTGTATATTATATAATTCGTCAGGCAAATATTTTAATATCACAGATACTCCAGCGTTTATATCAAGTCCAGTATCTGCTGTATCAAACCCCAACATATTTGCTGTCCTTGTGTATATAGTTGTTTGTCTATCTGTGAGTGTTATACTGGGGATACTACGCCAAAGAAAAGATATAGTATTAGC
>Ga0114908_1001999_pt1 | contig 10040 bp, 8 predicted proteins | sample MalvireepMed_s17_FD_87292 | JGI IMG/M metagenome (GOLD analysis project Ga0114908, IMG submission 87292) | Marine viral communities from the Global Malaspina Expedition - Malaspina viral metaG DeepMed_s17 | ecosystem: Environmental > Aquatic > Marine > Oceanic | place: Mediterranean Sea... | reverse complement strand
GATAAAAAGCCGATGTAGCTCAGCTGGCTAGAGCAGCTGATTTGTAATCAGCAGGTCGTGGGTTCGAGTCCCTCCATCGGCTCAAAATAAAGCTCTTTTGGAGCTTGCGCAAAGCGCGGTTAAAGCGTTTTTTGAAATATTGAAAATACCAATCGGGGAGATACTCAAGCGGCCAACGAGGACAGACTGTAACTCTGTTGTCATTAGACTTCGCAGGTTCGAATCCTGCTCTCCCCACAAAAATTTTGCCAGTATTAATAAATGTATTAATTTTGGCGCCCACAATGCGGGAGTAGCTCAGTTGGTAGAGCGTCAGCCTTCCAAGCTGAATGTCGCCGGTTCGAACCCGGTCTCCCGCTCTAAAATATCCTCCTTTGGAGGTAATTTTTCTAAGTCGATAATATTCGATTTTTATTTAAACCAAACCTGATAGGCTTTGGTTTTAGTCATTAGATGACTTTTAAAGCCCTTTAGCTGCATAGGTCAGCCCGGGCAAATCTGACTTCGGTCGTTTTTGATAGGGTAAATATAAGCCGACGTAGCTCAGGGGTAGAGCGTTTCCTTGGTAAGGAAGAGGCCACGGGTTCAAATCCCGTCGTTGGCTCAACAGCAGTCGCTGCTACTTAAACTAGTACCCTTGGTGCTCGGTTTTTGTGCGTTTAAAAAAACCATATAGCTGCGTATCAGGTAAGTTTAAAAATTGAACACTAATAATAACTAAGATTAAAATTATTTAAATCATGGCAAAGGCAACATTTGATCGTTCCAAACCTCACTTAAATATTGGTACTATAGGGCACGTTGACCACGGTAAAACTACCTTGACTGCTGCTATTACTACTGTACTTGCAAACGCAGGTCTTTCTGAATTAAGAAGTTTTGACTCTATTGACAACGCTCCTGAAGAAAAAGAAAGAGGTATTACTATTAACACTTCTCACGTAGAGTATGCTACGGCTAACCGTCACTACGCGCACGTTGACTGTCCAGGTCACGCGGATTACGTAAAGAACATGGTAACTGGTGCTGCTCAGATGGATGGTGCTATTCTTGTTGTTGCAGCAACTGATGGTCCTATGCCACAAACTCGTGAGCACATCCTTCTTGGCCGTCAGGTAGGTATTCCTCGTATCGTTGTTTTTATGAACAAAGTTGATATGGTTGATGATGAGGAGCTTTTAGAGCTTGTTGAAATGGAAGTGCGTGATCTATTGAGCTTCTATGAGTATGATGGTGATAATGGTCCTGTTGTACAAGGTTCTGCTTTAGGTGCACTTAATGGTGAGCAAAAGTGGGTTGATAAAGTTATGGAGCTTATGGAGGCTGTTGATAACTGGATCGAAGAGCCAAAGCGTGAGGTTGATAAAGACTTCTTAATGCCAATCGAAGATGTATTCTCTATTACAGGTCGTGGTACTGTTGCTACTGGTCGTATCGAGACTGGTGTTGCTAACACTGGAGATCCTGTAGAGATCATTGGTATGGGTGCTGAAAAACTTACTTCTACTATCACTGGGGTTGAGATGTTCCGTAAGATTTTAGATAGAGGTGAAGCTGGTGATAACGTAGGTATCTTATTGCGTGGTATTGAGAAAACTCAAATTTCTCGTGGTATGGTAATTACTAAGCCTGGTTCTGTAACTCCACACACTAAATTCAAAGCTGAGGTTTATATCCTTAAGAAAGAAGAAGGTGGACGTCACACTCCATTCCACAATAACTACCGTCCACAGTTCTACGTACGTACAACTGATGTTACTGGTAACATTTCTCTTCCTGATGGAGTTGAGATGGTTATGCCTGGTGATAACCTTACAATCACTGTAGAGTTGATTAACTCTATCGCGATGAATGTAGGTCTACGTTTCGCTATCCGTGAAGGTGGTAGAACAGTAGGTGCTGGTCAGGTAACTGAAATTCTTGAATAATCACGAATTATAGATTTATAGATCAAGGCGTTCGTGTAAACGAATGCCTTGATTTTTATAATAAAATTTAGCACTGCTTGCGGTGTTAAATATACGGGTTTAGCTCAGTTGGTAGAGCACTGGTCTCCAAAACCAGGTGTCGGGAGTTCGAGCCTCTCAACCCGTGCAAAACAGAATCAAATTTTAATTTGATTATAATTTTTCAGACTACTTAGAGTAGTTGTTAAAAGGCAAAGTGTCTTTTTAAAAGAGTTAAACGATATGGCTGGATTAATTAATTACCTTCAAGAGTCTTATAACGAATTAAAAAATCACGTTACTTGGACTCCGCTTTCAGAAGCTCAACGTCTAACCGTTGTAGTTATTGTTTTTACAATTGTATTCTCATTGGCGATTTGGGGTGTAGATACTGTGTTTAGTAGAGCGATTAAGGCTTATTTTAATCTGGTAGGAGCTTAAAACAATCACAATGGCTATAGCAAACAATACCAAAGATTGGTACGTGGTAAGGGCCGTAAGTGGTCAAGAGAATAAAGTAAAGGGGTATATCGAGCAAGAAATCTCTCGCTTTAATCTTGAAGATTATATCGAGCAAGTACTTGTGCCTACTGAGAAGGTGGTTCAAATACGTAACGGTAAAAAAATCAATAAAGAGCGTGTTTACTTCCCTGGTTACATTATGATTCATGCGAATCTAGGTGGTGAAGTAACGCATATGATAAAATCTATTAACGGTGTTATTGGATTTTTGGGTGAAACTAAAGGAGGAGATCCTGTGCCGCTCAGAACTTCAGAGGTTAATAGAATGTTAGGTAAAGTTGATGAATTGGCTGTAAAGACAGACAATGTTGCAATACCTTTCGTCTTGGGAGAGACGGTAAAAGTAATCGATGGTCCTTTTAACGGTTTTAATGGTACTGTTGAAAAGATTAACGAAGAGAAACGTAAGCTTGAGGTGATGGTGAAAATATTCGGAAGAAAAACACCATTAGAATTAAGTTACATGCAAGTTGAGAAAGTATAAGTGTTACAACATATATAAGATATCGTTCTTCTGCTTCCACTAAAGAGCATATCAAACTAAATTTTTAAAAATGGCAAAAGAAGTAAGTAAGGTTGTTAAGTTGCAAGTTAAGGGAGGGGCTGCAAACCCTTCTCCCCCAGTTGGACCGGCTTTAGGTGCTGCCGGTGTTAACATCATGGAGTTTTGTAAGCAATTTAATGCTAGAACTCAAGATAAAGCTGGTAAAGTACTTCCTGTAGTTATTACTGTTTATGGTGATAAGTCTTTTGACTTTGTGGTAAAAACACCACCTGCTGCCATCCAATTGATGGAAGCAGCAAAGATCAAAGGAGGTTCTGGTGAGCCTAACCGTAAAAAAGTTGCTAGTGTAACTTGGGATCAAATTAGAGCTATTTCAGAAGACAAAATGCCAGACTTAAATGCGTTTACTGTTGAAAGCGCAATGAGAATGGTTGCAGGTACTGCAAGGTCTATGGGAATAACTGTAAAAGGGCAGGCTCCTTTTTAACATCCAAAAAAGCAATTTAAAATGGCAAAAGTAACAAAAAAGCAAAAAGAAGCACGTGCTAAGGTTGATGCAGGTTCTACCTACACTTTAGCAGAAGCTTCAGCTTTAATAAAAGAAGTAAGCAAAGTAAATTTTGATCCTTCTGTTGACTTAGCTGTACGTCTTAATGTAGATCCGCGTAAAGCGAATCAAATGGTGCGTGGTGTGGTAACTCTTCCTCACGGAACCGGTAAAGATGTTAAGGTTCTTGCTCTGGTAACTCCAGATAAAGAAGCTGAAGCTAAAGAAGCGGGAGCTGACTTTGTGGGTCTTGATGAGTATTTAGAAAAAATCAAAGGCGGTTGGACAGATGTTGACGTTATCGTAACTATGCCAAGCGTTATGGGTAAATTAGGTCCTTTAGGACGTGTTTTAGGTCCTCGTGGACTTATGCCAAACCCAAAAACCGGTACAGTAACAATGGATATTGCTAAAGCAGTTTCTGACGTTAAAGCTGGTAAGATTGACTTTAAAGTTGACAAGACTGGTATTGTACACGCGGCAATTGGTAAAGCGTCTTTTGATGCTGAAAAGATTGCAGCTAACGCAAGAGAATTGATAACCACATTAGTAAAATTGAAGCCTACAGCAGCAAAAGGTGTTTATATCAAGAGCATCTTTATGTCTAGTACTATGAGTCCTAGTGTTGAAGTAGATTCAAAACGTTTTGCTGAGCAGTAAAAGTTAAATTATGACAAGAGAAGAAAAATCACAAGTAATAGAAGATTTGACTGCGCAGTTGGCTGATAGTGCTAATATTTATTTAGCAGATATATCAGGTCTTAATGCTGACACTACGTCTAAGCTACGTAGAGCTTGTTTTAAGGCAAACGTAAAACTGGCCGTGGTTAAAAATACATTGCTTGCTAAAGCAATGGAAAGTTCAGAAAAAGATTTTGGTGGATTACCTGAAATTTTAAAAGGGAATACCTCAATCATGCTTTCTGAAACTGGTAATGCGCCTGCTAAGGTAATTAAAGAGTTTCGTAAGAAATCTGATAGACCTTTACTTAAAGGAGCATTTATTGAAGAGGCAATTTACATCGGTGACGATCAATTAGACGCCCTTGTAGATATCAAATCAAGAGAGGAACTTATTGGAGAGATCGTTGGACTTCTTCAGTCGCCTGCTAAGAACGTTATTAGCGCTCTTAAATCAGGAGGTTCTACTATTGCTGGCCTTGTTAAAACCCTTCAAGAAAGAGAAGGTTAATCAAGTACGCACTTAATAATTATAATAAAGAATTTTTTTTTAAAACGATAGAAAAATGGCAGATTTAAAAGATTTCGCAGAACAACTAGTTAACTTAACAGTAAAAGAAGTAAATGAGTTAGCTACTATTTTAAAAGATGAGTATGGTATCGAGCCTGCAGCTGCAGCTGTAGCAATGGCTGGTCCTGCTGCTGGTGGTGATGACGCTGCTGAAGAGCAAACTGAATTTGATGTAATCCTTAAAGCCGCTGGTGGTTCTAAACTTGCAGTTGTAAAACTTGTAAAAGAATTAACTGGAGCTGGTCTTAAAGATGCAAAAGAGCTTGTTGATAACGCACCAAGCCCAATCAAAGAAGGTATTGCTAAAGACGAAGCAGAAGCTATCAAATCTCAATTAGAAGAAGCTGGAGCTGAAGTTGAGCTTAAGTAAGCTTAGCTACTATAAATACAAAGGTTTAGGTCTGTTCGATTTATCGAAATGGGCCTAAACCATTTGTCGTATATAAGGTTTTCTTAAAAAATACGACTAAAATTGCCTTAGATTTCTTAAGTTAAGAAGTCAGTGAGTTTGTATAAACAAGCTCTCAATTTATTTTAATTAAATTCCGTTCGTTGAAGATGCAAGCAAAACAAGCTGAAAGACTGAATTTCTCATCGGTAAAGAACAGACCTGAATATCCAGACTTTTTGGATATACAGATTAAATCCTTTCAGGATTTCTTTCAATTAGAGACCAAATCTGAAGAAAGAGGAAATGAAGGACTTTACAACACCTTTCTAGAGAACTTCCCAATTACGGATACCCGTAACAATTTTGTACTAGAATTTCTGGATTATTTTGTAGATCCACCTAGATACTCTATTCAAGAGTGTATCGAGCGAGGCTTAACCTATAGTGTTCCATTAAAAGCCCGTTTAAAATTATACTGTACTGATGAAGAACATGAAGATTTTGAAACCATAGTTCAAGATGTTTATCTTGGTACTATTCCTTATATGACACCTAGTGGTACTTTTTGTATCAATGGTGCTGAGCGTGTTGTTGTATCGCAGCTGCATCGTTCACCTGGTGTTTTCTTTGGTCAGTCTTTTCACGCTAACGGTACTAAGCTATATTCTGCACGTGTGATTCCTTTTAAAGGATCGTGGATAGAATTTGCTACAGACATTAATAGCGTGATGTATGCGTACATCGATCGTAAGAAAAAATTACCTGTAACAACACTTTTCCGTGCAATTGGTTTTGAGCGTGATAAAGATATTCTTGAGATTTTTGACCTTGCAGAAGAGGTTAAGGTTTCAAAAACAGGTTTGAAGAAATATTTAGGTCGCAAACTTGCTGCACGTGTATTGAATACATGGCACGAGGATTTCGTTGATGAAGATACTGGTGAAGTAGTTTCTATTGAGCGTAACGAAATTGTATTAGACCGTGATACTGTTCTTGAGAAGGAACATGTAGAAGAAATTTTAGACGCTGGAGCTAAGACGATTCTTCTTCATAAAGAAGATAATCAATTAGCTGATTATGCGATCATTCATAATACACTTCAAAAAGACCCTACTAACTCAGAAAAAGAGGCAGTAGAACATATTTATCGTCAATTGCGTAATGCTGAGCCACCAGATGAGGAAACAGCGCGTGGTATTATTGATAAATTATTCTTTAGTGATCAGCGTTACAACTTAGGTGAAGTTGGTCGTTATCGAATGAACAAGAAGTTAGGTCTTGATATCGGTATGGATAAGCAAGTGCTTACCAAGCAGGATATCATTACCATCGTAAAATATTTAATTGAGCTTATCAATTCTAAAGCTGAGATTGATGATATTGATCACCTTTCTAACCGTCGTGTACGTACCGTAGGGGAGCAATTATCTACGCAGTTTGGTGTTGGTCTTGCTCGTATGGCACGTACTATTCGTGAGCGTATGAACGTTCGTGATAACGAGGTGTTTACTCCAATTGATTTGATTAATGCGAAAACCCTTTCGTCTGTAATCAATTCATTCTTTGGAACAAACCAGTTATCTCAGTTTATGGATCAAACCAATCCTCTTGCAGAGATCACGCACAAGCGTCGTCTTTCAGCATTAGGACCTGGTGGTCTTTCTCGTGAGCGTGCAGGTTTTGAGGTTCGTGACGTACACTACACACATTATGGTCGTCTTTGTCCTATTGAAACTCCTGAAGGTCCAAACATTGGTTTGATCTCTTCTTTAGCAGTATATGCTAAAGTGAACAATATGGGCTTCATCGAGACTCCATATCGTACTGTAACCGATGGAAAAATTGACTTAGAGACTAAGCCAAAATATTTAAGTGCTGAAGAAGAAGAGGGTATGTTGATTGCGCAAGCAAACAACCCTATGGACGATTCTGGAAAGATTGAAGAAGAACGTGTAATTGCGCGTATGGAAGGTGACTTCCCGGTTGTTGAGCCAAATACGGTTCATTATGCCGATGTATCTCCAAACCAGATTGCTTCTATTTCAGCTTCTTTAATTCCGTTCTTAGAACATGATGATGCAAACCGTGCGTTGATGGGATCAAACATGATGCGTCAGGCAGTACCACTTTTACGTGCAGACTCACCTATTGTAGGTACAGGTCTTGAACGTCAGGTAGCTTCTGATTCACGTGTATTGATTAACGCTGAAGGTGATGGTGAGGTAGAATATGTAGATGCTAATGAAATCACCATTAAATACGACCGTACCGACGAAGAGCGTATGGTTAGTTTTGATGGAGATAGCAAAACCTATCAGTTGATCAAATTCCGTAAGACAAACCAAAGTACTTCAATTAACTTGAAGCCTATCGTAAGAAGAGGAGATCGAGTTAAGAAAGGTCAGGTTCTATGTCAAGGTTATGCAACTGAGGCTGGTGAACTGGCACTTGGTAGAAATATGAAAGTAGCCTTTATGCCTTGGAAAGGGTATAACTTTGAGGATGCGATCGTAATTTCAGAAAAAGTAGTACGCGATGATATTTTTACGTCTATTCACGTTGATGAGTATTCTTTAGATGTTAGAGATACTAAATTAGGTAACGAAGAATTAACAAACGATATTCCTAACGTTTCTGAAGAGGCAACAAAAGACCTTGATGAAAACGGTATGATTCGTATTGGTGCAGAAGTTAAGCCTGGAGACATTTTGATTGGTAAGATTACTCCAAAAGGAGAGTCAGATCCAACTCCGGAAGAAAAGTTACTTCGCGCGATCTTTGGTGATAAAGCCGGAGATGTTAAAGATGCTTCTTTAAAAGCTTCTCCATCATTGAGAGGGGTTGTTATTGACAAGAAGTTATTTGCCCGTGCCATTAAAGATAAGCGTAAACGCGCTAAAGATAAAGAAGACATTGCTGCATTAGAGGCAGAGTACGATCAGAAATTTGATGACTTGAAAGCTGTTTTAGTTGACAAACTTTTCCAGTTAGTTAACGGAAAAACTGCTCAGGGAGTTAAGAATGATCTAGGTGAAGAAGTGCTTCCAAAAGGAAAGAAATTCACACTTAAAATGCTTAATGCAGTTGAAGATTATACACACCTTAATCAAGGTACTTGGACAACAGATGACGCGACTAATGTTTTAATCGCAGACTTGTTGCATAACTACCGTATTAAAGAAAATGATCTTCAAGGTAATTTACGTCGTGAGAAGTTTACCATTTCTGTAGGAGATGAACTTCCATCAGGAATCATCAAACTGGCAAAAGTTTATGTTGCTAAAAAACGTAAGCTTAAAGTAGGTGATAAGATGGCGGGTCGTCACGGTAACAAAGGTATTGTTGCGCGTATTGTACGTCAAGAAGATATGCCATTCTTAGAAGATGGTACTCCTGTTGATATCGTGCTTAACCCACTTGGTGTACCTTCTCGTATGAACATTGGTCAGATTTATGAAACTGTTCTTGGTTGGGCAGGTCAGAAATTAGGTCGTAAGTATGCAACGCCAATCTTTGATGGGGCTACTTTAGATCAAATCAATGAGCTTACAGATCAAGCAGGTATTCCTCGTTTTGGTCACACGTATCTATACGATGGTGGTACTGGTGATCGTTTTGATCAGCCTGCAACCGTTGGTGTGATTTATATGCTTAAACTAGGGCATATGGTAGATGATAAGATGCACGCACGTTCTATTGGGCCTTACTCATTAATAACGCAACAGCCATTAGGTGGTAAAGCACAATTTGGTGGTCAGCGTTTTGGTGAGATGGAGGTTTGGGCACTTGAGGCTTATGGAGCTTCAGCTACCCTGCGTGAGATCTTAACCGTTAAGTCTGATGATGTTATTGGTAGAGCCAAGACGTACGAAAGTATCGTAAAAGGAGAGCCAATGCCGGAGCCTGGTTTACCAGAATCGTTCAACGTATTGATGCACGAACTTAAAGGACTTGGACTAGACATTCGTCTAGAAGAATAGATACTTACAGGTTACGCTTCCGCGGAAGCGTAACTTGATTTTATAAAGTATCAAGCAGTTAAAAAAGAATAATTTTCGACATAAGGTATTATGGCAAGAGATAATGATAAGAATGCAGTAAAGAGATTTGATCAAATCTCTATTGGTCTTGCATCTCCAGAGGCGATTTTGGCTGAATCGCGCGGTGAGGTGTTAAAACCAGAAACTATAAACTACCGTACGCACAAGCCTGAGCGTGATGGTTTGTTCTGTGAGCGTATCTTTGGTCCTGTTAAGGATTATGAGTGTGCTTGTGGAAAGTATAAGCGTATACGCTATAAGGGAATTGTATGTGACCGTTGTGGTGTAGAAGTTACTGAGAAAAAAGTACGTAGAGATCGTGTAGGTCACATTAACCTTGTTGTGCCGGTTGCACACATCTGGTACTTCAGAAGTTTGCCAAATAAAATAGGGTATCTTTTAGGTCTTCCGTCTAAGAAATTAGATATGATCATCTATTATGAGCGCTATGTAGTTATTCAGCCGGGTATTGCTAAAAATGAAGAAGGTGAGCCATTACAAAAAATGGATTTCCTTACTGAAGAGGAATACCTAAACGTTCTTGAGTCAATTCCTCAAGAAAATATGTACCTTGAAGATAGCGATCCAAATAAGTTTATCGCTAAAATGGGTGCGGAGTGTCTTGTAGACTTATTGAGACGTATCGATCTTAATGAGTTGTCTTATGACCTGCGTCATAAAGCAAACAATGAGACTTCAAAACAAAGAAAGAACGAGGCGTTAAAACGTCTTCAAGTGGTAGAGTCTTTACGTGATGCAAATAAGAATCGCGAGAACTTGCCAGAGTGGATGATTATGAAAGTAGTTCCGGTAATTCCACCAGAATTACGTCCGCTT
>Ga0114908_1001996_pt1 | contig 10050 bp, 5 predicted proteins | sample MalvireepMed_s17_FD_87292 | JGI IMG/M metagenome (GOLD analysis project Ga0114908, IMG submission 87292) | Marine viral communities from the Global Malaspina Expedition - Malaspina viral metaG DeepMed_s17 | ecosystem: Environmental > Aquatic > Marine > Oceanic | place: Mediterranean Sea... | reverse complement strand
CTCTAAGGCCTTAATTGTGTTTAAAGAATTTATAAAACAGCGCGACACCAGAGGGGATTATGCGATATTTTTAGGTGATAATATTTATCCCGTAGGTATGCCACCCAAGGATGATCCTTTACGCGAACAATCGGAATATCGATTAGATGCGCAATTGGATGCCGTTGAAAATTATAACGGAAAAGTAATATATATTCCCGGCAATCACGATTGGTATAGTGAACGTATCGATGGTTTAGAACGCCAGGAAGAATATCTTATCGAACAATATGGCGATTCTTTAGACTGGTCACCAAGTACGGGATGTGGGCTTGAGATTAAAGAAATTTCTGACGATATACAGATGATTATTATCGACTCGCAGTGGTATCTCGAAGACTGGGATAAAAGTCCTACGATTAATGATAATTGCGACCAGATAAAAACCAGAGAAGCACTTTTTACTGAAATTGAAAGTGAGCTGAAAAAATCACAAAATAAGACAACAATCATCGCTTTACACCATCCTATTTTTTCCAATGGTATTCATGGAGGGCAATATAATTTTAACAGACATTTATATCCATCACAAAAGAAAATTCCGGTTCCGGTGCTAGGATCTTTAGCGATGTTGATAAGAACCACCGGTGGAATTTCTATTCAGGATCTCCAAAACGAACGTTATAAGTCACTTTCAGACCGATTACGCACAATGGTTAAAGGAAGGGAAAGAGTGGTCTTTGTTTCAGGGCACGAGCATACACTTCAGTATATTGACCATGACGGAATTAAGCAAATAATCTCTGGCTCAGGTTCCAAAGAAAACTATGTAGCCTTAGGAACAGATGGTTTGTTTGCGTTTTCATTACAGGGTTTTGCGGTATACGATGTTTTTAAGGATGGCTCTTCCTGGGTTAGTTATTATCGAAATAAAGATAACAAACCAGCATTGATGTATCAAAAGGAAGTTTTTCCTTCTCCCAAACCTTATAAGCTAGGGGATTACCCGGATTCATTTCCGCAGAAAAAAACAGCCAGTATTTATCCTGATGAGGATGTTGAAGTTAGCGGAATCTATAAAACGCTTTGGGGAAAAAGATATAGAAAATTATACGGAACTGATGTGGAATATGAGGTAGCCGATCTTGATACGCTTTACGGAGGCTTACAACCCCTACTCGAAGGAGGGGGACACCAAACCGTATCGATTAGGGTAAAGGATTCTTTAGATAGAGAATACAATATAAGAAGAATAAGAAAAGATGCCGTACAGTTTTTGCAATCTGTAGCCTATAAAAGTACACCCATAGAAGAGCAATTTAAAAATACTTCTGCTGAAAATCTGATTAGTGATTTTTATACTTCAGCACATCCATTTGCATTTTTAGCCATTCCTACGTTATCAGAAGCTATTGGTTTGGCCCATACAAATCCTAAGATATTCTATTTGCCAAAACAGGATAATCTTGGTGCTATGAATGAAAATCATGGTGATGATGTGTATATGATTGTAGAACGACCTGAAGAGCACTGGTTAGATAAGGAAAGCTTTGGATCTCCAAATCATGATATTGTGAGCACTGCAGGGATGTTTGAGCGCATAAGAAAAGATGAGAAGTATAAGATTGATGAACCCGCCTATGTAAAAGCACGTATTTTTGATATGCTGGTAGGCGATTGGGACAGGCATCAGGATCAATGGCGCTGGGCAGAGAATGAAGATGAAGACGGAAACCGAACCTTTACGCCAATACCAAGAGATCGTGATCAGGTATTTTCGAATTTTGATGGTGCCTTTTTTGGAACTTTACGCTCTCTGATAGGTTTGGCAAATCAATTTGCAGTGTATGATAAGAAATTAAATAATGTTGAATGGTTTAATATTGCCGCTATTGGTTTAGATCGATCCATCCTTCAAAATACCGGAAAAGAAACCTGGTTAGAGCAGGCCAGGTTTATTCAGGAAAATATTACCGATAAGGTGATCGAAGATGCCTTTTCTAAACTCCCGCCAGAGACTAATGGCGAAATTACAGAGGGAATTATTGAAAATCTGAAAGGAAGAAGGGACAATATTGTGGATATCGCTGAAAGATATTATGATTATTATGCAAAATTAGCGATTGTAACCGGTACAGATAAAGACGATTTTATCGATGTTACCCGTATGCCTGAAGGGAAAACCAAAGTAACGATTTATAGAAATAAAAAAGGAAAAAGAGCCGATATCGTAAGTGACTTTGTATACGACAAGCAATACACCAAGGATATTTGGATTTATGCATTAGACGATGATGATATTATTACTGTAGATGGCGAAGGCGATAACCTTATCTATGTAAGGGTTATAGGTGGGCAGAATAATGACATTTACAGGATAAGAAATAAGAAGAAACTGAAAATCTATGATTATAAGTCTAAACCTAATACCATTGAGGAAGGAGCCGATGCCAGATTTAGATTTACAGATCAATACGATTTAAATATCTATGATAAAGACAAAAAAGTTTTTAGTTCGACTTCTATAATGCCGGGAATAGGTTATAACCCAGATGATGGATTAAAACTAGGTTTTAAAGCACTGTACACGATTAACGATTTTAAAAGAAATCCTTATACTTCGCAGCATGAATTAAAAGCCGGTTTTTATTTTGCTACAGATGGATTTGATCTAAGTTATAAAGCAAGGTTTGCGAATATAATAGGGGATTATAATCTACAGTTAGGAGCCCATTTTACAAGTCCTAATTTTTCCAGAAACTTTTTTGGTTATGGTAATGAAACCATAAATCTGGATGATGAATTTTCATTAGATTACAATAGGGTGAAAATAAGCCGTGTTGGTGGAGATGTTGGTTTGGTAAATGAAACTCCTTTTGGTAGTTATTTTAGTTATAGGGCAAGTTTTGAAACCATTGAAATCGATAACACCAGAGGGCGTTTTATCGATCAATTTACACCAGAGAATCCCGATGGCTTTTTTGATAGAAAGTATTTTGCCGGTCTCGACGCCCTTTACCGTTACGAAAGTTATGACGATGTGTTAAATCCAACCCGTGGGATGCAGTTCGACTTAAATTTAGGTGGAAAATTGAATACCGCCGATACCGATCGTAAGTATGGGTATTTTAAATCGTATTTAGAGTTCTATAACTCATTAATTCCCAGTAGAAAGCTGGTGTTAAAAAGCCATGTGCAAACGCAAATAAATATCGGTACAGATTACGAATTTTATCAGGCAGCTGTTTTAGGAGGAGGGTCTGGTTTAAGAGGATATAGATTACAACGTTTTACGGGTAAAAGTGCATTTGCTACAGGAGGTGATATTCGATATAGCTTTAACCAGTTTAAGACGTCATTTTTGCCTTTTCAGATTGGTGTATTTGGAGGATATGATATTGGTAGGGTATGGCAAAAAGATGATGGCAGTCATATATGGCATGACAGTTATGGCGGCGGTATCTGGATTAATAGCGCTGAAGCGGTAAACGGAACCTTGCATGTATTTAACGGAGACGAAGGCTGGCGTTTCAGTTTTGGGTTTGGATTTAGATTTTAAATAAAATAACATGATTTACTTAAAAGCCTGCATGATAGCAGGCTTTTTTGTTGGAACTAATTTTATATTCGAAAGTTAAATAAAACTTAAAATTTAAGAAACCTTTAAATATATAACGAGTTTTTTAGTTATTAGTGGATATCAATCAATAAATCATCATTTTATGTTTAAAAAAATACTGGTACTGGCCATAGGACTTTTCAGTATCTCCTTATCTGCACAGAAATTTGAAATCTCAGGAAAATTAATCGATAAAGAAAGTAAAGCTCCTCTTGAAGCTGCTACAGTTTTTGCCGAATCTGTTCGGGATAGCACCCTTGTTACCTATACCATTACCGATAAAGGTGGAGCGTATAAATTAATAGGGAGGACATCTTTGGAGGCCGTAAATGTGTATGTTTCTTTCGTAGGATATGTACCATACGAGCAAAGAGTAAGTTTAAAAGGTGACAGGATGATAAGGCTAGATCCTATAGAACTCGAATTTCAGGTAGAAGCCCTGAGCGATGTTTTGGTGAAAGCAAGAAGAGCTCCGGTGACGATCAAAAAAGATACGTTAGAATTTAATGCAGAATCTTTTAAAACCAAAAAGGATGCAACGGTGGAAGATTTGCTAAAAGAACTTCCCGGAGTAGAGGTAGATGCCGAAGGAAATATTACGGTTAACGGTAAGCCGGTAAATAAAATTCTGGTGAACGGTAAATCATTCTTTGGAGGTGACGATCCTACCATAGCCACCCGAAACCTAACCAAAGAAATGATTAGTAAAATTCAGGTTTCCGATACTAAATCAGATTCCGATGCTTTTACCGGTGAAACCAGTAGTGGCGAAAATAAAACCATCAATATCACTATAGATGAAGATAAAAATAAAGGTGTTTTTGGTCGGGTATCTGGTGGTGGCGGAACAGATGAACGTTTTGAATATGCCGGCCTGGTAAATTATTTTGATAATGATCTACAGATAAGTGCACTTGGCGGTGGTAATAATATTAATTCTCCCGGTTTTAGTTTTGGTGAAATCGAAAAGATGTTTGGAGGAGCCAGAAGTGCAAGTATATCGAGCACTGGGGCATTTAGTATTAACGGGAGGAGTTTTGGGTTTGGTAGCGGTATTGTAAATTCTAGAACTGGCGGACTTAATTTTGCGGATTCATGGGGGAAAAGTTCAGAAATTTCAGCCGATTATTTTTACTCGGGATCAAATAATTATGAAGAAACCCAGGGTGAACGAACAAATATCTTACCCGATAATCGCTATTTTACCGAGAGTTATTCTAAGACTGAGGGAAATACAGATCGCCATCAGGCTAATATGAAGTTTACAACGAAGCCAGATAGTACCTGGTTTATAGATGTATTACCATCTTTCAGCTATACAAAGGCCGAAAATAATTTTAAAAGAAATTCTCGTACTTATGATGAAGATGGCGATTTAACTAATCAATCTGAAAGTGATAACCAAACCTTTAGAGATGGGCAAACTTTTGGGGGCAATTTCAATGTAAATAAAAAATGGAACAACGGATCTTCACTTTCATTACGCGTTAACGGTAATTTAGAAAATAATGATTCAGAATCTTATATAGTAACTTCAGCAGAGACTTTTGGTGATGACGATCAATTAATCGACAGGAATCAATTTACTGATGGAAAACAGGAAAACAATACTATTAATTCTACTTTAAGGTATAGGCTACCGATCGTTAAAGAGAAATTTTTTCTGAATTCTGAAATGGGGTATGGAAATGATTCTAGAGATGATAAGCAATATGTTTATGATCTTAATGATGCTTCTGGAACCTTTGATGACTTTAATTTGGAACAGAGTACAGATTTTGAAAATGTAAATGAATTTTATCGCCCAGAATTTGGATTAGATTTCAATACAGAAAAGGTAAATATAGGAGTAGATGTTGGTTATGTATATCGAGAATTGACGAGTAGCGATAATCTTCGTGATTTTAATTTTTCACAGGATTTTGATGCTTTAGAGTACGATTTCAATTTTAGTTATAGAATTAATCAAAAAATGAGTATATATTCTTCTGTCTCCAGAAGAAATGATGCACCAGGAGTACGCCAATTATCACCTTATGTTGATATTTCAGATCCATTAAATACCATTCAGGGAAATCCAGATCTTAAGCCTTCTAATGAAACCAATTTTTATATAAACTTTAATAATTACGATTTTCAAAAACGAAGTGGTCTTTATGCCTATGTAAGTTTTACAAAAACAGATGATCAGGTGGTATCAAGATCTGAGGTAGATGACAATTTTGTGCGTTCTACAACGTATGATAATGTTGATGGAGCTTATAATGGGTACGGAAGTTTTAGTTATAGTAAGGATATTGAGCTTGATACTTTATCTAGTCTAAGAGTAGGCTTTGGCCTTTACGGGAATGTACAACGAAGCTTAAATTATAACAACAACGAGATCTACGATCGGGATTCCAGATTAATAGGCCCTACTTTAAATTTAACTTATAAACTGGGGGACTTTTTAGAGCTGCGTCCAGGATATAACATGAGATTTAATACCGTAGAATTTGATACTGATGCTTTAGACGATTATAAGTTTACAAGGCATGAATTTCGTCTTCGAACAACCACCAATTGGCCTAAAAATCTGGAATGGCAAAATGATCTGACCTATTTTAATAACCCGAATGTAGGGCAGGCTTTTCAGCAATCTACGGTACTTTGGAATAGTACATTGACCTATTCCATACTGGATAATAAAGGAAATATTAGTTTAAAGGCTTTTGATTTGTTGGATCAAAATACCAACACTCAGCGGCAATCAGAATTAAATTATGTAGAAGATGTTCAAAGCACGGTGCTGCGACAATACTTTATGTTAGGCTTCAGCTATAAGTTTAATACCTTGGGGAAAAAAGGAGTGATTGAAGATAGAAACTTCTTCTTCTGATAATATGAAGAGTGCTAATTCAAAAAAATAAGGCTTTTGGGAATCCCAAAAGCCTTATTTTTTTGAAATGGAGAACTAATTATTCTTCCTTCGCTTTTTCGCTTTGATTTAAGCTTAAATTATTTGAAAAATCAATCGTTCTAATTGGGAATGGTATATTGATATCGTTGTTGTCAAAGGCCTTTTTAATGGCTATAATAGCTCTGCTTTGCGCTGAAAGAATATCAAAGTTTTTTCTGGCATCCGTCCAAAACCTTACCGTAAAATTAATTGAACTATCTGCAAATTCATTGTAAAGAAATTCTACTTCTTCTTCACCATTCTGCGGAAATAATTCGGCAATCGTATCTACAGTCAATTTTTTAACCATTTCCAGGTCTGAATCGTAATGCACCCCGCAGTCGACAAAAATTCGGGATCGCTCCGTTCGACTAAAATTCTTAAAAGCCTCATCTACAATTTTAGAGTTGGGGATCACCACATAATTATTGTCAGATTGTTTAATCTTAATACTTCTTAAGTTAATTTCAATTACCGTTCCCGCATAGCCATTGGTTTCTACCCAATCACCAATTTGCAGCTCAGGTAAAAAGCTTAAGATCACTCCAGAGAAACTATTATTAAGAGGTCCTTGTAATGCCAAACCTACCGCTAAACCAATTACTCCTGCTCCCGCAAGTATAGAGGTAAGTAATTTGTTTAAGTTAAGCAGTCCTAAAGCCACAAAAAATCCTGTAAGGATAATGATAGCTTTAAGTACTTTAATGGTAATTTCCCTTATAGAATCCTGTTTTACTTTTCGAATTAAAAGTCGGTTTACTAACTTCCCTATCCATTTAGCAATAAACCAAAAAAGTATAAAAACGAGAACTGCCAAAACAATATTTGGCAGATTCACGATTAAGCTGTTAAGCCATCCTGTAAGTTTATCAACTAAGGATTCTAATGATTTTTCAATATCAAAGCTTTTTGACATGTAATTTAACGGAATTATTCAGCAGGAATAGCTTTGTGATTTTCAGTTGTTTTCATCTTCCAAGCATCCAGCATCCAGCTTGTTTTCTCAAGTTCTCTAATATAAGCACCAATTAAATCTATAGTTCCTTCATCACCGGCAGCATCTGCAGCTTTCACTACTTTTCTCATTTGTACCAAGATCGTTCCATGATCTTTAATAAGCTGATCGATCATATCGTAGTCGGTAAGTTCAGAAATTGATTCTTCTAAATTCGACATTTTTAAATAATCACTAAGATTACTTGTTGGTTGAAAACGTAAGGTTAAAACACGTTCTGCAATTTCATCTACTTTCAGCTTCGCATCATCATACATTTCTTCGAATTTTTCATGTAAATCGAAGAAATTTTTGCCGATTACATTCCAGTGAAAATTTCTTAATTTCTGATAGTATAAGTGGTAATCAGCCAGTAAAATGTTTAACTCATCTACAGTTAAAGCTATTTTTTCCTTGTCTAATCCTAAATAGTTCATAGTATTTGTTTATAGTTTTTTTAATTTCAATACAAAAATACAATACTTAGTTGGTGTTTTATAGCGTTTAATAGAAGTTTAACGCTATAGCGCAATCAGCCTATTCTATAGGTCTATTTTGTTTCATATCAAGTTTTTTGTTCATTTCATCAGATACCTGACCGCTAGAAACACCGTATCCATCAACTAAAATTCCTTTTTTACCATTCTCTGTGGTGATTGCATATAGTATCGCATTGTCATCTGGATTACTCATGCCTTCAAATCGCAATACTTTATCAACATCGAATTCGTGAACACTAAATTTTTCGTTTTCTGACTTTATTTCCAGATGCTCATCCAGAAGATTAAAATCATATTCGTAGCCTTCTTCTAATTTTAATTTATTTATTGCTTGGGAAAGTGTTCCGTAATCTTTCATATTTCGTTAATTTTTCAAATGGTTTGAAATGTTAAATTACGTTGAGATCGCCTTATTTCCAAGTGATTTGGTTGGTTTAGTATAAGTTTAACTCGCTTTGGCTATTCCTTAATAGTTGATGATTTAATGATCTTTTTTTCTGCTGAAAAGCCCTATGGGTAAGACCAGTAAAAAGAAAAAGTACCAACCGGTTACCAGGCCAATAATGGTAATTATGGCAGCGATAATATAAAACCAGTAAGAATTAAAGAATTTCATAAAGAAGATAGATAATAGCTATTATAAAGAGGACATAAAATAACCAGTATGGTCTAAAATGATTTGGATCATTGCCCAATAATCGGATAGTGAGCTTATAATAAAAACGTCTGTTTTTGGCGATATGATTATAAGCATGATCGCTTATTTGCTGAAACAATGCGTATTTATGATACCAGTTATGCCATTTTTTATTGCCTGCAAACCACATAGCTTTATAAGCAGAGTCTGGACCGGAAAAAACTCTTCCGTCTTTAGTAATAAGTCGGCTGGCTTTTTTGAATTCTTTTTCGGGAATATCAGGAAAATCAAGGGCATGTTTTTGTAGCGTAATATATTTAATCTTATTCCCTGTTCTTTTTTTCCATCTTGTTTTCCAGAATTTGCAAAATCCACAGTGACCGTCCCATACCAAGACAGGGGTGTTGGGGTTATGTGTTGTAAGTTCTATCTTTGTAAACATGAAAATAAGATTGCCCGGTCACATATTCGTCGAATTTATTTTTTAGCAACGTCAAAAATGCTTTTCTTTGGGGTAAAAACCACATTTAAACTTTAGGTTGAAGGTATGAAAAATAAAATCACCTTAAAAGAGCTTTCTAAATTGCTTAACGTTTCAGTTTCTACTGTTTCTAAAGCCTTAAACGACAGCCCGGAAATTAGTCAGAAAACAGTGGAGCGTGTGAAAGAACTGGCCGCACTACATAATTATCGTCCTAATCCGGTAGCTGTTAATTTAAAAAGCAGCAGGAGTGGGACCATTGGTGTGATTATTCCTAACATTGCCAATGTCTTTTTTGCTAAAGTCCTATCGGGGATAGAAGCAAGGGCACAGGAAGAAGGCTTACAGGTAATCACCTATATATCTAACGAATCTTACGATCGTGAAGTTCAGATTATAGATCATTTAACCTCTGGTTTTGTGGATGGTGTTTTACTTTCTATTGCCGAAGAAACACAACGTAAGCGTTCATTCGAACATATTTATAATTTAATCGATTATGATATCCCAGTGGTGCTTTACGACCGTATTAATTATGATATGCCTGTAGATAAAGTAGGTGTAGATGATGCGGAAAGTTTTAAAAAGGTAACCACAAAACTCATCAAAAAGGGAATCAAGAAAATTGGTGTGGTTTCAACCATTCTTCACCTGGTTAATGGTAAGGAAAGGATTAGAGGATATCAGGAAGCTTTATTGCCCAGTATGAAAGAGCATATTGCAGCTTCAACAAGACGGGAGTTTCTGGAAGAAAAAATTCACGAGATTTTAATCGATGATAAGGTAGAAGCAGTGCTTTGTTGTGATACTGAAAGTACAATGAGAGTGTACCGCTATGCTTACGAACATAATATTCGTATTCCCGAAGATTTAAAGGTTGTTGGTTTCTTAAATGAAGAAAT
>Ga0114908_1001993_pt1 | contig 10060 bp, 8 predicted proteins | sample MalvireepMed_s17_FD_87292 | JGI IMG/M metagenome (GOLD analysis project Ga0114908, IMG submission 87292) | Marine viral communities from the Global Malaspina Expedition - Malaspina viral metaG DeepMed_s17 | ecosystem: Environmental > Aquatic > Marine > Oceanic | place: Mediterranean Sea... | reverse complement strand
TTTATTCCGAAGAAAATAAAACACCGAGAGCATATCTTGCACATTTGGTTTTGTTGTAAATGTGTCTTCTTTATTGTGTTTTAAATCTTTTACCTTGGCTTGGTGAGTATCTTGATCGAAGTAAATAATTCTGTTTTTAGTATGCCCGCCTTCATTAATATCTCTAATAAACTTTAGCGGCAAGTCGTTGCTTTTATCAATATAGGTTTCGTAAGTATCGTCTACTTCAAAAAACATATCGAGCAAACCGGTAGATTCTCCTTTACCTACCACATGAAAAACATCTTTATGATTATAGTTTTCTTCTTTTACTTCTAACGTGGCATAACTGGCATTAAACCAACCATAGTGAATTCTAAATTTGAACCACTCCCCGTCACGATAAGAATCGCCCTGCGCGTTAACTGAATGATTAACCAGCACTGCTAAAAGTATAAGACCAACTATTTTTTTCATATCGTAAAGTTAAGTTATTGTGTATTTTACGTTTTCAATTTCAAATACTATTCCAAAGGTATCAAAAAGAAAAAGCCCCATCAAGAAAATTGATAGAGCTTGTCCTTATTAACCAACTAAAACTTAAATTTATGAAAAAAATCTTTCTCAAAGCATTCTTGGTAACCACTCCAAAAATGCTGCGCAAAATTATTACAGTAATACGTACTGCGCAACCTAAATTTTACATTTAACTATTCTCAATACGAATAATTACAAATTCTTGATTTTAGTTGACGATTCTTTAATTTTTTTTCAAAATTATAGTGTTCCTCGCAAGCCTTGCTCTCTTTCTATAGCCTCAAAAAGTGCTTTAAAGTTACCTGCTCCAAAGCCTCTAGCACCCATTCGCTGAATAATCTCGAAGAAAAGTGTTGGTCTGTCTTCTACAGGTTTGGTAAATATTTGCAATAAGTAACCTTCTTCATCGGCATCGATCATGATCCCAAGGCTCTTTAATTTTTCTATATCTTCTCTTAATTCGTGATCGTGTTCTGCCAATCTTTTTGGTACGGCTTGATAATAGGTTTCTGGCGGAGTAGATAAAAACTCAATCCCGCGAGCTCTTAAAGCGGCTACGGTAGAAATAATATCGTCGGTCGCTACTGCAATGTGTTGCACGCCCGGACCTTCGTAAAAATCTAAATATTCTTCGATCTGAGATTTTTTAATTCCTTCAGCAGGTTCGTTGATCGGGAATTTAATTCTACCATTCCCGTTACTCATCACTTTACTCATTAATGCTGAATAATCGGTATGAATTTGTTTATCGTCGAAACTCAAGAAATTTACAAAGCCCATTACGTCTTCGTACCATTTTACCCAAGTATTCATTTCTCCCCAACCTACATTACCAACCATATGGTCGATGTATTTTAAACCAACCGGCTCCGGATTGTAATCTGAATTCCACTCGACAAATCCCGGTAAAAATTTACCATTATAGTTTTTACGCTCTACAAACATATGTACGGTTTCACCATAAGTGTAAATTCCAGATCGTACGACTTCACCGTGTTCGTCTTTTTCTACAGTAGGCTCCATAAACGATTTTGCGCCACGTGCTGTGGTTTCTTCCCAAGCACTTTTAGCATCTTCTACCCAAAGCGCTACTACTTTTACTCCATCGCCGTGCTTTACAATATGCTCATTAATCGGGTGTTTTGAGTTTAACGGCGTAGTTAACACTAGTCTGATCTTGTCTTGCTTCAACACATAAGAAACGGTTTCTTTGCTTCCGGTCTCTAAACCTTTATAAGCATACGACTGAAAACCAAATGCTGTTTTATAAAAATGGGCAGCTTGCTTTGCGTTACCCACATAAAATTCAACAAAATCGGTTCCTAAAAGGGGCAAAAAATCTTCTGCACCTTCAAATATTTTTTCTAGACCGTAGTCTACATTCTTTATATCTTTACTCATATTTCAAAGTTTTAAGGGTTTTTCTAATTAAAATTCTAGCGAGTCTAACACTAACGTATCTTCTAAAGTTTCTGCTTCGTTGTATTCTTCAACTTCATAATCGTAAGATTCATCATAATAAATAGAATCTTCTTCCCAAGCGTCATTATATTTTTCTATTTCATCATAATTTTCCCACAAACCAAACAGCATCGTCGATAAAAGTGCGCCATAAAACAAATAATAGACTGTATAAAACAATGATATTAGACCGCTCACCACAATGGTGACAATATTTAAGATCTTTGCATTTTTTACATTGTTATAACTGTATGGTGAATAATTTTCAGGCTCAAACTCATAGAGCTTTATACTTTTATTTGCTGAAATTAATCCTACAATACTTAGTATTAATGAAACATAGGCTAATAAACCGCAACAGCAACCGGCTACGGTGATAACAACTGCAATAATACCAAGCGTCATAGCAGACGAATCTGCAGGAAGTCTATTTTGATTCATTGAATACTATTCGTCTTTATGATCTAACCACGATTGGTAATAGGTTCCATCGGCTATTTTCATTCCTTCTTCCGTCACTTTTAGAGGTCTAAACGTATCAACCATTACGGCTAATTCTTCGGTTTCTGTTTGCCCAATGCTACGTTCTACAGCTCCCGGGTGAGGCCCGTGCGGTATTCCTGCAGGATGCAACGAAATATGACCAGCTTCAATATCGTTTCTGCTCATAAAATCGCCATCAACATAATACAAGACCTCATCACTATCGATATTGCTATGACTGTAAGGCGCCGGTATACTTTCTGGATGATAATCGTACAAACGCGGGCAGAATGAACAAACTACAAACGCATCGGTTTCAAAAGTTTGATGCACCGGTGGCGGCTGATGTATTCTTCCGGTAATGGGTTCAAAATCGTGAATTGAAAATGCATACGGATAATTATAACCATCGTAACCTACCACATCGAAAGGATGCGTTGCATAAACAGTATCGAAAATCTCATTATTCTTTTTGATCTTGATGAGAAAATCACCTTTCTCATCGTTGGTTTCTAACTCATAAGGCTGGCGAAGATCGCGCTCACAAAATGGCGAATGCTCTAGTAACTGACCAAAATGATTTCGATATCTTTTTGGCGTGTAAATAGGTCGATGCGATTCTACAATAAACAAGCGATTATTCTCATCGTCAAAATCGAGCTTATAAATTGTACCGCGCGGAATTAATAAATAATCTCCGTACTTAAAATCTAAATTCCCTAAGTGCGTTCTTAACTTACCACTACCTTTATGAATAAAAATAAGCTCATCACAATCGGCATTTTTATAAAAATAGTCTTGTGTAGCGTTTTGTGGCGAAGCTAAAATAATCGTACAGTCTTGATTGGTTAACACTGCTTTTCGACTCTCTAAATAATCGGGAGCCGGCACCACCTGAAAACCTTTAAATCGATAAGATTTAATATTGTTTTCTACCGCAATTTTAGGCGCGACATTATAGCTCCCTTTTATATCTTTTACTTGCGTTGGTCGATGTTCGTGATAAAGATTAGACGACATTCCGTCGAAGCCAATCGTCCCGAACAACTGCTCGTAATATAAGCTACCATCAGGCTTTTTAAAAATAGTATGGCGCTTATGAGGTATCTTTCCTAATTTATGATAAAATGGCATAATTCATTTCTGATTTTTACAAATATCGCAATTTTTTTCTGTTTTTCTCAAACGTTTGAATTTCTTGTTGCTGAATTTTATGAATACCTAAAATCACGAGAGATTTCAATAAATACCTTCCGAAATTTGTAATGAAATCCGCTTTATTTCGATTAAACCTATGAAATATATTAGAGATGAAATTTTACCTCAACATTTCATCTTCAACCTCAAAAAAATTTATGAAAGATATAAAAGTAGGCATTCTCGATCAATCTATTGTTCGGCACGGTGCCAACGCTCGCGAAGCTTTATTAGAAACTATTGAAACGGTAAAACTCGCTGAAGATTTAGGTTACAATCGCTTCTGGGTTTCAGAACACCATAACTCCCCTTCTATTGCCGGTTCTGCTCCAGAAGTTTTGATGGTAAAATTAGCCGATGAAACGAAGCACATTAAAATTGGTAGTGGCGGCATTATGCTCCCTAATCACAGTGCTTTTAAAATGGCCGAAAATTTTAGAATGCTCGAAGCACTTTTTCCTGGAAGAATAGAAATGGGAATGGGTCGCGCTCCGGGTGGCGATCGAATTAGTGCAATGTTACTCAACCCATCCAACACTTTTAAAGAAGAAGATTATTTAAAACAGATCGATCATTTACAGCATTTTTTTAGAGATACTGCTGCTACCGAAAGCGGAAGAATCTATGCCATACCGCAAGCTGAAAGCGTTCCTGCGCAATGGATCTTAAGTTCAAGCGGTGGAAGCGCAAAAATTGCTGCTGAAAAAGGTCTTGGTCTGGCCATCGCCAAATTTATTAATGGAAACGTACCGCCGGAGATCGTAAAAATTTATCGGGATAATTTTCAGCCTTCAGAAAGTTTACAAGAACCTAAGGTTTTACTTTCTTCTTTTGTGATGTGTGGCGAAACTCCGCAAATCGCAGCCAATATGAGAAAGTACATGGATTATACGCTAGTACAATTTGAAAAAGGAAATTTTGGAAAACGCCCGCCTTTTAAAGAAGTTGAACAATATGAATTTTCTGCTTACGAACAACAACGCTTAGAAGCCAACAGTAATCGAATCATTTCTGGTACGCAAGATCAAGTAAAAGCAGAGTTAGAAGAGCTTGCTGAAACTTATGATGTAGATGAATTGGTGATCACCACAATGAGTTATGATAAGCAACTCCGGTTAAAATCGTTTCAATTAATTGCGGAAGCGATGAATTTACAGCCGCAATTTGCATAAACAACAACATACTTCAGAAGGAGAATTTCATGTGTTTTTCTTCTGAAGTAATTTTTCTACTCCTAAAATGGTGAGAAAACCTAAGGTATAAGCCGCCATATCTCGCCAATCGAAAGAAGAACCTACCAACATATCGGTCGATCTCGATTTATTCACTTTCAGCAAAGCTAAAATATTTAGGTATTGTGCAATTTCAATAGTATAGGCTAAAAGTAAAACTGCGGTCGCGACGTAGAATTTTTTCAGCTTTAAAAAAGAAAGTATAAAGCAATAGATCACAAAAACGATAAGGTAATCTCCAAAAACACCTCGTATAAATCCGCCATGAAAATAGCGCTCGATAACAACTTCAGCTAAAAAGAAGCCCATAAAAAGCAGGAAATATGTGTAGCGAAACTTCAGCATTTAAAACCAAAAACCTAGATTAAAAAACCATTCACTTTCTGCTCTTTCCGGAGAATAAGAATATTTCAACTCTATTGGACCTAAAAAGGTTTCTATCCCGTAACCCAACGCCATTCCTGTGTAATCTGGAGATGAAAAGAAATTACCGGTCGAGTAAAGATCGTTTTCAACATTGGCAAAATTATAGCTGAGTATAATATGATTTTTGTTGAACGGCTCAAAATCGACTTCAACCAAACTTTTAATATAACTATCGCCAGAAATACTCAAGAAATCGTAACCGTAAAACGGCACTAAATTATTCACTAAATGATTACCATAACCGCCCAGATAAAAGTCTAAGGCATTCATTTCTGTCTCACCGATACGAAAACCGGTTTCTGATTGTAAACGAAAAGAAAAATTTTTGATTGGCGAAAACGCATAACCAAAATAACCTCTCGCAATGTAAAAAGGTGTAAAATCGTAACTTGCCTCTGACTCTACTAAATAGGCGTGAAAATCTCCCATAAAACGTAAACCTTTACACGGGAAATAGGCATTATCATATTTGTCGTATTCTAAATACCCAAACGCACTAAATAAATTACTTTCTTCTAAAATCGTAAACGGAAATTCTTGACTATTATCATTCTCGATAATGGTTTCTGTCTCTAAATTCGTGTATTTATGCTCGCCACCTAAACCTAGTTTGAAAGATTTAAAAAAGAAGGTTTCTGCATAGATTTGATTGGTAAAATCTTGGTAATCGATATCGACCTGATTCACATTATAATCGCCTAGATCAAAATTATTTTCAATAAAACTGTAAGGAACGTTTTTGCTGAATTGATCGAACCTAGAATTTAAACCAATGCTCCAATAACTTCCTTTATCGATGTAATAGCGCGCGTCGTAACGAAAATTATCTCCTGCAATAAAATCTAACGACAAAATATCGTTTTTAAGCAGCAAACTCTTTCGAGTAAAGTTTAGCAAAGCCGCACTTCGATACAATTCGTCATAATGCAAAGACAAACGTAAATTGGTATTATTATCATTTTCAGTAACAATAAGATTAAGATCTTGTCTTGCATCTTCTTTTTGAATCAATTCGTATTCGATACGTTCAAAATTTCCGGTTGCCGATAAATTATTAATCGCTCGCCCCAAGTCGTGATGAGAAATTTTAGCATCGGTATCTACTTTTAACTTTCCGCGAATATAATTTCTCGGGTAATTGCTATTGCCTGAAATATGAATATCTGCAATATGAATAGAGTCTGAAAGCTTTATCTTGCCGTGAACTGTTTCTGCGGAAGTCTGCTGGCGACCAGCCAATAATTGTAACTCCGTTTTAAATTCATTCGCTCTTTTTTCTCCTTGCTGAATGATCGCTGCACCTTCATCAAAAGACAAAATGGTAAACGCGGTTATGTCTGGTTTAATATACAAATCGGTTTTACTCCGCTTGTTTTTCATGTCTTTGATCGTTCGAAAATTATTGACTTGCGTAATAATCTCAAACGCCGACTGAAGCTTCTCGCGATTCAATAAACTATCTTGCACATCGACTCCAATAATGTAATCGACATTGCGTTTTTTTAATTCTTCTATCGGATAATTGTTGGTGATCCCACCATCAGAAATTAAATGTCCGTTAATCTCCACCGGGCTAAATAACGACGGAATTGCTCCGCTTGCTGAAACCGCTTGTGGTAACGAACCGCGATCTAATAAAACCTCTTCTCCCGTTTCAATATTGGTTCCTATACAGAAAAAAGGAATCGGCAATTCACTAAAATCGTCGATCTCTTCTACCGGCGACATTAAATAGGCTAATAAATTGTAAATATTTTGACCTTTGGATAAGCCTGAAGGCAAACCTATTTTAAACCGATCGAAAGGAAGCGTCACCGCGTAACGCTCAGAATCTTCACGTTCGTAGAAGGATTTTACTCCTCTAGGCAAATCGTCCTGAATTAAAGCATTAAAATTTGTGGCTTTAAAAATAGAATCTAACTGCTTAGCAGAATATCCTGAAGCGTAAAGCGAACCAATAATTGCGCCCATACTTGTGCCGCCAATATAATCGATACGCACACCGGCTTCTTCAATTACTTTTAACGCACCAATATGCGCCAAACCTTTAGCTCCGCCTCCACTTAACACCAAACCTACTTTTAAATCTTCTTGCTGTTCTTGCGTTTGACCAAAAACGGCAAACGAACAAAAAATTAGTATAAGCCCGAATATTTTTTTCATTTTAATCATTAGCGTGATAGTGATTATAGATCAACGTGCCTTTGGCATTCCCAATTATTTCGACAATTTCTTTTTTCTCTGCGGTTTGTATTCTTTTTACCGATCGAAAATGTTTAAGCAATTCAACAGCGGTTTTTTCTCCAATACCCGGAATGCTTTCCAACTCTGTACCCAACGCAGCATTGCTTCTTTTATTACGATGAAAAGTAATCCCGAATCTATGCGCTTCGTTTCGTAATTGCTGAATGATCTTTAGCGTTTCTGAACGTTTATCTAAATATAACGGAATCGAATCTCCCGGATAAAACAATTCTTCTAAACGCTTTGCAATTCCAATAATCGCAATTTTACCGCGTAAACCTAACACATTTAAAGCTTTCACCGCAGAAGAAAGTTGACCTTTACCACCATCAATAATTATAAGCTGTGGTAAGGGTTGCTCTTCGGTTAACAACCTTCGGTAACGCCTGAACACGACTTCTTCCATCGAAGCAAAATCGTCTGGACCTTCTACCGTTTTAATGTTGAATTTACGATAATCTTTCTTGCTGGGTTTTCCGTTTTTGAACACCACACAAGCCGCTACAGGATTTGTCCCTTGAATATTCGAGTTATCGAAACATTCTATATGTCTTGGTTCTACCGAAAGGCGTAAATCTTTTTTCATTTGCGCCATTAAGCGGTTTACGTGACGATCGGGATCTACAATTTTCATTTGCTTGAAACGCTCTTGCCTAAAATATTTAGCATTACGTAACGACAAATCTACAATTGCTTTTTTATCTCCAAGTTTCGGTACGGTTACCTTTATGTCTTCTCCTACCTCTACTTTAAAAGGTACAAATATTTCTTTGGAAGTAGAGTTGAAACGCTGTCTAATTTCGGTAATTCCTAATTCGAGTAATTCACGATCGGTCTCGTCGAGTTTTTTCTTCATCTCGATCGTATGGGAACGAATAATGCTTCCGTGAGAAAGCTGAAGAAAATTTACATAACCATAACCTTCGTCACTGGTAATGGTAAACACATCTACATTGTTTATTTTAGGATTTACTACGGTCGATTTGCTTTGGTATTTCTCTAAAACTTCAATCTTTTCTTTAATACGTTGCGCATCTTCAAACTCCATTTGTTCGGCGTGCATTTTCATTTGCTCTCGAAACTGTTGTAAAGAATCTTTAAAATTTCCTTTTACAATTTGCCGAATGTGTTCAATATTTTTACTGTACTCAACTTCTAATTGATTGCCTTCGCACGGTCCTTTACAATTTCCTAAGTGATATTCTAAACAGACTTTATATTTTCCTTCCTGAATTTTTTCTTCAGAAAGATCATAATTACAAGTTCTTAATTTATACAAACCTTTAATAAGATCGAGCAAGGTATTTACGGTTTTAAAACTCGTGTAAGGTCCATAATATTCGCTTCCGTCTTTTACAATTCTTCTGGTAGGAAACACTCGCGGGAAACGTTCATTTTTAATACAGATCCAAGGATAAGTTTTATCATCTTTCAGCATCACGTTAAAACGCGGCTGATATTTTTTGATCAGGTTATTTTCTAACAGCAACGCATCGGTTTCAGAATTCACCACAATATGCTTAATGGTTTTTATCTTTTTCACCATGACGCCAATACGATGACTGTCGTGCTTTTTATTAAAGTAAGAAGAAACGCGTTTCTTTAGATTTTTCGCTTTTCCTACGTATAAAATCTTTTCGTTTTTATCGAAATACTGGTATACGCCCGGACTATTGGGCAGGGTTTTAATTTGAATTTCTACAGAAGGTGTATCCATACTTCAAAGATAAGATATCTACAATTTTTAATAAGAATCTTTCTTAAAATCTACGGACAATTGTATTAGTTTCTAACCAAGATAAGAATAGGCCCATCTAGCTCTGGCTCATCTTCTAATCTTAAAGTATCAGATTCAATAGAAAACTTGTATTTATAGGGTATTGTGGAATCTGGGTTAGCTATAAAAAGACTGTCTCCTTGAAGGGTATAACCATAATCACCGCTCGTTAAAAAGGGTTCTGATACAGCATTAACCACCTTCAAATTTTGTGGGGTAGTTTCAAATTCCCAAACTTGTTCTCCTTCATTAATTGTAGGGATCTCATCACAATAACATAAGATTTCTGCTAGGTTCCATTCACCGTCTAAATTATTTTCATTTAAATTAGAATCGTCGTCATTAGAACAAGCATAACAACAGAATAAGATAATAACGAGAGAGATTGTATATTTTTTCATAAGATTACATATATATAGTAGATGTCTTTTTTGAGTTTTGGTTGCGTTATCATTTGAATCTGTATGATCATTTTTATAACTATCTATTATTTTAATAGTTTCATAAAACAAAAAGCATATTTCTAAAAATGTTTAGTTTTGTGATATGACCAACAAATCAAAAAAAACAATAGGAAGAGTAGATAAAGCCGACTTCCCCGAACTTGGGCTTAACGAAATTGCTATTAAAATAGATACCGGTGCTTATACTTCATCTATACATTGTGAAGATATACACGAAGAGAACGGTGTTCTTTATTGTAACTTTTTAGATAAAGAGCATC
>Ga0114908_1001984_pt1 | contig 10077 bp, 6 predicted proteins | sample MalvireepMed_s17_FD_87292 | JGI IMG/M metagenome (GOLD analysis project Ga0114908, IMG submission 87292) | Marine viral communities from the Global Malaspina Expedition - Malaspina viral metaG DeepMed_s17 | ecosystem: Environmental > Aquatic > Marine > Oceanic | place: Mediterranean Sea... | reverse complement strand
TTCTCAATCTTTATGCAACTTATGCTCCTTTCGGCGGAAATGTTGTTGGCTTAGAAACCGCTTCTTGGCGCTATTTTGGGATTTCAGCACCAAATTTAAGTTGGGGACAGGCAGCAGCATTGGCGGTTTTGCCCAACTCACCGGCATTAATCTTTCCGGGGAAAAATGAGAAAATATTTAAGCAAAAACGCGACCGATTGCTGCAAAAGCTTTTTAAAAATGAAGTCATCGACCAAACCACTTACGAATTAGCTTTAGCAGAAAAACTTCCGGGAAAACCTTTTCCGCTTCCGGAAATTGCGCCGCATCTTACCGAAAAACTACGGAATGACGACGAGGGAACACAACTCACCTCAACCATTCAGTATTCACTTCAGCAGCAAATCAATGAAATTGCCCGTAAAAATTATGAGGCTTTACGTCAAAACGAAATTCATAACCTTGCCATTTTAATCCTTGATGTAAATACACGGGAAGTTTTGGCGTATGTGGGAAATTCCCCAACCACAGCAGAACACGATCACTTTGTCGATATTGTTCAGCGCTCACGAAGTACCGGCAGTATTTTAAAACCTTTTTTGTATGCCGCGATGTTAGATGAAGGAAGCTTACTTCCAAATACGCTCGTTGCCGATGTTCCTACTTCGGTAAATGGTTATAGTCCGCAAAATTTTGATAAAGAATTTAACGGAGCGGTTCCTGCAAGTGTGGCCTTGGCAAAATCGTTAAATGTGCCGGCGGTTCGGATGCTTCAGGATTATGGCCTGCAGAAATTTTATCATCAGCTAGAAAAGTTTCAGCTAAAAAACATCAATAAATCAGCCGATTATTATGGGCTTTCCTTAATTCTGGGTGGCGCCGAAAGTTCACTTTGGGACATTACCAATGCTTATGCCGGGATGGCTTCAACTTTACATCATTTCAATTCTTCTTCTAGCGAATATAAACCCAATGAATTTTTGGAACCCATTTATCAACTAGGCGAAAAAGCAGCTTTTGGGAAGAATCAATTTCAGCCTGAACTATTTAATGCCGGTGCTATTTATCACACCTTAAAAACCTTAGAAGAAGTAAACCGCCCCACCGGCGAAGAAAACTGGAATTTTTTCTCGCATTCGCAAGCTATTTCCTGGAAAACCGGGACGAGCTACGGCTTTAAAGACGCTTGGGCAGTAGGTGTAAATGCTCGTTTTGCCGTTGGCGTTTGGGTAGGGAATGCCGATGGCGAGGGCCGACCGGGATTGACAGGGTTGCAAGCTGCCGCTCCTATTTTATTTGAAAGTTTTGACAAGTTACCAAAGACGGAAAAGTTTAAAATCCCTTATGATGAATTGGTTGAAGCTGAAGTTTGCACAAAAAGTGGTCACCTAGCCGGAATTTATTGTGATGAATCTGAAAAAGAATGGATCCCGAAAAATGGAACTCGAACCAATTCTTGCCCTTATCACAAGCAAGTATTTTTAGATGAATATGAGCAATTTCAGGTGAATTCTTCTTGTTACCAAATGGCAGAAATGAAGGTGAACAACTGGTTTTCGCTTCCGCCGGTAATGGAATATTACTATGCGCCAAAACATCCCGAATACCAAAGTCTCCCTCGATTTAAGTCGGGTTGCCTAAAAGAAGGGGAACAATTGATGCAGTTTATCTACCCAAAGAAAAGTGAAACCATTTTACTTCCAAAGAATTTTCAGGAACAAACCAATCCGGTAGTTTTTAAATTAGCCCATCGCAATCCCGAAACGACCGTGTACTGGTATCTCGATAAACAATTTATTAAAGCTACACAGACTTTCCATGAAATTACTTACGAGCCAAAACCTGGTAAACACGTACTTACCGTTACCGATCAAGAGGGAAATTCTATTTCAGAAATAATCCAAATTGAAAAAGATTTGAAATAGATTAAACTTTTTTATTACTTCAAGGTCATACAAAACGTGTTAAAAAACATCATCTTTTTTTAACGTTTTTTTAAGTTTTTATAGTTCGGTTAATTCCGAACCAATTGTATATTTGCAAACTTAAAACAAAAAAGCTAGAGTATTATGAGCTGTTCGGAACATAAGAAAAAACTAATTGAAGAGGTTGGGCTACATTTTGAAAAAGCCAAGCAAATGTCTCCTCTGGCTGCGAGAATATATGCTATTATGATATTATCGCCCTATGACGGACATACGTTTGACGAAATATTAGAAATGACTTGTGCCAGTAAAAGCTCTGTTTCTACTCAACTTAATCTTCTGCTTCAACTCAAAAAGGTAGAATATTTTACTAAATCTGGCGACCGTAAAAGATATTTTAGAGCGAGCAAAAGCTACCTGATAAATACATTAAAAGAAGATTTGGAACGAGTGAAGGAAGAGATTGCTTTGATAAATAAAATTACAGAATTCGATTCACTTTATAACCAACATAAGTATGAAGAGCACGGAGTTATTTCTGTACTTTTTCGGGCTTATTTAATTAAACAGCAAGGAAATATGAAAGATACTATAGAAAAAATGTCAAAACTTAAAAATCAATAAATATAACCTACGTATAAAAATGAGAAAATCAATATTAAATATAAGTTTATTAGCTGGCATCCTGCTTCTTATATCTTGTGGTAATGATAGTGAAAAATCACAACAGGCAGCTGGTGCCCAGGCTCAACAGGCCAAACCCTATCCTGTAATAGAAATAATCACTAAAACTGTAGAAGGGAACACCTCTTACCCGGTAAATATAGAAGGTATTGTAAACAGTGAAATACGTGCTAAAGTATCGGGCTACATTAACAAAGTGATGGTTGATGAAGGTGAAAAAGTAAAAAAAGGGCAAATCCTTTTTAAACTGGAAACCCAATCCTTAAATCAAGACGCCCAAGCCGCTCAGGCCAATGTAAATGCAGCTCAGGTTGAAGTAGACAAACTTAAACCGCTGGTAGAAAAAGATATTATTAGTGAGGTGCAGTTAGAAACGGCAAAAGCAAAATTACAACAAGCAAAAAGCAGTTATAATAGTATTGCGGCCAATATAGGCTATGCGAATATTAAAAGCCCCGTAGATGGTTATGTAGGCTCCATTAGGTTAAGGGAAGGTGCTTTAGTTAGCCCTACCAGCCAACAACCTTTAACTACCGTAGCTGATATTAGTAAAGTGTATGCCTACTTCTCTATGAATGAAACCGACTATCTTAATTTTCTTCAGAATAAAAGAGGAGAATCTTTTGACGAGATAATTAAAAACCTTCCCAACGTAAAATTAAGATTAGCTAATGGCACGATGTATTCTGAAGAAGGAAGAATAGAAACCATAAATTCTCAGGTAAACGCTAACACAGGTACTGTTTCTTTTAGAGCGGTATTTGACAATCCTTCCAGAATTTTAACCAATGGAAATAGCGGAAGCATTCTTATTCCCGAAGTTTATAAAGATGCCGTTGTAGTACCACAGTCTGCCACGTTTGAACAGCAGGGAAGCATTATGGTGATGAAAGTAGGGGAAGATAACAAAGTAACTTCTTCTGCCATTAAAACTAAAGATGAAATTGGCAGTTTGTACATCGTTGAAAGCGGAATAAAACAAGGCGATAAAATTGTTGCAAAAGGAGTCTCTAAAATTAGACCCGGCTCTGAAATTAAACCACAGCCTGTGCCTTTTGACAGCATAGCAGAACCTATCGAAAAAATATTTAAATAAATTGCTGAAGAAATAAATTATGCTTAAAACATTTATAGAGAGACCCGTATTATCTACGGTAGTTTCTATCTTATTAGTTATACTTGGTGTATTGGGCTTAACAGCTTTACCAATTACCCAGTATCCCGATATTGCGCCCCCAACCATTACGGTTTCTACAAGTTATCCGGGGGCCAATGCTGAAACGATTTTGGAAAGTGTAATCGTTCCTATTGAAGAACAGATCAATGGTGTGGAGGGGATGACCTACATTACCTCTACCGCTACCAATAACGGTACGGCTGAAATTACTGTATTTTTTGATCAGGAAATAGATCCAGATATTGCTGCGGTAAACGTACAAAACCGGGTGGCCCGTGCCAACCCTCTACTCCCTGCTGAAGTAAAACAAACCGGGGTTACCACGCAAAAGCAACAGACCAGTGCATTAATGTTCATGTCTTTTTATAGTACAAATGAAGATTATGATGATACCTTTATTCAGAATTACCTGAAAATAAATGTGATTCCTGAAATTCAAAGGGTAAATGGGGTAGGTAACGTAAATGTATTTGGGGAAAAAGATTATGCCATGCGAATCTGGTTACAGCCAGAAAAATTGACGGCCTATAATTTAGTCCCTTCTGATGTTATTGGAGCACTAAATGAACAAAGTTTAGAGGCCGCTGCCGGTGCGCTTGGTGAAAATAATGGAGAAGCTTTTTCGTATACTATTAAGTATAGTGGTCGTTTTAAAACAGAACAAGAATACAACAATATCATCATAAAGGCTTTAGGAGATGGTGAATATTTAAGGTTAAAAGATGTTGCCAAAATCGAACTGGACGCCCAATCCTATAGCGGCGGTTCTACGACCAAAGGAAATCCTGCGGTAAACATGGGTATTTTTCAGACCAAAGGGTCTAATGCCCGTGATATTATTCAAACCATTAAAACCAAATTGAGTGAAATTGAGGCTAACCTTCCTGAAGGTATAGAAATTTATATCCCTTACGATACCAATAATTTCTTAAATGCCTCTATCGAAAAAGTAGTGCACACACTGGTAGAAGCATTCATCCTGGTTTTTATTGTAGTTTTTATTTTCCTTCAAGATTTTAGATCTACTTTAATTCCGGCTATTGCGGTTCCCGTTTCTATTATTGGTACTTTCTTTTTCTTAAACCTGTTTGGTTATTCCATTAACCTGCTTACCCTATTTGCCCTGGTACTGGCTATTGGTATTGTGGTAGATGATGCCATTGTAGTGGTAGAAGCAGTGCACGCAAAAATAGATGAAGGCGCCGATAATGCGAAAAATGCCACTCTAGATGCGATGCACGAAATTTCTGGAGCAATTGTTTCCATTACTTTAGTGATGGCAGCGGTATTTATTCCGGTAACATTTATCACAGGACCCACAGGTGTTTTCTACGAACAATTTGGGATTACGTTGATTGTTGCCATCTTTATTTCGGCAGTTAACGCATTGACTTTAAGTCCCGCATTGTGTGCATTATTTTTAAAAACCCACAACGAAAAAGAAGATAAAAAGAAAAACTTCCTGCAAAAATTTTATGCAGCGTTTAACCGTGGTTTTAATGCGACTATTAATCGCTATGGTAAATCACTTCAGTTTTTATACAAAAATAAATGGATTAGTGCGCTCATCCTTATCCTGGCAGTAGCAGGTATTTGGTGGACTTCTTCCACCACTCCTACCGGCTTTGTTCCTGATGAGGATAGAGGTTTGTTATTTGTAAATGTTGAATTACCCGCCGGGGCTTCTATTGATAGAACGTCTCAAGTGAATAATGAGCTTTATCAAAAAATAAAAGATATACCTGGTGTTGAAGGCGTATCTGTAATTAATGGACGAAGTTTAATTAGTGGTGCCGGTAGTAACTATGGTCTAGGCTTTGTAAAACTACAAGATTGGGAAGAACGTGATACCGATGAACTTTCGCTAAAAGCAATTACCGGAAAATTATTTGGTATTGCAGCCACCATTCCAGAGGCGAATATTATTTTCTTTGCCCCACCAAGTATTCCAGGTTTTGGGAACTCTGCCGGGTTTGAAGTGAATCTATTGGATCGCTCAGGTTCAAGTTTTGAAGAATTAGATGCGGCCAACCAGGAATTTATAGGAAAGCTGATGCAGCGCCCCGAAATTCAATATGCGCAGTCATCGTTCAATACAAAATATCCACAGTACGAAATTAATCTGAATGTACCTTTAGCCAAAGATAAAGGAGTTTCGGTAAGTGAGATTTTCTCGACCTTACAAGGCTATATTGGAGGAATTTATGCTGCCGATTTTTCAAGATTTGGTAAACAATACCGTGTATATGTACAGGCACTTCCGCAAGACAGGGCCACTAAAAGTGATTTAAATAGATTGTATGTTCGTACTGAAAGTGGCGAAATGTCTCCTATTACGCAGTTTGTAACTCTAAAAAGGGTTTATGGGCCGCAATCGGTAACCAGGTTCAACCTGTTTAATTCTACTAAGCTAACAGGAGCCACCAATCCCGGATTCAGTTCTGGTGATGCGATTACTGCGATAGAAGAAGTAGCTTCTACATTACCAGGTAACTACGGGACTGCTTATTCAGGATTAACAAGAGAGGAAGTAAATGCCGGTAACCAAACCACGACTATATTTTTACTTTCTATCGTGTTTGTTTATTTCTTATTGGCAGCACAATACGAAAGTTATTTATTACCGCTTTCGGTATTGCTTTCCTTACCATTAGGAGTATTTGGTGCTTATTTAACGACTAAACTTGCAGGACTTCAGAATGACATCTATTTCCAAATTGCATTAATTATGTTAATTGGTCTGCTTGCTAAAAACGCGATTTTAATTGTAGAGTTTGCCATCCAACGACGAAAACGTGGAGAAAGCATTGTAGATGCTGCTATAGATGGCGCCAAAGCCAGGTTACGACCAATTTTAATGACCTCTTTTGCTTTTATTCTAGGATTAATGCCATTGGTATTAGCAAGTGGTGTAGGTGCCGAAGGTAACCGTGCTATTGGTACCGGAGCAGCCGGAGGTTTATTAATTGGTACAATTACAGGAGTATTTGTAATCCCAATGTTGTTTATCCTTTTCCAATGGTTACAGGAAAAAATTGGTAAAAAGCCAGAGGCTGTTAACACTAATAACCAAGAATAAAATTGCTATGAAATTTTTAATAAAATTTAAATTTATCGGGCTATCGCTAGTCGTCTTAAGCTTACAATCTTGTTTTGTAGCTAAAGATTATGAACAGCCTGATATTATAGAAGAAGAAAACTTTAGAACCGACAGTATTCCGCAAGACAGCCTAACAATGGCCAATGTTTCTTGGCGAGATATGTTTACCGATCCTATTTTGCAAAATCATATTGAAGAAGGCCTTCAAAACAATATTGATATTCGAGTAGCGCTTCAGCAAATACTATATGCTGAAGCTTACTTGAAGCAAGGAAAAGCAGGCTATTTCCCTTCACTTACAGGAAACGCAAGCTGGACGCACTTTGAGCTTTCACCAAATAGCCAGTTTGGAGATTTCTTCTCTTCGTTAGATCAATATGAAATTAGTGCAGATCTTTCTTGGGAAGCTGATATTTGGGGGAAAATTAGAAGTCAAAAAAGAGCTTACGAAGCTTCTTATTTACAAAGCGTGGCCGCACACCAAGCGGTAAAAACTACGCTTATTTCTAACATTGCTTCTACGTATTATCAATTGCTTTCGTTAGACGAGCAACGTAAAGTCACCGAGAGAACAATTGAAAACCGAGAAAAAAGTTTAGAGACCAACAAAGCATTAAAAGAAGCCGGAAACATTACTGAAGTTGGTGTAAAACAAACTGAAGCGCAGCTTTATACGGCGCAAGCTTTATTGGTAGATATTAATAATCAAATTCGATTATTAGAAAACACGATGTCTATTTTATTAGGTAAAGAACCACAAGACATTAACCGAAGTGTTTTAGCCGATCAAACAATTGAAACCGAATTAAAAACCGGAGTTCCTGCACAATTGTTAAGAAACAGACCCGATGTAATTCAGGCAGAATATGGCTTGGTAAATGCTTTTGAAATGACCAATGTTGCCCGAGCTAATTTCTATCCTTCATTAACATTAACAGCAACAGGAGGTTTTCAATCTTTAGATTTGGGAGAGCTTATAGATACGAATTCTTTATTTGCCACGATTGTAGGAGGTATTACGCAACCCATTTTTCAGCGTAGACAAATAAAAACGCAATACGAAGCTTCTCAAGCGCAACAAGAACAAGCTAGACTTCAGTTTAGACAAGCTTTCTTAACGGCTACAAAAGAAGTGGCCGATGCTTTATATAATTATGAAGCGGCAAGCGATAAAATTGAAATAAAAGAAAAAGAATATAGTGCTTATGAAACCGCAACTAATTATTCGCAAGAATTGTTAGATAATGGTTTAGCCAATTATTTAGAAGTTTTAACGGCAAGAGAAAATGCGTTAAACTCTAGATTAGACTTGATCAACGCTAAGTATTCACAATTAAATTCGATGGTGAATTTATACCAGGCACTTGGGGGAGGATGGCAATAGTTTGAATCTTGTTATTTGTTAATTGTTGGAAATAGCCCCGGATTTAAAAAAATTCGGGGCTGTTTTATCGCATTATTTCGCTTATAATTAAAATCAATGCGTCTAAAAGTTATACTTTTGTTTATCCAATTTTTTTCATCGATCATCACAAACTTTTCGAACAAAAACTCTAAAGCTTATGGGAAAATATTAAGCTGTAAATTTCTATAGCTTTTCTAACCAATATCCGTTTGTAACCAAGATCATTAAACAGATCATCTTCTGGATCTTTGCTTATGGATTATTGTTTTTAATTATACATTTCACCGCATTGTCTGTGTTACAGGCCATGGGAAGACCTACAGATATTTCTATTTCTGGCGTGCTTACCCTGTTTCTTAGCCTTGGTGCATTGTTGGGTTTAGCTTTAGGGATCATCGACCATTTTCTTAAAAATTATATGTTTAGAAATCGCTCGTTAGGTTTTAATATTCTGGTGGGTGGTGTACTCTATTTTACGGTGCTCACGTCGATAATTTTTCTATTACGATATATTGTTATAGAATTTATTAGCGGTACGTTTTTAAATCAATATACCGAGCATATCATTAGGATGAATTGGGAGTATTATAACGTAATCATCTTAAGTTATACGCTATTTATGACCTTGGTGCTGAGTTTTATTAATCAGATGACCAATAAATTTGGGCCAGGTCTTATCTTACCTTTTTTACTTGGTAAGTTCCGTTATCCAGCTGAAGAGAATAGATTATTTATGTTTTTGGATCTTAAGGATTCGACACAACTAGCCGAAAAGCTTGGGCATTTGCGATATAGTGCTTTTATCCAGGAAAGCTTTATGGACATTAATCAAATGGTAAAAAAATATAATGCCCAGATCTATCAATACGTAGGTGACGAAATTGTAGTAAGCTGGCCACTTAGATGCTTTGATTCTTCTTTAGCGATCGAATTTTTCTACGCCGTACATAAACGCTTTCAGTATAAAAAACAACACTATTTAAAAATCTACAATCACATTCCTGTTTTTAAAGCCGGCGCACATCAAGGTTTGGTGACCGCTGTAGAAGTTGGTGATATAAAACGTGAAATTGCTTATCATGGCGATACTTTAAATGTAGCATCAAGAATAGAAGGGCTTTGTAAAACCTATGATAAATTAATCCTGATCTCTGGAAAGGTTAATGAGAATCCTAAAATAGCCGAAAACTTTATTGTAAAACCTTTGGGACCACAAAAACTGGAAGGTAGAGAAATGAGCGTGGATGTTTTTTGTGTTGCTGAAAAATAAGCCCAATACTTAACAATATTGTATTTTAATTTCCTTCTGAATTTCCTAATTTTACGTAATCCTGAAGTTGTAAATTGATAAAAATTAAGGCTGATTTTAACGAATTTCAGCTTAAAAGAACAACAATTAAAATACTTCAGCATCAAACTATTTGCCATTTAATCCCGATTATCGAGTAAAATTTATAATATGAGCACTTTTGGAGATATCATCGCAGACGAAAAACCGGTTTTAATTGATTTTTATGCCGATTGGTGTGGGCCGTGCAAGACCTTGGCACCAATTTTAAAAGAAGTAAAGACCGAGCTTGGTGAAAACATCAAAATCGTTAAAATAGATGTTGATAAAAACCAACAACTAGCTGCCAAATATCAAGTAAGAGGCGTTCCTACAATGATGTTGTTTAAAAATGGAGCTCAACTTTGGCGGCAATCTGGTGTTTTACAAAAACAGGATATAATCAATATTATTAAATCTAAGGCTTAATTTAATTTATTGCCTTTTGCCGTCCACCAGGGATGAACTTCTATAGTTAAT
>Ga0114908_1001971_pt1 | contig 10113 bp, 15 predicted proteins | sample MalvireepMed_s17_FD_87292 | JGI IMG/M metagenome (GOLD analysis project Ga0114908, IMG submission 87292) | Marine viral communities from the Global Malaspina Expedition - Malaspina viral metaG DeepMed_s17 | ecosystem: Environmental > Aquatic > Marine > Oceanic | place: Mediterranean Sea... | reverse complement strand
GTCTTTTAAAGTCGCTTTTCGTATACTATATTTACCTTCTTCCATCAGGCCTTATATTAATTCTCATGGTTCCTAGTCTCCAATTATCACCTAATTCTGAGTTTGCAACTTTAAGAGAGATTTGTCTTCCTCGAGCCCTAAGATTTAAATAAGTAGTAGTACTACTAACATTCTGTGTTGGTTTGGCAGTTTTAGTGTTACCTGGATAATCTCGAACTGATATTGTAATTTGTGCATTTCCTATTAGATTTTGAAAATCGGGTATAAATTTATTAACGAAACTAAAGTCTTCTCCACTAGCAATATCGCCGTCCCCTGATTCAATATACGCTGCTAAAGCAACTCCATTGGCGTCATAGCCCTCCTCCTGGTTATAGAGTACCGTTCGACCAGCGGTTAGGCCGTAGATCGTTGTTATTGTATTGGCAGTCGTAGCTGCTGTATACTCAGAAGCTATTGGATTTGGATAAACCCCATTATCCATCCAGGAACCTCTTTCAAGATTTCCTATATACCATACCTTCTCAGCATAATTATAGATTACATATCGATCAATTTGATTTACAGATGATGAACAATAATACCAGATAATTTCATTAAATTGGGAATTATGTCCTGCATAGACTTGAGAATATTGAACTTTATTTATATCATCGAAGACATAATTTTTAACACTACAAGGAATCTCTTGAACTGATCCAGCGTACGCGAAGAACTTACCATCACCCATCCAATATGCAATATCTTCTACTAGAATACCAGAATTTAAGCCTACTATACCACAATCAGAACCTAGTTTTTTAAAACCAAAAGTAAAAGGTGCCCCAATGAATTGCATAGAGAATATAGTAGTATCAGTCCATACTAATGTTTCTGCCCTTCCTGCTTTAGACGCCCGTATCTCTGATCCAGCAGCTAGACGTTGTGAACCTGAAGTATTAATAGCATTTGCTGTGAATTCATCATAGTTCTCTTGATCACTCCAACGTATAAACATTTTATCTTGGGTTGCTGGATCTCCAATAGTTGTCTCTGTTCCTAAACAAACTAGATGTCGTGATTCGGGGGTAACAAGAGAAAGAATAGTTGTAGTTGGAGCATTAGCAATTATTGTAGCTCTATTCGTAGTCATACCAGCTGATGTATCCCATACATAAGTCCCACCATTCCTTTTGGTTATAATTAAGTCTTCTCCCCAATTATCTATACTCCATTGAGCTAAGTCTAGATCGATTTCAGATGTCGTACGAGGTGTACCCCATGTTGATAAACTCCATGTCGCTGCACTCCAACCATATCCAGAGGTTTGAATTTCTGGACCAATATTTAATTGATAAGTAGCAGTACAATTAGCTGTATCAGTAACTGCTGATGTTGCAGCATTTCCTGTTGTTTCAATAGTATAACTAGAAGTATTAGCCACTGCTATTATTTCAAATTCATTATCTAATGCTGTATTAGCAATTCCACCTACAGTAGCTGCACTGGTGGCTGAAATAGTAACAAAATCACCTATATCAGCACCATGAGCTGCGTGAGTAATCTCTACATTTACAGAGGTGTTTGTAGTGGTAAAAACATCAGTAATATTGGCAGTTAATCGAATAGGAGTAATATCTTGAGTTAATCCTCCTCGATAAACATAAATTTTTTTATTTGTTCCAAGAGATGAATATCTAAAACCATCTAGATCAAACCAATTAAATAATGCTCTTCCCGTACCTAAGTAATAGTCAGCAGATAAAGGTTCCCATCCTCCGATCTTTTGAGGTAAACCCCAACGAAAACGTACTTTATCACAATCGATCCATTTACCTTCAGCGGCGGTAGGTGTATTTTCTTTATCTATTCCTGGTGTTATCTGTAACTGTGTTAGAGGCATAGTATTCCTTTTTATACATTATATATTAATATAAAAAAATATAAAGTATCAATTTATTTAGATTTATAAGAGAATCAACCTCTTGTAGTGGCTGGAAGTCCTAACATAACACGTTTATCGAATGTATTCAACTTAGCTTCAGGCTTAGAAGCATCATTATAATGTAAAAAAACTTGAGCGCAAGTCTTTCCTTTAAAACGAGTTCGCCAATGCTCTAAATCGCATCCTCTATAGATCATCATGTCTCCTACATTTAAATTAACAGAAACACCTTTAGGAGGATTCTTTTTTAAAATAACCTTATTATTAGATAAAGCTTTAACTACTCCAGATTTACCTGTTGGATCAATAAAGATAGGCCATTTATCTCCTCCTAAATGAATAGTAGTAGAGACCTCACAACTATGACGATCTTTATGTCGTACGAGAACATCACCTTTTTTATAAATCCTAGCATAAGAGTAAGTTGGTATTAAAGATAGACCTGTAAGTTTAGAAGTAAGAGGCAACATCTTCATTAATAAAGTATCCATCACTTGATTACCATAATGGGCATAAGTGCGTGGAACTTGTGAGTCTTGCCATGAACCAAATAAAGGATTTCCTTCTCTAATTATTCTGTTGTGTATCATATAAAAAGTAACGTCCCTATGCATTAAGAAATAATTAAAAATAAAATTAGCCAGTTCAAATGAAACGGCATTTTTAACTAATTCGTATTTTTTATTTTTAAAACTCATGATTGAATAAAATTAAATGAGACGGAAATGCGCCACCCACTTTTACCTTTTTCTTGGGTATTATTTACATCTACAGAATGACTTAAAAAACTAGGGAACATAAGAAGTCTTCCCGCTATTGGGATATAATCAATATTTCGTAATAAACGTTGAGGAAGCTTATTACGAGGAAGCTGTTTAGGCATTGTCATCGTATAACCTGCGCGTGGATCTTCAATAGTTAAAGTGCCACAATCTTTAGGAGTCTTAATAAAATAAACCCCTGACCAATGGGAATTAGGGTGAAGGTGGTCTTTATTAAAGCATCCTTGATAATTAATATTGGCCCACATATTTCCTAAAAAAGTTGGAGCGGTATATGCTTCTTCAACACATACTTGTTTTTGCATTTTACTAATTTCTTTTACCAGAGATTCGTATTCTTTTTTAATGTGCATCTCGACTGAACTATGCCACCCTCCTCGATTAGTTTTTTGTATGCCTTTATCTTTTTTCGCCCATCGCTCGATATGTTTAATAAGATGCTTATTAAGTTTATCCGCGTTAGGGACATCATACCAATATACTGGAGTAGGAAAAAATAAATCCAGGTTCATTTGAAAGAAGGCCCTCCAAACCACATGACTAAAGATTTACGAACTCCTTTAGTTACAGGTTTAACTCGATGACGAATAAAACTTGCAAAAAATATAGCGTAGCCTTGTTGGAGTTTAGCTCTTTTTTTATCTTCTACTAATTCTAACTCTCCCCCCTTAAAATCTTTGGGATCACTTAATAATAAAGTCATAGAGATTTTCCTGACAGACGGCATATAAGACATGTCATAATCAGAATCACTATGCCATTCATAAAAACCACCTTTAGGATATTCTGTATATTGCGCCTGTTCACCGATCTGCATTCCATCAAAACCAAAATGATTCGCATTAAGAGTCAACATCCATCTTTCTACGGTTTCATACATAGGTTTTCCTATATCAAAAGGAATCCAGCTAATTGTAGTAACACGTTTCTTTTTATCGACCCCTCCTATTTTTCGTTTAGCTACGGGTACTTTATTTCCAAGTCCAACTTCGGCGTCACGATTAGGTTGATTCTGTCCCATCTGAATAACTTCCTGACATTGTTGTGGAGTTAACACAGGGTTATTGGTTTGGATAATATGTGATTTCCAACGAGGTTCTAAAATAATAGCCATAGTTATTCTAAAGACCTCCCAAAGAGCATCGTGTAACTTACTTTTTGATTTTCAATTCCTTCTTTCATATCTGTTTCGTCAGAAGCATGGAACAAAGCTCCATCAAAAAATACGGCTCTGTTATATTTATATTTAATATTAAAAGGTTTTTTATTTTTAGTTTTTATATATCTTGAAACTAATTCTGGGGAAGTATTCCATTTCTTTCTCGTCCAATTTTTAGGGGGTTTAATATTAAAAATATTTAAACCATTTAATTGGGGGTTATTAATGGATTTATTTGGTGTTACCCAAATATTTATATTAACTTGAGAAGGGTCTGCATGAAGTTTTACTCCCGCTCCCTTATTATCATAAATAAAAGCCCATGCTCTTACAAAAGAGTTTTTAAGGCATGGTATGTTTTCTTCTAGTTCTGTAGCAATTTGATTGGTTAAATTATCAGACCTATTATAAAGCATGGATCCATAACGATTATAAATTTTATCAAATTCTATTGTATGAACCATTCTTTGTTGAAGCGTAAATGCTATTTGGTCTTTTAAAAAATTATCTATAACTGTAATTTTTTTCTTCTTTAAGTTTTTATTTAAAGAGTTCCAATTTCTTTCATTCAACATCATCATTAACCTAAATATTGCGGATCAACGTATTTAACATCTATGTTAGCGGATAAAGTTCTTCTTTTTTCTTTTCCTTTAAAAGGATAAACGCAATGTTTAATATCAAAAGGGAACAAAAGAAAATCTCCTTCTTGTAAATTATGGGGTGAGTAAAGAGACTTATAAAATTGACCTCCACCATTTCCCATTAAATTAACGGTTCCATTAGTGGGCTCATGTTTGTTGGCAATTTCATCCCCATAGTTTTTAGGAAGTTTCAAAAATAAAATAGAAGCTAGCCCAGTTTGACTTGTACCAAAATGACTATGAATAGGATTATATTCTCCTTCCCTCATTTCATTTACCCACGCTGAATGAAGTCTATATTGAAAGCGCTCAACATTTGCCATCTTTAAATACTGCCTGGTAACGTCAGAAAAAAATTTAAGGGCGTCATTAGAAAGAAAATTATGTCGTTTATCTAGCTCCGTAAGTGGAGGAACGGCTGATTCTGGAGACGTATCTTGTGCAGAATATAAAGAATGTTCATTTTTAATTTTACCAACCAAATTTTTGTGGGCGACGGGAAGTTTTTTTCTTTTCATTAATCTCTCGTAAGTAGAATTAAAATCTTTTAAAAGAGAAGGAGAAATTTTACATCTTAAAATAAAAGTTCCAAAATTAATTCTAGATATTTCTTTAATCATGTTGCTTTCACCAATTGTTTACCATTAGGGACATCGTCCATAAAAATAATTTTTTTATTCATTGCCTGAGCGATTGCCATTAATGCATAATAAACATACTTGCTTTGTTTAGACCAGTCATAACTTTCACAAACCAGTATCCTACTATATGTAATATCTGATATATTTTTAAGTTCAAAATAACGTTTAAAAATAGGAAGCTGTCTTATCTTGGCATAATTAGCCTCCAGTGCATTATTAAATTCGGATCCATAATTCGACACCCAAATATATCCTTTAATTTTTTTAGAATGAATAAGGGCTAGAACCCATGAAGCTTCATCCATAAGACCTCTATTCATATTCTGGTATTGAAAATCTTTATAGCCCATATCATGATGCTCATCAATATTAACCAGGATAGTATTAGAAGGAACATAAGGATAATGAAACTGATGCTCTTCAGAAAAGTAAACTTCTTTGACATCCCTAACCTTATTCATAAAGTATGAAAGAAGCTCTTGATGTTGGGAGGGAGACCCTACCCAGTCACAATCAATACTTAAAGTGTAATTATCTTTATTCATTTATATATAAATATTCATACCACCCTGTAATAATATATTTAGTTTGAGTTTTAGAAGTGATGCCCCTATGGGTCCAGGGCCATTCCGCAGGCCAGATGAGAGTTAGTCCTTTTTCCGGTCTCACTTTCATTTTCTGATGATAAAATTGTGTATAACCTCCATCCGTTACATCGTTTAAGTATGTCATAAAAACTAAATGTCTTTTAATACTGTCCGGCTCAGGGTGTCTTTCAAAATGCCACTCATAATATCCTTCAGTTGGTTTATATTTTTGTATATTAAACCTGCTAGTGATGCCCCATTGAGCATGTTTATGTGTGCACCAGCGATATTGTTTTTTGTATAGTTCGCATACTTTTGCTAATTCATCTAAATAGGCCCTCATTTTTTCATCTGTTGTATTAGGAAGTATGGGCGCGTCTGTAGATTTTTTAGTTTTTTCAATTACTCCTCTGCCACCATCCAATAAAGCAATTACTCCTTTAGTCTTTTTTGCTCTATTAAAGTATTTAATTACGTCATCACAAACTTTAAAATCAATATATGCCCCTATGATAAAATTATTTTTCTTATTGTGTTTATAAAGTTTCATCTTTTATTATGTTCCATTTTAAATGCTCATACTTAATAATAGTTTCGGGTGGTAATAATTTATAGACATCAGTTTTTTGTATTTTAATTTGAGAACGAAGATGATGGAGTCCTTTCCCAACATACGAATCATCATAAGAAATCTTATTGACTTTGAATTGAGGTATTTTCTTAAAGTTATGTTTGTAAGGAGGAATATCTAAAAATCTATATACCTGATCGATGGTTTTTTTAGGCTCCTTCACTAAGTCACAATAATTAATAAATAAAGAAAGGTGTCTATTGTCACGGCGTAATAAATTATTGAGGTTTATAATTTCACCATTCATTTTTCCTCCTACCTGCATTAACCAATCGCATTGAGCCTCCACCGTTGTTGCTTTATTATGCAAGAAAGAAGTAGGCTCTTTATTAGCCCATTTAATAAAGGAGGCTAAAACCTCCAGTAAAGGCCTTACTAAAACAATGATCTTAATCGGTTGGTTAAGATGTTTTTTTAAAAGTCTTAAATTATCCGGGGTTCCTGCAGCTACCCGATCAATGATGTATTTATATTTCCACTTCTTAAAATAAGTAGGATAAATGATATCCAATATCCGATCTACAGAAGCATGATCAGGATAAGTTCTAAATATTTCATGCTGCTTTAACATGCCTATACGATGCATAGCTTCCATCACCAGACTATTAGCAGTACATCCAACATCAGGATTTTGATTTAGTAAGGTTGAAAGAAGTGTGTTGCCTGCTCTTGGAAAACCACTTAAAAAAAATATTTTCATTTCAAAACTTTTTATATCCTGCCGTGTGTTTATTAAGAATTAATTTATCTTTAGAAGGTACAACGATAACACTAATTTCTTTTATACCTAATTCAAGAGCAGCTAAATATCTATTCTGACCGACAACTACTTTATAGTTATCTCCTTCTTGTAAAACTAAAAGAGGATTAATAATTCCTTTTTCTGAAATACTGTCTCTCACTCGTTTATAAAATTCACTAGCTCTCTGATTACTTGAATTTTTTTTGAGCTTTTGATTTAAGAGGGATAGATTTTTTATGTTTATTTTCAAGTTTCTTCCTTTCTTTAACTACACGTTTTAAAGTCATAAGTTGTCCCATTATATTAAATCTTTCTGAAACAGAGGTTCCCGGCGTTAGGTCTTTTTCTTTTTTTTGATATTGTAGAAGATAAGAAGTTAAATGATGTGCGTTAACATCTTTCGTATTAAAACTACCATCATCTAATTTAGCTTTAATCCTAGACCATTCTTTAATTTCTCTCATTCGGTCTTTAGCGACAAGTTCAAGGTTAGCTCTGTTATAAAGTTTTTGATCCCGTTCAATTATTAAAATCTCTTTTTCTAATTCATCTTTTTCTTTTCGAATTTTTTCATCCATCTGCTTAATTCTAATCTCTGCTTTTCGTCCTTCAAAAGAAAGTTCCATAAGTTGTTCAAAATGAGTATTTTGTTCCCTGACTGCTTGCCAGTATTTTGAGGCCGGTGTTGGGTGTCTTGAGTCATTTAAAACTGAAAACTCCATTTCAGTTTTTGTTCTGAACATTTGCTTCTTCCTCCAGGTATCTTTAAGTTCTGGGACAAGTTTTTTGAATTCTTGAAGATCTTTTGGCTCTAATATTTTGTCAAGAAAATTTATGTTTGCAGATGTAATAGTTAATGTATTTTTCATTATTTTTTCCACCAAAAATTTAAAGCAAATCTAGAGCCTTTTGTTACGGGAGCTACTCCATGATACATCTTTCTTCCATCAAAAATAGTAAGCATCCCGCGTTTAGGTTTCATTCTTATCTCTCCTTGCGTGACGAATCTTCCCCCTTCAAAATTGTCGTTTAAATAAAGAATAGAATTATATTCAGTATTATCTCTTCCCCCTTGTGTATGAACATGAAGAGCACTAAAACTCTCTTCATTCCAGATTACAGCTTGAGCGTCGTTTATTTTTAAATCTTTCTTTAAGTATTTCTTAATACAGTCTTGTACTTTTTTAACTACAGGGGATGTAGTAATGTCTTTAGATCGATGTTTCCATCCAATAAGGCCGGGACCTAAATGAGGAATCTTTTTAATCCATTTTAAACATTCTTTATTAGAAAGAAAGTTCTCTATGCAAACCACTTTATCTCCATTTTTAGTTAATGTTGTCATCTTTTTTTCTTTCATGCTGCATATTATATTATTACAGCTTTAAATGAAAACAGAAACAAAAATATTATGGTAGGGTAACGTCTCCTGGTCTATAGCCCTTTCCTCCACCATAGCTATTACATGTATCAACATTGTAACTATCACCATCTATAGGCGTTTCTTCTATTGGTTGAGGATCATTGTCCCACGCAACTTGTTCTACATCTACTGCTGTATCAACTATTGCTTGAGCTTCGGCTTTTGTTTTTGAAACACCCTTCACTTTAGTTATCCAAGAAGTATGCACATCATCGGCAGCCCACACCTCTCCCGGAAATCCTTCTATAAGTCCTTTGGCATTCTCTGCAAAAGTGATAAAATTTTTTCCATAATTTGTTGCTGTGCAATATATCATAATTTTTTACGACGTAGTTATAGAAACTGTTGACTCAGCATCTATATACGAAAATCCTTGTGTTGTATAACCTCCAGGAATTGCAGAACCTCCGACTACTACATTTTGATTATCTGCTCCAAACATTGAAGACCCCATAACTGGAGTAGGCATTGTGCTTCCTGTTGACCAATTTGTTCCGTCATAAATAAAATAATTATTACTGTAACCGGGAGCTCCTCCTGCTCCGCCCGCTGACGATTGAGTTCCTGCTCCGCCCCACGTGTTTCTTCCTGACGGCATATTGTTTTCTTCGCTAAATACTGAACCATTATAGTGTTCTGTATTAGTACTCGCAGAGGCATAATTATATCCTCCATAAAATAAACCAGCAGACTCAGTGCCACAAGCTGCAGCTACCCATCTAATAGATTGTGTGTCTCCAGTATTACTCCATGTTGTACCATTATATATGAAAGATGTTGTCCAACCAGGAGTACCTTCTCCTCCAGGACCCCCTGATGCAACCCAGGCTGCGTCTTGTAATCCGGAACCTGCACATCCATAAGTACGACTACGAGGTAAACCACTTGTAGGAATAGTTCCTCCTGCTGTCCAGGTAGTTCCATCATATTCTTCAGAAGTAGTTCCAGCTCCAGTACCGTTTCCAGCAGCACGCAGACCTGAATTATAAAGACCTGCTTTACCTCCAGAATTAGCTCCCGTATTTAGAGAATTACCTACGGCAAAAGAAGTTCCATCCCAATCTTGACTAACAGTTTGATTTCCTGGTCTTCCTCCAGCAATCCATGCTGCGTCTTTAGTACCACCAGTGAAACACATACATCGGCCAGTACTAATATCTCCCGTTAGGGACCATGAAGCTTGTTGTGCACGTGCTTTTACAAGATTGCTAGTACTATTGTACCATACATCTCCTAATGACAGATTACTGGGGTCTGAACTTACAACTCTAATATTCTGACCCTTTATTGCTTTATAGGTGCTCATAATTTTTAACTTGTAGTTACGGTTACTGTAGAACCATTGACACGAACTTTTAGTGTATTGCTCGTAGTATTATACCACATCATACCATCCTCTAAAACAGATGGATCTGCGCTTACAACTAAAATTCGAAATCCAGAAATAGTACTATAATCAGACATTAATTATCCTTTAATAACCATCCTTGAGTAGCATCCACATAAACTAATGTAAAGGCAGCTCTTTCTATGGATACTGTTAAATCAGATGCAGCTCCTTGAATGTTATGTGAATTTCT
>Ga0114908_1001970_pt1 | contig 10114 bp, 12 predicted proteins | sample MalvireepMed_s17_FD_87292 | JGI IMG/M metagenome (GOLD analysis project Ga0114908, IMG submission 87292) | Marine viral communities from the Global Malaspina Expedition - Malaspina viral metaG DeepMed_s17 | ecosystem: Environmental > Aquatic > Marine > Oceanic | place: Mediterranean Sea... | reverse complement strand
TCATAAACCCATGCACCAACCTCAAGCCACTCATTCTCTTTTACTGAAATGGTCACAGATGGTTTATGCTCACACCAGCATTCTTGGTATGTCTTCCAAAGTTCCAACTGTTCGATAGCACCCATGTCTGTGCGAAACACTGCACTCTGGTCTACCTTGTGAGGAAAAGAGAAAACAGATGTATGACTTGGATTCATAACATCGTCTTCTACAGGGAATCCTTGGTCAACCATCATTTTTGTAAGAGGGTCTTTTTTGTCACCACGCACTGTGCGAATATAGTAAGGATTATGTCTTGCATGAATACCAGATGCAGCATCAGTCAACTGGCTGACCGTTCCTGACGGTTTGACACATGTTACAGCGACACTTTGATTGATACCTAGCTTTTTAGCAAACTCTTCGTTTGTCTTCACGGCCATAGACTTTAAGTCTTTCAACACTGCCTCAAGAGAACCATGTGGTCCTTTACCATTTGTAACTTTACAGTCCATAATACCTGTGAGAGATACACCAAGCAGACGCTCCTCTTCACAGTTCTTCTGCCATGCTTTGGACACATATTTGAAGTTGACAAGTGTGGACTGTATAGTTCCTAGAATCGTTGCAAGTCTCACCTTCTCCAAAAGAGACTCCCGTGTATCAGATGAGCGAACTACAACCTCTGAAAGATTGCAGAACTCACGATTGCGTAATATGATTTCAGAACAGGGATTTGTACCAAACTCATAGTCAGCAGTGTTCCTTCGTCCATTTTTGGACGCCATCCATACAGCAGACTCACGATTGAAGATACCACGCTCACCAGACTTGGAATCATAAAGAGCCTTCCACTCATTCATGAAAATACCCATATCTGGTTTTTCAGAGTATGCAGCAGAGTTATTTGCTAATGCACGTTGAGGATTCTCATTCCACCACTGACCAGCCTTTGCGTCACGCATACGGTCATCAGATAAGTTCGATAGACTAATCAATGCAGAACGGCGAACACCACCAACCACAACGACTTCTGCAATCTTACAGACAACATCATGTGCCTCTAATGAAGTAAGTTTACGACCAGCAGCATTCTGGAAAATAGTGACTGTAAAATTAAATAAGGACTCAAGTGGTTCTGGTCCACTAGCCCGTCCACCAAAGGTCTTTAGAGGTGCGCCAGCGGGTCTTACCTTTGATAAGTCCCATCTGGGTATCTGACCAATGTATAACATACCAACCAACTCTTTGAGAGCTTTTGCCCAACCTAACTTAGAATCAGCAACCGTAATAGTAGTTTCGGTAGGATGAAACTCATCTGCAATAGATGGCAGTTCATTTACATACTGACGCTCTACAGAGAATCCAACACCAGTGCCGTTCATGAGAATATAGAGAATTTCGTCAAATGACTGTGGACGGTCAACTGCAACATAGGAACAGTTATACCCGGCAATATTCTCTCTCTTGAGTGCTTCACCAGCCGTCATGATACAACGCATTGACGGCATGACACGCAAACCAAGAACTGCTTGTTCTAACTCTTCTCGTAACTTTTTTGTAAGGGTAAAATCAACTGTGTCTTTGAGATGTTCTGTGAAAAAATCGAAATATCTAGCAACTGTTTCGTCCCACGTTTCTCGTCTTTCTTTTTCAGGCAACCAACGTGAATATCGTGATAGGTGAATAAACTCTTGGTAGGATGTGGGAAGATAGTTATTAGGCATTTATTTTTCTCCATTCTGCGAACCTTAGACTAGCCGATGCTGCCTGAAAGGTGCTCTCTGTTATTATTTGTTGTATATGTTCTTTGGTATAACCAGCGAGTATCATGTCATTAATATCTTTTTCTTTCACTGTGTCAGGCCAGATTACAATCTTTCTACCCTGACTTATTGCCTTCTCAATCTGTTTGCAAATCTCTTTGTTTCTAGGTTCATTGTCAAATATAATTATTAAGTCACCTTCAAAATTATTGAAGTCTGCTCCTGCCATAGCAATACAATTATCAAGGAATAAACTATCTAGTGGTCCTTCTACAACAAGGATAGGTTTACTTTTATCTACCCTGTCCAGACCAAAAATCTTGTCTGCATCTTCATCTAGTTTGATTGTGATATACTTAGGAGTCTCTGAACCGAATGCCCTACCTTGATATGCGAATATTTCTCCTTCCTCGTTACGAAATGGAATCATTAACCTTGGGTGATCGGCACACAAGGACGGAAATTTATTGGGTATTAGCGTATTCGTAAATTTATAAAATGACGGGCACAAAAATAGATCATCAAAGTATTCAGATAATGATCTCTTTTCAACCAATCTTCGTGCCGGATGTGTCGAATCCAACGATGATATGGATTGGAGAGGCTTGAAAACATTCTTCTTAAAAACTGGCGCATCAAACTTAAACTCCGGCTTTGGAACTGGAGAGGTTTTACCTCTATACTGACCCTCTTCTCGATATCGTTCTAGTATATAGTCATCGTAAGTTTTTGAGTCTAGATGTTTTATAAGGTTTGGTAATGTTGCACCCACACCACAATTATGACATTTATAGAACAAGTCATTCTTCTTACGAAATACATATCCTCTTGCCTTTGTGCGGGATTTGTGTGAATCCCCACAATAAGGACAGCGAAAATTCCAAAGAAAATCTCCCTTCTTCTTGAATTGCTGAAGTTGGGAGCTTATTAAATTTAGGTATTTTATATCAATATACATTTAAATATATTAACATAGGGGAAATGGGATTGTCAAGGACTTTTATGGGAATATCATAAATTTATGTAGTAGGAATCCAACAACAATTGATCCACCTACTAGAACATGTCTCCATTTTTCTAATACGCCAACTCTTGCTGCAAGTTCATCTCTAATTTTTTGTATTTCTCTATTTTGCTCTGCATGTTGTGATGCAGCAGCGGTCATTATCTCTTTTGTGTTAGTTGTCACCCTAGAGTGCAGTTCTGATATTTGTGAGGAAATCTCAACTCTACGATTTTCTAGTTCTTCTTCTTGTCTGGTAATCTTTTCTTCATGCACCGCAAGCATACGATGGATGGAATTGGAAACATCAGTCAATTTCTCAATCGCAACGTCTAATCTATCATGTATTTTTCTTTGGTCTTCTAATTCTTTTTTGAGAAGTTCGACCTCTGTTTCCAAGTCCGCCACTTCTGCTAGTCCTTCTTAAACATTGACCAGATACCCCAAACGAGGGCACCATACAGAACTACTTTAGTTAAGGACAACCCAGCAAAAAGAACCAACGCTGCGCCTACTGCAACGATAATTCCTTGATGGCTTGATGCTTCCTTAACTCTTTCTGAAATCCAAGTGCTAATCATTAGTTTCTCCTATTTGAAAAATATTTCTTTCAATTCAGATTCTCTTTCCATATATTCATTACCATCTAAAACTTCACCCGTGTTTAATCTCATAATACCTTTATCTTGATAATAATGTAATGTGCAGCGGTTCCTCTGTTCATTGGACATTTTTAAACGCTCTTCCAACAGTTTTTTCTTCTCTTCAGTCATTAACTCAGCTGGAAGCCCTAGTCCAGTTGATAGTGAATCATCTACAATCTTATCATTTTTATAAAAATCTGACATGTATTTTTCCATATCATCGTTACGACTTACTTTGTCTTTTGAGGGACTAATATATTTTTTTTGTGCAAGACATACATTCATCATATATTTCTGAAAATCCTCTGAATCAAAAAAAGGAATTACCTCGTTTGCTCTATCTAATGATAAGTCTTTCATTAAATACCACGGTCCAAAAACTCTATCTGAATATGAAAAGACAAAGTTAAACCACCATAAAGTTTTGTATGGGTCTTTAATATCCAAGGGACAAGAATTAAATACAGGGGTTAATTCTTCTATCGCCTTTGAAGTATCACAGTCATCAATTTTATCAGCTATTGCAGTGATTAATTTTTCCCAAGACTCGCCATCATATTTTCCATCATATACATCATCTTCCACAGAGGTAAGACTTTCATTGCGTCCAGTGTGACCTTTAACCATCAGAAACTTTTTATTTGAAACAAAATTGCCTGGATGTCCCAAAACAGAAATAGAATCGTCTGTATGAATTGTTGAGGAAAGGTCCAGTAAACGATAAGTATATTTATTATCAATTATGTATTTGTATAATTCTGAATTATTTTGATTCAATGTCTGATGATATTCTGAATCTTCACTGTATTGAAAAACTGCTCTCAATTTAGATTTGTCGCAAACTTTTAGAAATGCTGCATACACAACGGCTGAATCAAATCCACCCGTCAAAAAAATATCTATATACTTATCACCCGCTGATTTTTCTATTTCTAACGCTTTACTCTCCATGCATTCTGAAATGGTCTTAGTGTTACTCAAATCTGTGGGTATTGGTGAAGTATACTTACTATCAATTTTATATGGAGAAGTTAAGTTCCCAGTTCTATCTCTTGGCTCTGTAGGTTGTCGAGTTAAAAAACAATTTAAAAACTTATACCAATCAGGAAAGGTATATTTATTTCTAAAGTCATTTTTACTTCTAAAATCGTTTTCCTCAAAACTTCCTATAAAAAACTTGGGAAAGAATTTTATTAAACTTAATTCAGACATCTTCTAAACTTCCTCTCCACTAACCCGACTTTCTAATTCTCCTATTCTAGATTCCAACTCTGTTATTTTCTTGGCGACATTGGGGTGTGTCTTTCTCCATGCTTCCTCTTCTGCAAGCATCTTTATATTTAGTCTGCTTGCAGCCCAAGAGGATATCTGGTCAACCTTTTTATAGAACCAGATGCCAAGTTTAGTTTCTGCAAACCAACTATCAGCTGCATTACCGAGAATACTTCCTGCTATAGCAGATATCATCCATAACCACATTTGTAATTCCTTTGTAACTGTCCATAATCCATAATCTTTAAAAAGTACATAGTATCAAATGCTGGGAGTTCTTTTTTAAAAAGTTTATGGCATCTTCCGACAGACGCTTTCATTTCTTTGAGTTCATAATAAGGAATGCCCCTACCATAAGACACACCATATCCTGAGTCCTTCCAACTCATTTTTATCCCCAATCTGGTGGACTGCATTGCTCACACCGACAGTGCTTGCACACTTCAATTTGTGACAATCCCCCCTCGTTTTGTTTTGACTTATCAATCACCTTTCTTAACGGGCCTCCACAGTGTGATTCATGTCCACAATTTCTACACATTATAATTTTATCTCTCCTATCTCTTTCCGATAAAAACCCATTCACGATTAATTTCGTCCCACTTTACATCTTCGGAACTTGCATGAGAATTTCCATGACTCATTTTTTTACCTTTTGATTTAGGATTTTTTCCTGGCATCAATTTCTTGCCCATTTTATTTCTCCTTTGGATTAGCAGCTGCAGGCCATCTGCCAAACATACGAACTGAATAATAGGCAGAGTGTATTTTAAACTTCGGAACCTTTGGTTCTGCTGATTGCATACCCAATAAGAAAATTTTATCAGACAATGCTCTTGCTTTTTTCCATGTTTCTTTATCCATACCCTCTGAATTATAGTACTCTCGTAGCACTGCATAAAGATGGTCATGAATAACCGCCGCCCTTGCAACATCCCAAGGTGCAATAACATTCCACACCACTCTTGGAACAGATGCTAAGTCCGTTATCATACCCTTTTTACAGGTAACTTTACCTGTGCTAGAAATATTTGCACCTACTTTATGTAGAATATCAATCTCAGCTTTTGTTAAATCATCCATTGCAAATGACAATGTTTTTTCTAGTTTCCATGTTTTAGGCGGTGTAAATTCTGCACTGATTTTACCGTTGAATTTTCCCATCTTTATCTTCCTTTTTATCTATGGGTTTTACGGCCTTTTCATAGTAAATAATAATCTGTTTTTGTTGGTCAATAAATCTTTTCAACTCTGCCATGTTGTATGCAATAGTTTCATAGTCTCTGACACTCAAAGCATAAAAAAGTAAATCGCCGTTTTCTTTCTTAAACCGTTTCTTAAAATCCTCGAATGTATTTTCTGTCACCACATAAAAATAAATATCGCCTAGTTTTACTGGACCAGGCCTATTCTGTGTCGGTATCTTTCTTTCTACTTCTACAGTTTTAACCTCTACTGGTAAAACATCACGCCAACTACTACACCCACTACTTAACAAGAGGAGTGGGAGGAGTAGCACCAGTGAGACTTTCAAGCGACCTAAAAAGTTTCTTTGTTCCATTGTTTATCTTCTTCTCTACCAGCCCCGGCTTTTTCATGCTCAACTTTGCGAGGTCATGTTTTCGTAATTTATCTATGAGAGTATTTTTATAACTATTTGCTTTGTCCAAGTCTGATTGTAATTCTTTATTTAGTTCGTCAAATTTCTCTCTATCGGCAATCAAAGTATTGATGGTATTATCTTGTGCTGCCTTTGCAGCCATAATCTTTGCATTGTTTTCAGTGAGAGTTTGAATCCTTGACTGTGTGTCCTTGTAGTAGTAATAACCACCATAGACTACACCACCGACAAGTCCGACAACAACTACTAGTAAATATAACTTAATCATCTTCTTTCCTATTAATTACTGAAAGTAAAGTGGTCTTTTAGTTCAATACCGTGTGATGCTAGAACTAAGAGAAAATCTCCAGTTCCATCTTCATATACTATATCATCACCATCATCATCAGATGTATCTAAAACTAAACTGCCTGTTCCATCCTCTAAAAGAACATTGTCTGGGTCAGTGGTTGGGTCACTTCCAACAAATTGTCCCGTTGATGACTGAAATTTGAGAAATTTTCCATCCACTAATGCTGAACTATTAATATCTGTCAAATCAGCAAGTTTCTCTGCACCACCGCCACCAGAACCAGCAAACCCCATCTTTCTAAGATGTTCATTAATCTTTTTCTTGAATTCAGAAAGTTCCCTGTTCAACGCTGGTTCTGATTCAAATGGCTCTGGATAATCTATTTGTTCTGGGATATTTATCTTGGGTAAATACTCATCTACACTCTTTTGTTTTACTGATTCAAAATCTACCTCTTTCCCTTGAGAAAAGGGTGTTGTGAGAGTTTTGTTGATAAAATCAACTCTTTTCTTGTGTTGCCTCTCTTCTTCAATTCTCTCCATCTCATCTTCAGCAGCTTTAATCAACTCTGCTTTTTTTGATATATTGTCTAGTTCTTTCTTGAACTGCTCTACCTCAGACAATCTTTTTACTGGTGTTTTTTCAATTGTCTCTGTGACAACTTTATCCACAGGAGATTTTCCCACAAATCTTTTTGTGGTGCGACCCACTCCCAATCTTTTTAGTTTATCATTTACTGGCATCTGACATACCTCTTCAAATTATCACCATAACGAATTTTTATTAAATCAAGATTGGTGCTTGTGTCACCGGCTGAGATAATGGTATGATTACTATCGATGGCGAGTGGTTTGCCCCAGCGCACACCAAGAGAACCAATTTTTAGTTTTTTATCTCTATATGTATCATGCTTTGCAAATGCGTGAATGTAGTCTTTTGCTGTAAATTTATAAGTTGCAGGCGTTGATTTTATTTTTAGATTATCATTGGCGATAGACCACCTCTGAAAATCGTCTGTATCAAAAAAGTGTCTGACATTTGCAAAACTTGCGGGGTCATTTACAGCAGTGAGTGACCTATATCTAACCTCACTCCATTTGAGAGTGAAGTTCCACCACCACATAAGTGTCGGCACGGTTTTAATTTCAATTGGACAAGCAGCAGACAAAGCATCAATTTGGTCCCTTATGTCTAGAAAATGTTCTTGTGCTAAGAAATCATCAACGGTGCTACTAATTCTGTCTTGATCATTTGCAAAAGCACTTGACCCGAAACACTGATCACCCAGTTCGCCGGTAACAACTAAACTTGTTTTTAGTGCTTTTGCGATTTCTTTAGTTGTGTTGCTTAAAAAAATATCTTCAGCTAGATACCTATCTGTAGGAGTTTTGGTCAGTGGTGTTTTTGCCACCGTTAGTTTCCCATCAATATGATCAGCGTAAAACTGGGGGTACTCATCAATTGATGCGTCACTGCAATGCACTGTTAAATCACTTAATCGATTAGTTGGGACAGTTTTAAGCAAGGCAACCAGTGCGGTTGTACTGTCTATACCGCCAGACCAAAAAACAGATATTTTTTTATTCTCATCCCACAAAGCTGCTGCCCTAGCATCAGACACATTTGCAAATGTTTCATCAAATGACCCAACATTTGGTATTGTTGGTGCGGTCAGTTTTAGTGGTGATGGTAGTGTTCCACTGCGGTCAACCGGAACCCAAAGACTATGAATCTCATGTGCTAGTTTTTCAATCGCAGTCGGTTTATGGCCTGTGATTCCAACCACATCTATCATATCAGGTCTTGCAAGGTATAAGGTATCACTAAGAGTCCCATCAAATACCGTTTCACTTGTTGCTTTTTCTTGACCTAGCAAATTAACTAGTCTTCGTAAAGCATTAGCACCACAATTTGCGCTCGAATAAAACACAAGTCTGACAGTTGAACTAGAAGGTAATTGCACCGCAAATGCTTTACACTCTGGGCACTCATTTGCATAATCATCTGCGGCTTTTAAATAAGAGTTTTCATCCGCTGATATCGCCAATATCTTCCTTGGGTCAGTTTCATTATTAATCGCATCAATCATGCTTTGAAGTTTCTCATCAAGTGCGGCTCGTATTTCTGGTGTTTTCAAAGATTTGAAAGCAGCGATAACTTTTTCTTCAATCGTGTCACCGTCGATCATTGAAGAATCTGCCAACAATCTTGATCCCCTGAGAAACTCTCTACATTCCGTTTCATTGATTTTTTCTGGGGGGAAATGCCAACTTTTTGCAGCACTACACATTTCATTCAGTCGCTGTAACGCAACTCTACGCACTTCATTGATAGGTTTGTATTGTTCAACAAATCTATCTTTAGTGTCATTAAGCACCATGATCATCGTGTCAATGTCACTAGGTGATTGATTGCTACCCAAAATCATCAGGATGTTGCTCCTGCCACTGTACCAGAGTTGTTGAGCGTTTGAGAGACACCTGACACTGCCCGAATCGCTTTGCCCGCTGCGCCACCCGTACCGCCAGAACCGTTGTTCACTTTACAACCACTGCCGGTGGCATTAGTACCGTTCAACCCTGCGGCACCAAAGTCACCACCATTGCCGCCGTTACCGTTACCAGAACCAGCTACGCCTGATCCGGCAGCTGATGTAGCACTAGAAGCAGCAGCGCCAGCACCACCGTCGCCACCAGCAATATCGGTTCCGTCTTGACAAACCCCCTCACTGTCTACTGCTGACCCCGAATCTCTTACTCCACCACCAGCGCCACCGCCTCCACCGCCGCCTTGTATTTTTGCGCCGGATAGGTTGTTAATTGTGACAGTCACATCTTGCATTGACATTGCGTGGCCACCGTCGCCACCAGTTGCACCATTACTGAGGTCACCTGCTGCTCCGGCACCACCTTTGCCGACCACATTACCAGAATTGTTTATGGTGAGCACTGAGTCAGAGGTAGCTAAATCAACTACAAGAGATGGAGTACTAGTATTAGCTGAGTATACGGTTACACCGGCATCGATGTTGAGTACAACAGTGATAGCACTGGTGCCATCCCAATTGCCCGCACCATAACTACCACCATTATTTGAGAGATCAGTAGCAAGATTATAATTATTCACATTACTACTGAGCGTAACGGTAAAGTCTGGGCCCGCCGCAGCTCTATTTGGAAAAGCACCAAAACCTAAAACTTGATAACCAAAACTCATTACATCAGTCCTTACTAAGCGTCAGTTGAAGCCACGAGACGCTGTCTTCATCCCAGTAATATTTTCTGTCACCGACCACGCCGGGATATGGTATCGGCGATTCCCATCTACAGTCGTCATCCAGCACCCAGCTTGGATATGGCTGCGGTGAATAAAAAGCGTCTTTTTCGGGATCGTATGTGTATCCGATCCCAGCATAATTATATCGAATGTTATTATTATATGAGGTCTGCTTCCATGTGCCCCCCCAGAAAGCGTGGCACCACGCCTCGCCGTCAGCTTCATGCTCGTCAGCCACCACGCAAACCCGTAGAACAATAT
>Ga0114908_1001967_pt1 | contig 10127 bp, 8 predicted proteins | sample MalvireepMed_s17_FD_87292 | JGI IMG/M metagenome (GOLD analysis project Ga0114908, IMG submission 87292) | Marine viral communities from the Global Malaspina Expedition - Malaspina viral metaG DeepMed_s17 | ecosystem: Environmental > Aquatic > Marine > Oceanic | place: Mediterranean Sea... | reverse complement strand
GGCGACCATGCCCGCTGGGTGGCACTCGCCGACTTGGAGCCAGAGAGCCTCTTTGAGGATCACTTCTTTATTATTCAGAATTTCCTCGGCCTGCCTGCGGATTTTGGGTCCCTTTAAGCCTGCAGGAAATCACGCGGCAGCTTCATCATCTGCCGCCATAGGCGCTCTACTCCCGGCTTGTGGACCAGAGAGCAGCGATAGAGGCGAATTTCCAGTGGAATGTCCCAACTCTCATCGCCTGCTCGCACAAGCTTACCGGTTTTTAGCTCCTCACGAATACAGAAATCAGGAATCCAGGCAACCCCTACGCCCTGTAATACCATGCCCTTCAAACCTTCAGCCATGGCGGTTTCGTAGACCGTTCTAAGCTTCATGCGCAGCGGGTCGTTTTTCAGCAGCATCCGCACGCTGCGACCTAGAAACGCCCCCTGAGTATAGGCCAGATAAGGAATGGAGCTATCGCGCTGCAAAGAGAACAACGGTTTCCCATGCTCGTCAGGCAGCGAAACAGGAAGCATCTTGACCTTGCCGATCGAAAACGAAGGAAATACCTCCGCATCTAATTGCATTGTGGCGAAAGGGTCGTAGTAAGCCAGCATTAAGTCACAGTTCCCCTCACGCAGCACATGAATGGCTTCACCGACGTTCATGGCAACCAAACGCGTTGGCAACTCCCCTAGCCCTTTTTGTAGCCTAGAGATCCACGGTGGATAAAAACTGAGCGCTAACGAGTGCGCCGCGACGATATCCAATGCTTCGTTGGCAATGGAGAGCCCTCGCAAATGGCTGAGCGATTCGTTTAACTGTTCAACTAAGTTGCGGGCGGTCACCAAAAATAGCTGCCCTTCTGAGGTTAAGCCAATCGGCGTCGTTGATCGGTCCACTAAGGTAACGCCAACTGCCTGCTCTAATGCCCGAATACGCCGACTAAACGCAGGCTGGGTGACATGGCGCTGTCGGGCAGAGGCAGAAAAACTGCGGGTATTCGCCAGTGCGACGAAGTCTTCTAGCCATTTTGTTTCTAGATTCACCCATGACTCCTGTTATTTGAACGTTGATGGCTTGCGTCATTTGGTTGGGGCAAACGATTACTGTACGGGTGCCATCAAATAAGCAGCACGGGACACGACTTTTTTCCACATGGGGCGCTGACTCACTTCATCGAGAGTCACTCGGCGGCACTTGGAAAAATCAGCTTCCAGCATGGTGGCAACATCGTTGGCAAAATCGGCGCTGGGAATGAACGCAGTGATTTCAAAATTTAACCGAAACGACCTATTATCCAGATTTACCGTACCTACAGTGGCGGATGAATGGTCGACAAGCATGACTTTTTGATGTAGAAACCCAGGTTGATAACGGTATATTTTCACACCCGCTTTTAACATATCCGGCAAAAAAGAGAACGCAGAGAGGAATACCAGCAAATGGTCGGGGCGCTCCGGGATCATGACGCGCACGTCGACGCCTCGCATAGCTGCCAATCGTAAAGAGTCTTGGACGCCCTGATCAGGTACGAAATAGGGGCTCGTAACCCAAAACCGCTGGTTGGCGCTATGAATCAGCTGTTGAACAAGTAATCCAGCCGTATCCTGCTTATCGGCTGGGCCGGAAGGCACAATCACCACTTGCTGATCTTGCTGTGGGTGACTTTCCGCGTGCCAGTTCAAGGTAATGACATCGCCTGTTGCCCAGTGCCAATCCTCCCAAAAGGCTTCTTGCAGCCCTAGTACACACGGCCCCTGCACTTTCAAATGGGTGTCTCGCCAAGGGCCGTGCTTAGCACTTTTGCCAAGATACTCGTTGCCGACGTTAAAGCCGCCTATCCACCCCTGCTTGCCATCTACTACGGCAATTTTTCGATGGTTACGGAAATTGAGCTGAAAGCGGTGTTTTAGCCCGCGTGATGAGCGGAAAGGTGTGACCTCTGCGCCACTTGTACTTAATTCATTTAAATAGCCGTCATTTAGTTTACGGCTACCAATTTCGTCATATAGAAAATAAACGCGCACACCGCGCTTAACCGCTGCAATCAGATGCTGCTGGAGCTGCCTGCCTAACTCATCATCGCGAACGATAAAGAACTGGATCAGCAGATAATCCTGCGCTTGATTAATACCTGCAAATAGGCTGTCAAAAGTGGCATCGCCATCAATTAACAGCTCGGTGCTATTGCCTTTCGTCAGCGGCATCATCGCTAATTGTTCAACCGCTTGAATATCGGTATTGTCGGAAATAGCGACATGGGGCTTTACGTTATGTCGATAGCGAACGAGCACTCGGCGCAACACCGAATCCCTGGCACCTCTTGCCGTCACATACCCATAAAAACGTGGCCTGCCAAACAGCCAGTACGCTGGCACCGCCGCATAGGGAAAGGTTAGCAGTGAGATAATCCACGCCACTGCACCCTGTGACGTACGGCTCGACATTAATGCCATCACCGCCGAGATCATTCCCAGCACGTGAATCAGCATGATCCCTGTCCCTAGCAACCAAGAGGCCATTCGCTATTCCTCACCATCCGTTAGGACCTGTTATTTCTGACTACTCCATAAACAGGAGCCCCGTTAGAACGGGGCTCCTGTGGTTAAGCAACGCCTATATCACCTCAGCGTATCATGCTTTTTCGGCAATAATTTCTTTCCATTTAGCCGGGCCTGTCTGGTGAACAGAGGTGCCTTGGCTATCTACCGCTACCGTGACCGGCATGTCTTCCACCTCAAATTCGTAGATGGCTTCCATTCCCAGGTCTTCAAAGCCCACCACGCGTGACTTTTTGATCGCTTGGGCAACCAGATAAGCAGAGCCACCCACCGCCATGAGATACACTGCTTGGTTGTCACGGATCGCTTCAATGGCAGCTTGGCCGCGCTCTGCTTTGCCGACCATACCCAGCAAACCAGTCTCCTCCAGCATCGTCCGAGTGAACTTGTCCATGCGTGTGGCCGTGGTGGGGCCTGCAGGGCCAACCACTTCATTGCCGACCGGGTCGACTGGGCCAACGTAATAGATAAAGCGCCCTTTCATGTCGACCGGCAGCGGCTCGCCTTTGGCGATCATATCCACCATACGCTTGTGGGCAGCATCGCGGCCCGTCAGCAGTTTGCCGTTTAACAGCAGTGTATCACCGGGCTGCCAGGTTTTGACTTCTTCGGGCGTGACAGTGTCTAAATTGACACGCTTGACGTTATCGCCTGCTTCACGGGTAATCTCCGGCCAGTCTTCCAGCTTCGGAGCCGGCAAGGCTACAGGGCCAGAGCCATCCAGCGTGAAATGCGCATGCCGGGTGGCTGCACAGTTGGGAATGATCGCCACCGGCTTATTGGCAGCGTGGGTCGGATAATCTTTGACTTTGATATCCAGTACCGTGGTCAGGCCACCTAGGCCCTGGGCACCAATACCGCTTTTGTTCACCTTATCGAACAGCTCAAGGCGCAGCTCTTCGGCACGGTTGCTTGCGCCACGGGCCTGAAGCTCTTGAATATCGATAGGATCTAATAGCGCTTCTTTGGCAATTTCCATTGCTTTTTCAGCGGTACCGCCAATACCAATGCCAAGCATACCCGGCGGGCACCAGCCAGCACCCATTTTGGGAAGCTGTTCCATCACCCAGTCGACCACGCTATCGGAGGGGTTGAGCATGGCAAACTTCGATTTCGCCTCGCTACCGCCGCCCTTCGCTGCCACATGAATATCGACCTTATCGCCCGGCACAATTTTGTGGTGAATGATGGCGGGCGTGTTGTCTTTAGTGTTCTGGCGCTTGCCATCCGGGTCGGCAAGAACCGAGGCGCGCAGTACGTTATCCGGCAGTTGGTAGGCGCGGCGCACGCCTTCGTTGATCATGTCGTCGAGGCTTAGCTCGGCGTCCCATGTGACGTTCATACCTACGTGAACGAACACTGTCACGATGCCGGTATCCTGGCAAATTGGGCGGTGCCCTGTTGCGCACATGCGCGAGTTAATCAAAATCTGAGCGATGGCATCCTTTGCGGCGGGGTTCTCTTCACGCTCGTAAGCGGCGGCCATCGCATCGATGAAATCTTTCGGGTGGTAGTAAGAGATGTACTGCAGAGCATCGGCAACGCTTTGGATCACGTCGTCCTGGCGAATCACGGTCATGGATTAACAGCTCCTCGGTTATCGTCTTGGCTGCAGCCTTCGCGGCCGTCTAAGTGTGCGGGAAGTATACCGTATTGAGACTCACGCGGCAGCCAATGCACCGAGTAACCGCTTGCTGTTACGTAGCGCTTTGGTCTGATTGTTTGAACATAGCTATTAAGATAACGGTATAAAATTTATCCTAAGGAGAAGGCTGTCATTGTGGGCAAGAGTATAGCCGCCGAGACCCGACCATCATGCGCTCAATCACACTGCCGCAACGATGGCACGAGAGCCCGGCGCGCTCAAATACGCTGAACCGCCAATCTGTTTTTCAATGCGATCGCTGCGCGGCGAATCTCTGGATCTTCAGACATCGCTTATCCTAGCGCCAGCTGCTTCTCTTTCATTTGATGGAGCTGGTCGCGCAACCGCGCCGCTTCTTCAAACTCGAGGTTTTGAGCCGCTTCAAACATGGCATCTTCAAGCTTACTAATGGCCGTGAGCAAGTCTTGCTTACTCATGGCAGCCACATCGTAACCACCTTCAGGCTCGGCCACCTTACGCTCATTGCCCTTACGCCGACTGCTCTTCTTACCTGGTGTCTGCGCGGCTTCTAGGATATCTGCAACCGAGCGGGTAACCGTCGTGGGGGTAATGCCGTGCTTCTCGTTATGCGCCATCTGTTTATGGCGTCGACGCTCGGTCTCATCAATTGCTTTCCGCATGGAGTCCGTAATGCGGTCGCCATATAAAATCGCTTTACCGTTGGCGTTACGCGCTGCACGACCAATGGTTTGAATTAACGAGCGTTCGGCGCGCAGGAAACCCTCTTTATCGGCATCCAGAATCGCCACCAAAGAGACTTCAGGAATATCCAACCCCTCCCGTAGCAAGTTGATGCCCACCAGCACGTCAAACTTGCCCAGGCGTAGGTCACGGATAATTTCCACCCGCTCGACCGTATCAATATCGGAATGTAAATAGCGCACGCGAATACCGTGCTCATCAAGGTAATCAGTCAGGTCTTCTGCCATGCGCTTGGTTAAAGTAGTAACGAGCACCCGCTCGCCTACCGCTGTTCGCAAACCGATCTCCGACAGCAGATCATCGACTTGCGTGCTGGCCGGGCGTACTTCAATTTGCGGATCCAACAGCCCAGTTGGCCGAACGACTTGTTCGACGATCTGGCTTGCATGCTCAGCTTCATAATTGCCTGGCGTGGCGGATACGAAGATCGTTTGTGGCGAGATAGCTTCCCACTCCTCAAACTTCATGGGGCGGTTATCCAACGCTGACGGCAGGCGGAAACCATACTCGACCAGTGTCTCTTTACGCGAACGGTCGCCTTTGTACATCCCGCCTACTTGGGGCACGCTCACGTGTGACTCATCGATAAACAGCAGCGCATCATCCGGCAGGTAATCAAAAAACGTGGGCGGTGGCTCACCAGGTGCACGGCCAGAGAGGTAGCGAGAGTAGTTTTCAATACCGTTGCAGTACCCCAGCTCCAGCATCATCTCAATATCGTAAAGCGTACGCTGCTCAAGCCGCTGGGCCTCTACTAAACGCTCGTGCTTACGCAGCCACTCCAAGCGCTCTTTGAGTTCTGCTTTGATGGATTCGATGGCTTCTAGAATGGTCTCACGAGGCGTCACGTAGTGGGATTTTGGGTAAACCGTCATCCTAGGGACTTGCCCGCGCACATCGCCAGTGAGCGGGTCAAATAAACGGATAGAATCTATTTCGTCGTCGAAAAGCTCAACGCGCACCGCTTCCTCATCCGAATCCGCCGGGAAGATATCAATCACGTCGCCCCGCACGCGGTAAGTACCGCGACGGAAATCCATATCGTTGCGGGTGTACTGCAGCTCTGCCAAGCGGCGTAGGAAGGCGCGTTGGTCAATCAGCTCACCACGAGTGAAGTGCAGCCGCATCTTCAGGTATTGGTCTGGATCACCCAAACCGTAGATCGCCGATACAGATACCACGATTAGCGCATCACGGCGCTCCAGTAACGCTTTCGTAGCGGAAAGACGCATCTGCTCAATATGGTCATTGATTGAGGCATCCTTCTCAATAAACGTATCTGACGAGGGCACATAGGCTTCGGGCTGGTAGTAGTCGTAGTAGGAGACGAAGTACTCAACAGCGTTATCGGGGAAAAACGATTTAAATTCGCCGTACAGCTGTGCCGCCAGGGTTTTGTTCGGCGCCATCACGATGGTGGGCCGCTGAAGTTGCTGCACCACATTGGCCATGGTGAAGGTTTTACCTGAACCGGTGACCCCGAGCAGCGTTTGATGGGCAAGCCCGGATTCCAAACCACTGATCAACCCACGTATGGCCGCAGGCTGGTCGCCCGCAGGCTGAAATTTTGACTGCAGACGAAATTCCTTGCTCATCGTTGCTCCTGTTGAGGAAGTAGGCCTACGCGGTATGGGTCGCTATCTCTATCGTTGCCTGGGTCATCAGGCGCTGAATCGGACAGCGGTGGCTAATGTCTCCCAGCTTTGCTCGCTGTTCTGGATCGCTGATGCCATGCAATTCTAACGTCACATCTAGCTTGTAAACGCCTTTGCGCTCTTCGCTATCGTCACGTTGAACCTTGACGGTGATGCCTTCCAGTGGCCACTGTTTGCGCTTGGCGTACATTTGGACCGTAATTGCCTTACAGGTTCCCAACGCGATATCGAAATAGTCGTGGGGGTCCGGGGCACTATCATCGCCCCCCATCGCAGTGGGTACATCGGCATAGAGATCTTCCATACCACTTACCTCGATACGCTGACGAAAAACGCTATTTCGTTCGCTAATCACCACGATAGGCGGATGCATTACGATACCTTGACGCGAAGATTAAGTTTTTCAACCGCTTTAATTAGCGCTTCTCGCTTAGCACGACCCTCCACTTCCGCCCCATAGCGCCCCACTTCGGCGCTATCGACGCCGTCAAGCATCATCAGTGCGGTGGTGATTTTGTTAACTTGTTCGGCGGTAGTGACGCCTTGAAAGCTTAATGATTGAACTGCCATGCCGCGTCCTTTGCTGAATAATTGTCAACTCACATACAACGGGACTGTATACAGGAGATTACCTATGCAAACCTGATACAGGATAAAGAGTCTAGCATGCTCCCAAGGCCTTGCAATCTGCCTATTCTGCCCACACTTTTACAAGCACGCTTTACTGACACATCCCACTAACTACGCCCAGGAGTGACTATGGCCACCGCGAACACGCAGCCCCCCAGCGCCGTACGTTTGACCCAGTATGCCGCGCTCGATATTAAAGGGACCGATGCGGAGAAATTCTTACAGGGCCAAGCTAGCGCACAGGTGGGATTAGCGAATGGTACTTTCGCACCGCTCACCTGCTTCTGCACCCCTAAAGGGCGCATGTTGGCCAATGGGCAGTTATTGAGGCTCGGCAGCGACCATTTCCGCTTGGTACTAGATGCCTCTCTTGCGGACGGACTGCTCACCCATCTGAAAAAATTTGCCGCTTTCTATAAAGCAGAGCTTTCAGTGGTAGGCAGCGTCACGTTTGCAGGCGCCAGCGAGCCTGCAGATACGCTTGCCAATCAACTAGACATCACGCTGCCCGACCAACCTTATACCCACACTACCAGTTCAAAGGGAACGGCGTTGCGGATGCCCGGCAAACCCCGTTGGCTGTTGATGTTTGAAGAGGATGCCAGCGACCTCGTCAACAGTGATGATGCTTTACACAACGAGTGGCAGCTTGCAGATATTCGCAGCGGTCTTGCTTGGCTTACCGCTAAACAGCAGGATCACTTTCTCCCCCAAATGCTGAACTGGGAAGCATTAGGCGGCATTAGCTTTAAAAAAGGGTGCTATACAGGCCAAGAAGTCGTCGCCCGCGCTCACTTTCGTGGCCAAGTGAAAAAACGCTTAGTTCACGCTAGTATTAATGCGGCCACCCTTCCTGAGATTGGCGAGTCACTGCTTGATGACAACGGTAAGACGTTGGGAGAAGTGGTCAGCAGCGCATTTAGCGGCAAGCAGCAGGTAGAGTTGCTAGCGGTGATGAACACCAAGGTCATGGAAGATAATTTAGCAGTTTATTGGCAACAGCAGCCTATCACGCTGTATGAGATGCCCTACCCCATTGAGCGCTTGGACCCGGAGCAGATCGCGGCTCAGCTTGCTTGAGGTCAGGAATTGGTCTCATCGCCTGTTAACTTAAATACTCGTGCGGCGTTGTCACTGCTCAGCGCTGCCACGGTATCAAAAGATTGCCGACGCAGCCTCGCCACCTCCTGAGCCACCAGCATTACCCGAGAAGGCTCATTCCGCTGGCCCTGATAACCGCTTAACGGCATATCGGGGCTGTCGGTTTCCAGCACAAACCCATCATCGGGTAGTTTTGCCACCACACGGCGTAACTTTTGAGCGCGCTCATAGGTCACAGCACCGCCAAGCCCCAGCACATAACCAAGGTCCAAAAACTTGACGGCCTGCTCGTAAGAACCGGAAAAGGCGTGAATGAGCCCGGCAGCTGGCAGCGCTTGCTGACGAAGCCGCTTGCTGACCGTATCATTTGCCTTAACGCAGTGCACCACCACAGGCAGCTTGCAGCGTTTAGCGATGTTTAACTGCTCATCGAAGTAGTGCCATTGCTCGTCCAGGCTATCCGTAAAGCGACCATCAATACCACATTCGCCAATGGCGACTGGCCGGGCTGGGCAAGCGCCAGCAAGCTGCTGAAGTATGAGGGTTTCGAGCGCTTTCAAATCATCTGGCTGGTGTTGCTCAATGAAGTACGGGTGAAGCCCTAAGCAGATGCTGACATCGTCACGCTTACCCAACGCCAGCACGTTTTGCCAACGCGCGCGTACCGTGGCAGGTACAATAAAACGGCAAACGCCCACTGCCTGGGCGACGGCGATCACGGCATCACGATCCGTGTCGAACTCCGCTACATCCAAATGGCAGTGGGCGTCTATCAGCATATTGCCCTCTTTAAGGGGTTTAATGCTCGCGGGTAGGCTGGAAGCGAATATCCGGCCAGCGCTCCTGGGTCATTTGCAGGTTAACCCGCGTAGGCGCGATGTAGGTCAGGTAACCGCCGCCATCAATGGCGAGATTAGTACTGGCCTTGCGCTTAAACTCTTCAAGCATTTTGGCATCGTTGCAATACACCCAGCGGGCGGTTTGCACGTTGACGCCTTCATAAATACAGTCGACCTTATACTCTTCCTTCAAGCGGTGAGCGACAACATCAAACTGCAGCGTACCAACCGCCCCTAGAATCAGGTCGTTGTTATCCATCGGCATAAAGACCTGGGTGGCACCCTCTTCCGACAGCTGCTGCAGGCCTTTCTGTAGCGCTTTCATCTTGAGCGGATCTTTCAGGCGCACGCGCTTGAAAAGTTCAGGCGCAAAGTGAGGAATGCCGGTAAAGCGCATATCTTCACCCACGGTGAACGTATCACCAATTTGAATAGTGCCGTGGTTATGCAGGCCAATAATATCGCCCGGCCATGCCTCTTCCACTTGAGAGCGGTCTGAGGCCATAAAGGTCAGGGCGTCAGCGATTTTGACGTCTTTACCAATGCGCACATGGCGCATTTTCATGTTCTTTTCGTACTTGCCGGAACACACCCGTAGGAAGGCGATACGGTCCCGGTGATTCGGGTCCATATTGGCCTGAATTTTAAATACGAATCCAGTGAAGCGATCATCGTGGGCGGTCACTTCACGCGTATCAGTTTCACGTGGCTGCGGAGCCGGCGCGTGCTCGACAAAGCCGTCTAGCATTTCACGCACACCGAAGTTACCCATAGCGGTACCAAAATAGACCGGCGTTAGCTCACCACGACGATAGGCTTCCAAGTCAAACTCATGGGAAGCACCCCGTACTAAGTCTACTTCCATACGCAGCTCTTCCGCCTGCTCTTCACCTAGCACGGCGTCAACTTCTGGGTTATCTAGCCCCTCAATACGCTTGTCATCAGGAATGCGACTGCCCTGACCCTGGGTATAGAGATGAATAACATC
>Ga0114908_1001964_pt1 | contig 10135 bp, 8 predicted proteins | sample MalvireepMed_s17_FD_87292 | JGI IMG/M metagenome (GOLD analysis project Ga0114908, IMG submission 87292) | Marine viral communities from the Global Malaspina Expedition - Malaspina viral metaG DeepMed_s17 | ecosystem: Environmental > Aquatic > Marine > Oceanic | place: Mediterranean Sea... | reverse complement strand
AGTGAAATAGCAACCCAGTCTTCACTAGCAAGAGAGCCAGTAAATAACATTAAATAAGTTGCTGTCGACCACACCATAAGCTTACGAGACATAAGCTTATTTAGTCCTTTGTCCATGATTTGTCTCACCATTATATACCTCTACTCTTTTCTATTAAATATAGTAACTAAAACCCATAGAGCAACCAAGCCAACGAGACCATGCGATCCCAATACCTTTGTTAATCCAAGAACGTTCCCTACCACATCAACTGGGAAAAACGCTATATCAGGTCCAAAAAGTACCTGTAAAACGACAGCCAATGCTAGCACTGAAAGCCCTAACTCGGTGAGCTGACGAGCCCAACCTGTTACATTTTTTAATTTATCCATAGTAAAAATCTCCTTTTTTATTTTTCTACTTTATAAGCAGTTGTTCTGCCTCTTAAGTTCGTTGGTCCAAGAGTATTTAAAAAGAAAGGAACAAATCCAATATCCGTCCCTCCTGCTAAATACGCGGGGGAAGCACCGGTGCTGCCGTTCTCGACTATAGTTCCCACAACATCTGTGAATTTAATACCATGGGCTGCCGTTCCTATTTGAGTTGCGATTACTGTTACTAAAGGCTGGCCATCACTACCTTCCTCAGCTGTTATACCAGCTATACCGTTAAGCGACTCACCTGAACCCGCTCCATAAGCAACAATATCCGTATCACTGGTGCCGAAGATAGCCTCCATCACTCTTTCTGATGCAGGATTAGGGCTTGTTGTTTTTATTTCTATTTGATTTGCGGTACCAGCGGAGGGCGTTCCAGACACCATTTTAAGTGTTATGTCAACTCCTGTGCCTCCAACTTCTTGTGGGACATTAACTGTAAAGCTATCATTAGCACTATGGCCGGCCAATGTTAATAAGTTATCTACTTCTGACGGACGCGAATCCGGGGCAGGTTTCTTTTTGTAATCACTTGGTAAGTTCAAATTTTTATTAATAACAAACGTTGAACTAAACTTTGTTTCAGGCTGAGCCGAGTAATCTCCAAATGCCATTTAATATCTCCCATTATATTGCTATGTGTGCAAATCCATCTTTTTTATCAATCACGATTTGTTGATCTACACAATCTTTTAAACCGTCAAGATGAGAAATCAAAATAACAGTTTTAAAGTACGTTTTAATTAGTTCTAAGATGGAAATAAATCCGTCCATGTTCTCAACATCCAACGCAGTTCCTGGTTCATCCAAAATAAATATATCTGATTTAGGAAGTGACGACACTGAAAGTAAAGACAATCTAATGGCCATAGCTGCTAAAGTCTTTTCTGCGCCTGACCCCATTTCAATTGGTCTCTGATCGTGATGGGGATGCTTAATAAAGATATTTAATTTCTTATCATCAGCTTCAAAAAAGACATCAAACTCAACAATATTTGCTAATATTTTTCCTATTTCTTCATTTATAACCGGCAGCTTTCTTTTAATAATATCATATGCAATTCCATTTGGATGCATGCAACGTGTAAAAAGATCATAAGCTTCATATTCATCTCTAAGGCTGGCTAATTCTTGTTTTTTGGTATTTAAAGTTTCTATTTTTTGTTCTAACGAGCCATGTTCTTTATAGCATCTCAGTAATATTTTTTGACATACGCTTTTTTCTTCTTCTTTTTCTGAATAAGCGAGTCTTTCTTTTGCCAAATCCTTAATAAACGATCCTTTGTTGTCTATTAATTCTTTATTCTCATTATAGTCGCGTTCTTCTGCTAACGCCGATTCCAATTCTTTTTCGCTAGTAAGAATGGCATTGTCCCATTTTCCTTTTTCTAAGTTTGTTCTAAGGACGTCTTTTTCATAATTTAATTTTTTTTGCTTAACTTCTTCATATTGTCTAATATGTCTCTCAACCTGTTCACGATCCAAAATAGTAAACTTAATTTCATTTTCGCTCTTTTTAGTTTGAAGTTCTTGTATATCTTTCTTCAAGTCTACAGAAGAGTGCTGGGCGTCGTGTGCATCTTTAATAAACTTACATCTTGGATACTTATTTCCGCATGGAACCTCATTAAGTAACTTAATTTTTTTATCATTGATGCTTGCCAAATTATTAGCATTTTCTAAGTCTTTATCAATAATCCCTAATTTGGCAAAGATTTGATTTATTTCCTCTTGTTTTTCTTTACACTCATCAATATCGAAAGTCTCTTCTAATTGCTTAATTTTCTTTAAAATTTTATCATTATCGGCAAGAATTTGATCACAACTGGTAATCTTGTTTCTATAGATCTCAATATTGCTTCGTTCTTGAGTAATTTTCTCTCTAATTTCGTCAATATTAATAATTTCTGCAGGGATATTATTGATTTTTGTTTGTAATATTATAATGTTTTTGTTTGATTCTTCTAAATCTACTATTAACTTTTTACATAATCCATCCTGTTCTTCGGTTTCATTTTCAAGATACATTAATTGCTTTTCTGTTTCGTAGATATTATCATCATACTTAACATCTCCAATTCTTCGAAGGGCACCGCGCAGATCGGTGGCCTCTTCTTTAGCTAGTTTGAATCTCTTGTCAAATATTTCTAAATCTAAGAATTTAGCTAAGATTTCTTTTCTTTTTGTTGATCCTTCGCTAATAAATTGCAAAGCGCCTAATTGAGATGACATTGAAGTTAGAAGGAAATCGTCTAAAGTGCCAAAATGATTACGAATAATCCTATCTGTTTCATTTCGTGTTGTGCCGTTAAGTTCACACACTTCACCCGTAACTAAATCCTTAACAGAAAACTTAACATCTGTTTTCGCTTCTAATGTTTCTTCGCCCTTAAGTTTTTTAACATATTTTTCACTCGTTCTTTCAATATAATACTCTTTATTGCCAATTTCAATAGTAGCTTGCCCAGTCGCGTCTTGCTTATTTTGATTAATAATATTAAGATTTTTTCTTTCATTTTTGCTCGTAGAATTAAAAAGAGTATACAGTAAACTATCAACTACAGATGACTTACCTGAATAGTTTTTGCCAAATATGCCAACAATGCCGTTTAATTTTTTAAAATCAATTGTATTTTCTTCTCCAAAATTAAATAGATTATTCCAGTTTATCTTAGAAAGTTTCCAATTAATATTACGCTGAACTTCTTCTGATTCTTCAACAACACTATTGTATTTTTTATTCAATTGAAAAACTGAATTTAGTTGTTCTTTTGTTACATTGAAGTCTTTAAGGTATTCTTCTATTAATTCTTCCTGAACCGATATATCACGTAAATTATCAACTGCAAAGTTATTAGCGCATTCTTCAACGTTTCCGCGTTCTCCTGCTGATCTATTAAGGTAAGTTATCCTTTCAGGTTTAAAGCGATGTTGAGCAATATCAATCGCGCGCTTCATGGTGTGAAGTGGGAGATTGTTTTCTGAAACTAAACGTAGACGGGCGCCCTTGGGACACTTAACGTTCTTAGGAAAACGCCCTGATTTTGTTAATTTAATTGTAACGAACGGCTTGGGATTAAGCAAACAAACATGCTTAACTGAAAAATCAGTTTTACTTTTAATATCCCAAATGAGAAAACCTTTATCGTTGGTTTCCCCGAAGTTTTGTTGTACTGTAGAGCCAGGATATCTAATCCTGCCTTCGTCATCTAAGAGCTGATTTGTTTTATGGATGTCTCCGAGGAAGGCGAAATCATGACCGTCGAAGATTGACATGTCATTCTCGCCGTGCTCCATCGTCCAACCAAGGTCCGTTTTACAATTTGATATAGATCCGTGATGAAGAGCAATGTTAATCCTATCATTGCTACTAGGCTTAGTCCAGCTATCCCTATCAAAAACACTAAGTACATTAAGACAAATTTCTTTATCAATGCATACTTCTCCTGAATTTTTAAGAAGAAACAAATTCGGCAAATTTAACGCGCTTACAATGGGCGAAATAGCATCTTCACGAGTGCTATTTTTAAGGTTGCCGTCATGGTTCCCTAATATTATATAGGTCGGCGCAATAGAAGAAAGCCCAATTAATAATTCAGAACACAATTTTACAAACTCTGGCGAGATATGAGTCTTAGAATGTGCTATATCTCCGCAATGAATGATATAATCTACTTTTTCTTCGTGCAGTCTCTCGAACAGCTGCTTAAATACTTCACGATATTCCTTGTGATATCTTAAATTTCTAATATGTGTATCAGAAATATGAGCAAATTTAGCCATTAATTACTCCAATAAATGTCAAATATATTTTCTGTGTTCATTATTAAAGATGTTTCCTTTAGTTGTTCTGCTTCAAATCGCGATATAGATCCAATGTCTTCTATCTCTGAAGTATTCAAACGATATACTTCTAAACCATATTCTACCATAGAAGAGATTACTTTTAAAGACTTTGATACAGCATCGCGATCTAAGCCAATGTATATTTTGGGCTGCATTAATGCAAGTTTTTGAAATAGTTTTGTATTTTCTCTGAGAGTGGATCCAAGAAGTGGAATAGAATTATATATTTTTAATGCATCAAAGACACCTTCAACGAGAGTCACCGGACTTTGCCAATCAATCAAAAGACTATTGAAAATAATATTTTTAGATACAGGTGGATTTTTATATTTTAACCAATCTCTCGTATAAGATCGTGCTACAAAATAATTACAACTACCATCGTCATCAAAAGAAGGAATAATTATTCTATTTCTATATCCGCCTGTGGCGCAATATCCAATCTTATAATAAATGATATCTTTTGAAAAAACACCTCGACTAGCGAGATAAAATAAAGCCTCGTTAGCCGAATGTGGCAAGTTCTTTTTAGCTAAACAAACATATTCCTTTGGCAGTTTAATAGTTTGGGCCGATTCTTCTTTTTGTTCTTCAAATATCAATTCTATAGAAGACATATCAAGTTCTTGATTTAAGAGAGCCCATTGATGTTTGTCTTGTGATGCGCCGAAACGCCGAATGATATAGGATATGGAACCTTTTGTATCACACACCCAGCATTTAAATACAGACTTGTCTAAATTAATAGATAATTTCTTTTTATGATGTTTACAAAATGGGCAATGAAATAGCAGCTCATCTTTGGAATTGTAATAAGAACCTAATATATTGGCTACTACTTTTATTTTTTTGTTAGACCCAACAGTCCAAGTCATTTTAATCCCGCTTTAGCGATAACAATGGCATCAACAATATCAAAATATTTTGGTTTTGGATTACCATGCTTTGTATATTCTACGCTAAAGTCGGGGTATTTGTCAAGTGCCCATTTTAAAATTTCTTTCTTTGTGTCGCTTCCTCTTGGAATCTTAATTTCATTAAGCTTTCTTGCTTGTTGAGCTGTAAAATAATGGGGTGTTTGTTCAAATGTGTCATAACAAATCCATGATATAATTCCATTAAATCTTTGAAGCACCGACATTGTTTTGGCCGATGAACCGCCTGATCCAAAGAACATAAAAGGTTTTTCTATAAACACTTTATCAATAGGATATTGTACTTTTATGTCACAGAGAGAATCTTTTATGAATTCTGCTTTTTCGAAAGCATTTTTAAATTTGTTTTTATTTCTCATGTCCCAAGCTCCGGAGCGAATAATTTCACCACTAGAATCAAGAACACAAAATCCAGTTATACTGGTGCTAATATCTAATCCCAATATCATTTAATTTATCCTAAAAATCTAATTTTAATTTGAAAGTAAACTCATCATTTTCTCTTTTTCTAACTGGGCGCGCCATGTATGTAATCCCAATAAGGTTTTTATTTGAATCATAAAGACCAACTTTACTTATAAAAGTTTGTTTTTCAAAAGAAGCTGAGTGGCCGCAAAAAGAAGAACTTATAGTGTTTTTAATTTGCATATTGTTTGGTTGTAAATAAGAAGAAGAAGTTGCTGTAAATCTTTGATCCGGTCGGGTAGTTTTATCAATAAATGTCGGATTACTAGAATAATTTAAGTCGCCTTTTTTAGCATGTGCAAACATCATCAATGTAGGTGTAATAGTGGTACCCTTAAAAATAACCTCAAAGCTAGCTGAAGGTGTAATGTCGCCGGATTCGTTAAGATCGTTGCATCCTACTGCAAAATTAACCCATTTAGGCGCTTCTGTTACAGAACCTAAATCAAAGTCGTCCTTCGCATTCAAATTCCAAGATCCAGTTAAATATAAAAACCCCTCATTATAAAGTACTACGCCGCCGACCGAACCAGAACCTTGAGCTTGAGCATAACTACTTCCACTAGTTTGAATTAAGGCGCCGTCTTGATATACATCTTCTAATGTTCCAATTATAGCACCTGATAAATAATAATTTAATTTTACAGAACCTTTTTTAATTTGAGATGAAAAGAAAATCGATGGAATACTTATCAAATTACCTCTTTGCACTGCCTTATCTCCCAATGAAGAAGAAAAAGCATAATTATTGTTTAATGTTTGATAATAATTAAAAGTATTTTTAAGCGCCATAATATGCGATCCAGTAGAAGTAGTGGTGCCGATTCCGCCGGCATTGAAATCTTCGCGAGTAATCGAAGCGCTTAGTGGATAATTACCAGTTAAAACTGTGCCATAGGTAAACTGATTATAACTATTAGTAGAAATTGTAGAAAAAGATGAAAAGTTAGAATCTTTGGTGATAAAAGGATATATTCGTGATTTGATGCCAACATCCGAATCCGGATCATATGTATGAGCGCTGAAATTTCTATCAACATTAAGTTCATATAGACTTACAAAACCCGATGGCACTTCGTCTATTTGATCTGTAAACGCGCCGCTATATTCATTTTGATCATTTAAATAGACCTTGGCCTCATAAATAGAAAATTTAAAAGAAGGATAGGATTTGGCAAAATTTACAATCTTATCTTTCTTATCAAACTTATAATAAGACGACATTTTTTTAGTAGTCCAATCTAACCCTTAATGTTAATTCATTGCTTGGGGTTTTTTTGAGAGGTTCGGATAGTTTCGCTGTTGCTAACAATTCATTATCAGCAGAATATAATCCGACTGTTGTAATATAAGAAACTGGTTCAGAAAATGCATTATCGCCTTTTACAAGAATTTTACTAGCTGAAAGATAAGTGGGGTTAGAACTATAATTGTAATCAGAAGTATTAGCTCGTGTGAAATAAATAGTAGAATTTAATTCTGTAGTGTTATTGAAATCAACATTAATGAATGCATATCTTAAAGCATTTGCAATTTCAGAAATCGAACCACCCGAAAATGAGGCTGTAATATTACCTGTGTTGTTGGTTACATAATCGCCATTAGTGTCTGCTGTGGGTGTAGCACCTTCTAAAATAGAAGAGGTTAAAACAGCAATACCAGCTTGATAATATATGTGACCTACAGTATCTCCCGAAGTACTACCAGATTTTAACAAGCCATATTCGCCCGTAGGTGAATTAACTTTAAAACTTGTTGCGGCGCCATAGTCACCAATAGTATTAATGTTTAATACAGACCTGTCGGTGGATTCTTTAGCCCCGAGCGACTGCGCCCCATAGAGCTTAAATCTAAAGGATCCTTTTTTAATTTCGTCTTTCGCCAGCAATCTAGAAAAGGAAACAAAGAAGCAAGAATCCATTTTTGTTCCGCCGGCGGTGATGTCTCCATCTTGATCAAATTGTTGAATATTACCAGTAACATCATAAGGAACTAAAACTTGAGCGAACTGATTGTAAATATTTATCTTTTTTGTGTTCTGCGAATTATTTGAATCTTGCCAATCACTTCCCGAAGCGTAACCAGCTGTAATACTAAAAATGTTATTAGCTGAGGAACTTAAATAGGGATAATCATAAACATCTTCAAACATGCCAGAAGAAAAATACTTAATATTTTCGTCTTTATATGTGCCAGAAACAATTGATCCTGTAATTGGAATTGCTTCATGAAGTAATGTTTTAGTTGTTGCTACGTCATTTGCTAAAAATGTCTTGTATGTAGATGCCATATTTCTGTCCTTATGTCTTCTTAATAAATCTTACCGGTACTTCTACTTTATACCCTGTGGTGGCGCCTTGAACTCTAATTATTGAATCAATAAATTTAAATGATGTTCCGTTAAATGTCGAAGAGGTGCCTACTTGATCAAATAAAAATTGTGAAGTTCTTAAACTTACAGAGGACAATAGGGTAAATATCAATTTTGTTCCTCTCGGGCCAGTGATATTACTGTCTGTCTTGTTTCCGTTTATTTCATTGGGCTGTAAATTGGTTACAAATGCATTAGTTGAAACAAAATAACTTGCAATATTATCATCATCGATGAAAGATGGATTAAGAGGATTCCCGGCGGGATCACTAACGACAGAGCCAAATCTATTATCTATTTCAATAATATATTGATGTTCAGTAAGTTCCGGATCTAAATTAAATGCGGCGCTTATTTCACCAGTATCTAAACCTTGGTCTAATCTAATAGCTTGACTAACAGTGCCGGCATCAGGTCCATTAAAACCATCAATATAATTACCGACTTTATTTGTACCTTGAGATCCAAATGAGTCCACGGTATCTTTATCAACTAAAACCGCAAATGTACCTGACGCAATTCCGTCCGTAGCTGAAACTGCAGAACCTTCAATTGAATTAAGTTTAATCACCGGCAAATACAATAAATTGTTATTTGTCATACTAATGAGTTTGCTTTTAAGAGAAGCAATGTTATTTGTAAATGCCTCTAAAATAGGAGTTTGTAGAATTTCTAAATCATAATAAGCAGACCCTGATGTATTAGTTGCGTCATAACTTCCATAGTTAATCTCATCATCTCCAAAAGCATATTTAGTAATTTTAAACGATCCGTCTCCTCTGGCTAGCCTTGCTCGGCCCGCGTCTGTCAAAACTGCATCTAATATAATATCACCCGAATTATCTAAAAAAGCCATAATTTAACTCCCATATAATTAGTCCGTATCTGATATAATCTCTTTAATTTCAGGATTTTTGAAATGTACATTGATATCGAGCTTACGTCCTGTCTGTTTTGATGTAATTCTAATTTTAAATCTTTTACCAAAAAGTTGTTCTTCAGCGTTACCAAGTTTAAGCGGGTGGCTAGCCTTTCCAACGTCTAATGCTGTGGTAATACCGCCCTCTTGATCAAATTTAGATTCTTTAAAATCTAAAAAGGATTGTTTTAAAGAAGGTTCTATTAATAAATATTTTTTAAAAGATCTTTGCGTTCTTTTCTTTTCATAATTATCACCCAAATTAATTATTTCACTAAATAAAACTGGCTGTGCTGAATCAGAGCCAATTCTAACTGCATTAGCCTCGGGTGCATCATTGTGAGTTATCATTTTAAAATGATAAACTGGTGTTGGATTGGACGGTAAATTATGCACATCGACCGATCTAAAAGTATAATAATAATCTTGATTTGGAACAATATCGTCAACGAAGGTTTTTGCTCCAATGACGTCTACAGTTGCTATTTTCTTATCTCTAAAATCTTCATAAGTGTTTGGGCGTTCTGTTGTTCTAAATATTTCGAACACACCCCCATAATCATCTGTTTTATATAAAATTTCTCTATCCCAATTAGGGGATCCAGTACCTTCAAGAGTAGCAGCCAAATATCGACTATGCATATAATTATTCATATTAAATATTTGTTTACCCGTGTTAAGTTCTATCACGGGCCTCATTTTTAATTCGCCTAGCTGAACGTTGAACCAGAATCCTATTTTATTACTAACATTTTTATATGGAAAATAAGATAAATTAGGTGGCAATGGAGGAGCATCACTAACTATAGTGGGCAGTGAGTTTTCAGTATCCAACCTATCAACATTATAATACGGAACTCTCACCAATTTTACATCCAATTGATTATCATAATCCCACCAGATGTTTCCTGGTCCACGCGCTGTTTCCCTTTGTAATCTATTTCCGAATGAAAGAGTGTGCGCGTATATTCTATACCAATAAAACTTCATGTATTTTATTTGACTGTCGAGGTATTTTACTTCATTGAAGTCTGGATCATTAGGTAAAAGAAATCTCTGTATTGGGAGGACTGGATTTGCGCCTTTGCCCGCGGGAACCCATGAATTAGCGCGCGGATTCTTATCATATTTTTCAATTTCAAAAAATAATATTTCTGAATAATTTTCTTCATTTCGAAATACT
>Ga0114908_1001960_pt1 | contig 10141 bp, 15 predicted proteins | sample MalvireepMed_s17_FD_87292 | JGI IMG/M metagenome (GOLD analysis project Ga0114908, IMG submission 87292) | Marine viral communities from the Global Malaspina Expedition - Malaspina viral metaG DeepMed_s17 | ecosystem: Environmental > Aquatic > Marine > Oceanic | place: Mediterranean Sea... | reverse complement strand
TGTTAAAATCTAAATCTTGAAATGTTATTAAATATCTTTCGTATGTACTTGTAATGTATGTTGAACTAAATGCTGTACTAAGATGAACTCCACCTGCTACACTATTTTCTACTAAGAAAACTACAGTTCCTGCAGCAGCTGCCCATGAAATATCTGTTCCGTCAGAAGTTAATACTGTATTAGCACTACCTTTAGTTAACTCTGCTGAAGCTGCGGAAGCATTACCTATAACAATACTACCTCTAGCTAAATCAACTAATTTGGCTACTGTAACTTGGTTATCTGCAATATGTGCAGTATCAATAGCTCCACTGGCAATTTCTGCTGAGTCTACTGCATTATCTGCCATCTTAGCATTAGTTACAGCATTGGATGCTAACTTATCAGCTGTTACTTGTGAATCAGCAATGTGAGCTGTGTCAATAGAACCATCCGTATAGTGCTCACTATTACATGCATCATCTGCTAGTTTATCTCCATTAACTGCGTCTGCTGCTATCATAGCTGTAGCTACTTGTACTTCACTTATAGCCCCTGCACTAGCTGCACCTAATACTCTATTAGCTGTACTTGTATGTTGCATTTTAGCATAGGTTACTTGGTCATCAGCTATGTGAGCTGTATCTATACTTCCATCTGCATAATGTTCTGAATTTATCTGGTCATCTGCTATATGAGCATTGTCTATACTACCATCAGTATAATGCTCTGAGTTAATAGCGTCATCCGCTATCTTGGCTCCTGTTACAGCGTCAGCATCTATTCTTGCCGTTGTTGCTTTATTTCCTGCTATTGCCATTGTTACCTCTTTTTCTCATTATATTGCAAAGATTTTGTTAGAACCAGAGTCCCAAACAATATCTATATCTGCTCCATTTGAAGTAAACGGTAATCCCGTTCCTGTATCTATATAAGCTATTAAATTACTTGTTGCTGTGTTACCAGTATCTTTATAAATAATTAAAGCTTCAATAGATGTGCCTGCTGTTGGTGTAGTAAATGTACAGTCTGCTGCGTCAAATACTCCTGATGTTACACTTTTACTTGATAGTGCTACAGGTGTACCTAATACTCCAGATACATCATTGTAGAAATCATGTGCTGTACTATAGGTATATGTACCTGTATCTACAAGAGCTACTTTGATAGTATTATCAGTAAGGTCTATCTCTCCATTTAAAAAAGCCTCTTTTGCTTTTGGGTATATTGCGTTTGCCATTGTTCCTCCTACGGTAATTTCATGGTTATATTAACCAACTTGTTTATTTCATCTTGTTTAGCAAAACTAGCTAACAACAGCTGTGCTGTTGTTAAAAACTGTTGTGCTCTTGTTACATCATTCATGTGTAGTCCCCAAAATAATGCTGCTGTATATGTTATTAATGCTTGAGGATAGCTTTTTGTTATACTATTTTTATCAGAATCTGATTGTAAATCTGCTGGGAACATGCCCAACATTAGTCTTATTTTATTATCTTGCTCACTACTTCCTGGTCTAGGATATACATGAAATGCATTATTAACTCTGTAACCTAACTGAGGTATCCCAGTATAATCAGCACGAGTAGCTCCTCCACCATTGTAACTTGCTCCAAACTTTATAGTATCTGAAGAATAATCAAAGCTAGGTCTACCAGCTCTCTGAACTTTGCCGTAACTACCAGACTCATTAAAATCTATAGGGCTACGTATATCTATTGGATAATACACATCATCACTACCAGATACATCTATATAGTAAGCATCTAGTATTACTTTAGTTCTATTAGGTAAGTTATATTCATCTGTTTTAGCACTAACTTCACCACTAGTTATTGTATGCGTATATACAAATTCATCATAAACTGATTGCACAGTATTACCAAATAATTCATTGGCAACATTGATTAAATCTTTTATTACTGTATCTATACCCGTAAAGTTTCTACCAACTAAACTTTTTACTTTAGTTACTATGTTACTTCTGTCATAATTTAGTTCAGTTCTCATTATTTACCACCATTTTTCTGTACCCAATCTTGTCCTACCTTCTCACCATCCGGTATGGTATTCCAAGCTTTAGTTCTTACTTCTTCTTTTACATCTCTTGATTGTAGATTATATGCACTTAATTGTCCTATATTCATATACTTAGTCTCAAACTGTAAGTGGTCTTTTATACGTCTAAAGAGTGCATATCCTTTGTAACTAAATACTTTTAACTTTCCTGTTAATCCTGCTCTAGACATATCAGATAATTTTGTAATAACTAGTTGATACCAGCTATTATCTTTCTCAGTCCATCTATTGATAAACTGCATTAGCTCAGACTTATCCTCAGCTAACATATATAGTAATTCAACTTCAACGTCTGTCTCTGTTTCAACGTTAAAGATAGGACCAGAGGATAAGACCCTTACAGTCTTACCCTCTAAATCCAAAGGGTTAAAGTGGATTCTATTCAAATGCACTCTATACCACATATTGGTTAGGCAACTCCATTACTGTCTGGGATTATTTCATAATAAATTATGTAATACCCATCACCAGCTGTAGTACCTCCAGCACCTTGAGTTTTTCTTTCAAAGTGTAGGATGTCAGTGTCAGCAACAGTGAACGGAGTTAAATCCGCTTCTATTGTAACACCAGCTGCTGTAGTATTTGGAACTGTTAGTGTAACTTTTTCAGCTCTAGCTGTTGAGTTTACTGTATCAGTATAGTCTAAAGAGACTACTGGTGCAGTAGATGTTGCAACTACGGCTGTTTGTACTATAAATTCAAACCTATGAACTACTATAGGGTGATTTACCTTGAAGGTAAAATCATCAGCAACTGAACCGTCAAGGTCAGCTGATACTGGAATTATAGCAAATTGAAGTTTACTGTTAAACGCCATTGTTAATTACCTCCTTATTGGTTATCGTGAATTCTTACCATATGGTACTCACTATCAGTTGAATTAGTCCAAACTTTTTTGAACCCTGTTAGTGCGTTCCATGCGATACCAGTGAATCTATCAAAGTCCCAAGATTCTACCATAGTAGCTTCAGGCTCTACTAAAGCCTCAACTACAGGTTCGAATCCTAAAACGATACCTTCACCGTTATGTGCTGAACCACCAATAGTGTTAGATAGTACGTTGTTTTCTTCAACAAATCTCATACCAAAGTATGAACCTATTTCACCATTGATTAAGTTTTCAGGTCTGTCATATTTATGTAAATCTATGATACCACCTGTTTGAGTATCTTCAAAAAGTTTAGCCATAGCAAATGCTGATAGTACAGCTAAATAACTGTTACCATCCCATTTTGGTACGTTATCAGTTTTTAAATTTCTGATAATGTCTCTGATATGTGCTGCTCCGATTGAAGCTCCAGCGTTAGTACTTACAGTACCATCTTTATCTAATGTACCGGCTGTTGCAGAAGTTGGAGTATAGAATACATCTGCATTCTGGAACTCTGTCCCTGCTACCTTGTCCATAGATTCAGCTACGTTCATAGCTAATATCTTTTTAAGAGTTTCATCAACTGAATACTCTGCTAATGTTTGTGATTTTTTAGTGTAAGATACACCGTTACCATATTCATTAACTGTAGCCTGTACGAAACCTACGTTAGGTTTTTGCATAGGCAATGATTGTAGTTCTGAAATTGTACTAGTAGCAGTAGTTAGTTTCTGATACTTTTCAATTTCAACTACTGAACCCTTGTTTCTACCAAATGCTTTTATTGGCTTTGCAAGGTTTCTAAATTGCATCATGTTACCTGCTTGGAATCTGATGTCACTGTCCATTTTAATTTTGGCAAGTCTATCGGATTCATTTAAGTAACTAATTGCTCCTTGTGGCATAATTGTTACCTCCTGTTATACCTAATTTTTTACGTTGAATCCCCTCTGCATTGTTGTCTGTTTTTTGAATCTCTCTGAAATATACTTGAAATAATCTTCGTTATCTCCCAGAGGTGCATCATTCTCAGCTTCAAGTTCGTTATTCAATGGATTAGCTGCTGCTTTAGCAGATGCTTCCATTGTGCCTTTTGGGGAATCTTCCGTTGTTTTCTCCGCTTTTTCTTCTACTTTAGGATTCTTGACTGCATTGAATTTGCTAATTGCTAATTCAAAGCGTTCCTCCACTGCCAAAGTTTGGTCACTTGCTAATAGTAACGCATCGAAAACTTCTCTGTCTGTGTCAGCTAAATTGTCTGTATGTTTTGCATACAGTCTATCAGCTTTAGCCATGTTGGCTGTATAAGTAGTTAAGTCTTCAGCAGACATTTCTTGAACACTCTTACCACCAGGTAACAGCTGTTCAGCTGCATCCTTAGCTTTAATTTGTATTCTAGTATCATCTGATACTGGCTCTTCTACTTTCTTATTGGTTTCTTCTGACATTGTTTAATACCTCCTCAATGTTAGTTGGTTGTTCAGGTTGAGCAGGTGCTGCTCCCTGTTGACCCGGTTCGGTTGCACTAGGACCACCTTGATTCTTTAGCAAATCCATATTAATTATGTCTGAAGGATTCTCATCAAATGATTCAAATATCCTTTCAACAAATTTAACAGGGTCTAAAGCCTGTGCAACTTGAGGCATATTGCCAATCACGTTAATGATTTGCATCAACTTCTGGAAATTAGTCATCTTTAAGACTTTTCCAGATATGCCCTTAACTGTAAGTGTAGAATCTTTAATGGCGTTAATACGTTCATTAAAGGTCATCACCTTCAGCACGTCTAGCGTTTCTGCATCCTCAAGGGACTTACTGTAATCAAAATGAGATTCATCATTCATATAGATTAACTCTGTATGAAGGAGTAATTGTAGAGTAGGTTCTATGATAGCCCTCTCTATCTCATTTGCTATATCCGCAAAAAACCCTGTAGTTTCTTGGGTCTTGCTAGATATCTCGGATGCAGTAGGTCTTCCTTTACTTGTTGGTTGCCCTTGAAAGAACTCGTTTTGGAACGACCTATTTTGTATAAGTCTGTCAAGAGTAAATAAAAGGTTGGTTGCATTTGGATTTACCGAGTTATTATATACTTGATTAATAGTTCCTGTTGACGTGACTGGGTAAAGTCTACCTGGTACTACTGACCCAAATAAATGTGCCTTGCCTGTCTCTATGTTGTTTGTAACAACTTCATATACACCTAGTGTATTTAACGTGAAGGCATCCAGTAGTAGGTTCATTGACTCGACATAAGAACTTAACAAAGACCTAAGCTTTGTTATATATCCACGACCATAACGACCTTTTAGTACTTTCATGGGAAATCCCACAATGTAAGGGAATTCACCTTTTGGTAAGATATTCTTACCGTAATAAACTACATGCTCTTTATTAGCTATAATAAAGTGCACGTTTTCATCTAGTATTTTTCCGTTCTCATCACTGAGACATTTGGAAAATACGTAAGCTAATTTTACTGAAGGTCTGTAAGATGCATCTCCTTCAGTATCTTGTTTTCTCATTCCACGGATTACTTTATCTCCGTTCTTCCATCCATTAACTTGGCTCATATTCATAAAGTCAACCATGTCAACTTCTTTATATTCAATAATATATTGATTACCATTTGGGTCTAACCTCATATTTAGAGGGTCCACATTATGTATTTCTGTTTTACCAGTAATACTATCACTGGTGCCGTAAGCACCCGTACTAGCATCAAAGGTAGGGTATGATTCATTTTTATAATTATAAGATATCTTTGTTATATATGGACTAGTTAACAAAGCCATCTTAAGAGCATCCCCAAAAACTAATGGAAACTTATTCATCTTTAATACAGATTCTACCAGTTTGGATAGCCCAGCTTTAACAGATGGGTCAGGATGTTCTATAGTAAAATATTTATTATCACTAGACATCAGTATTCTAACAAAGAAGTTAGTCATACGTACAATTAAATTGTCTACTATAGGGTCCTTAATTTTAGTTTGCCAAGATAACTTATTGTCAAATTCATACTCGTCCATATAGAATAGCATGTTTTCATTCCAGTCTTTCCTAACTCCAGTAAAGCCATCTTCAGCTTCCTTGGCAATATACCCAAAATAATTCTTTATATCCCGTTCTTTCATGATAATAATTTCCTCTCTGTAATACGTTCTCCAAAGTTTATACCAAAATATTCAGGCTCTTTGATATCCACGTCTACGTTATTTACTACTTTTTTCATCATATAATAACATCCCAGTTTAAATGCATCTGAAAGATGCTCATAATAATTATCTTTCCTAGGCTGTCCTGTAGTCTCATGTCTTGTATACCCCGCCAAGGCTTGACATAACATAATACAATGTTTACTATCCAATCTTACCATAGGTTCTCCTTTAGTAAACTTTTTAAGCTCATCATTTGCTTGAGCATGTGACATATCTCGTTTAACATATATGGTATCTACGTTAGATAACCCTTTAGTATTAAATATATCAAGAGCACTGTGAGGAGATACATCATATTTTCTATTAGCATCATGTGGGAGTATATCCATTGTTTGCATAATTTTAGGTAATATTTCATTGCCATAACTTTCAACCTCATCTATAAAATCTGTAAGTTGAATGTTGTGTCCCATTAAACTAAACAGTATATTCTTTCTACCATACTTATCTATTTGAAATCCAACACATGCAGGTCTAACAAACCCCATATCCCAGCTTCTCCATAGAGTTCTTAGTGGGTCATATTGTTCAATTAAATTATCCACAACATGTTGTTCAGAGAAATCTGGATATACCAGAGCACCCTTAGGTTGTAACTGAAACTTACCCCCTTCACTAAATCTCCAGTGCATTGCACTTTCAGTAAATCTTTTCTTGTATCTTTCTATCTCTTCTTCTTCCAGAGATAAATTGTCATATACATCTATAAAATGAAATGATGTATCCGGGTCTTCTTCCTGCCTAGCATAGATATCTTGTACTATATAGTTTGCTGTAGCATCTTCTACAATAAAACTCATAGCCATCTTACCAGATTTTCTTAATAGTCTAGCAAGAATCTCATCATGCATTACGTTTGGTGGACACTCATCAAACCAGCAGAAATCAATACCAGAAGCTTGTAAGTTCTGTGTTTTCATTTCAGCGGATTTGAATTCAAGTAATGTACCATCCCAGAATCTAACAAAGTCAATACATCTATTCTTACCCCACGCCACTTTACCACCACGTTTTTCTATGGATTCTATAGAGGGCAATAGCCCGATGTCATTCGGAGTATCTGTTGAGAATAAATGCACCTGACTTGAAGTTCTCTGTATATCAAATGAGGGACTAAATGCCCATATAATTCTATTTCCATATTTAGGTTTAGGTATGTCATAGTAAGGATTCCATCCTATTATATTGTACGCTGTTTTAGCAGCCGCTACATACGATTTACCAGAACTATTATTACCATGAATATACACAGAAAAAGCGTCATCATCAATAATAGGCTTTTGTGCAGGATAGGGTTTAAAAAAGAATAAATTACCATACCAGTACTGTAAATCTGCTTTAACTTTTGGGTCAATCTTTTTAAATTCCTCAGGAGTCATGTTATGGATTTTCCTCCATAACGCTAACATCTTTTTATCTTTAAACCACCAGTCTCTTATCATAATATTCCAACTAGGCAGGCTGTATTGGCGGTGCTAAGTCTCCTCAGCTTTGCCACAACCTACTTAGCGTTTAGTGCATCCCATGCTTGTTCATGCAACCAAATACAGGATTTGTATGCCTGTTTTTGTTTGGCTAAACAACGCATATCTTCGGGTTTTAATACATGTGATTCTATATTACATGCAGTTACTGAAGGACAGTTAGGTCCTTCGTATCTGTTTGTATCCTCAGTTGCTGTCCAAAACTTAAGAGTTGAACAACTACTAAGACTTATTAAGATAATCACGATGATTGCTAATTTCTTCATCTGCTTTTTTTAGTGCCTCTCTTTCAAGTTCACGTTGACGTATTTTAAAATTAAGTCTTTTAATTTCATTTACTTTTTCTACATATTTCTGTTGTTTAAATTTACCAAAAATTTTACCGCTTATACCTAAGACTGTCTTTAATATTGTAAGCCATCCAAACATAAAGCCTCCTATGTAGTGCTTTCTTCTCTATACACTATAGCCGTATCATTAGCTCCTATAGTTACAGAATTCCATCTACCATATATTGTAGTACCCATTGGTACCTCAACTGTAGATAAGCTGTCCCATATATCTGTATCAACAGATACTGCAGTTACTGTTCCACTTGCTGTGTTATCAGCAATAACTTCAGTTCCTACAAGTACTGTAATAGCTACATATATATGTGAGTTAACAGTAGCGTTAGTTACTAAATCGTACCCGCCACCACCAGTTAAAACATTAAGAGCTTGATGCTCTGATAATTTACTTGCCATTATTTTTTACCCCTTTTCATTGGTCTTTTTAGTTTTGTTTTTAGCCCTTTCTTTGCTAACATCAGTGGCTTTTTCTTCTTTGGTGGTCTTCCCTTGGTTGACCCGTATGTTCCTTTTCCGTATGGCATAATAATATTTCTCCTTCTCCTACTTTTTCTTTTTAGTTTTTAGTTTTGCCTCTTTGGTTTTCTCCTTGGTTTATAGTTACCTTTAGAATCCATCGTACCTACTCTAGATGTAGACCTGGTACCCGACTCTCTTTGCAGAGCAGATTGTTGTTTATAATCTTTCTGTGCACTACTTGGTTTTTTCTTCTTAGTCTTTTTCTTTGTAAGTTTCTTAACTACTTTTCCTGCTAACTTCTTTATCATCTCTGGATTCCTCGCTAATTTTATTCCAGCTGATATACCTCTAATGCCCATACCACCCGGTGAATATTCAAAACCACTGAGTAATAAACTTCCAGCAGCCTCTGCTCCTTTCATCTTATATTGTTGTTTTTCTTCATAGGTCATGTTCCGGTAATTTTTATCCAGAGACACACCCTGTTTCTTTAAATACTCCCTATGTTCCTTTCTTAGATTTTCTTCTTTGTTTAACTTTGGTTTTGATTTCTTTGCTTTTTCCTTCATTTATTTTATTCCCCTTAATCCAAGCAGGAACGTATCTACCACCTGGTCTGTTAAACTCTTTAATCATGTCCGGGCTTCCGGGCAAATCACTGGACTTTTTCATTGTATTCCTCCCAAGCTGTTTCTGACATGCTAGAAATTGCATCAGCAATTTCAACAGCCTCATTCTTATGTTGAGATGCAACCAGAGAAGCTTTGAGTTGGTCTTTTAATACTGTAGTTTTTAATCTAAGTAAATTCATAAGTGAAGTCTTGTCCCCGGATTTATCTGCTTTTTTAATTCTGTCTTCAATATCTTTTAACTGTTCTTCATATCTGTCAAAGATGGTGTGACTAAATTTAGGGTCAGAAAAATTTTGTATTTGTATTTCTAATTTACCCATGAAAGAATAATATTGTGGAGTATTTTTGATACTTTCAAGTATGTTCTTAACTGTTTTGTGATTAATGCCTAATTCCTTGGCAGTAGCTCTGTAAGACCATGCATAATTATAGCATGTTTCTAAAAATTTTACTATCTTATTTTCATAAACAGGAATAGCATCAAATAATGAGTTTAATGTTTTATTCATATCTCTCCCTTATCTTCAAAATGTTTCATTGACACCTGACGCTTTCCCATCCTGTGTCTCTGTTCTCTGTGCTTTCCTATACTCTTCCATACTAATTTGAGTATGTCAACAGATTCTTTTAGTTCATAATAGTCCAGAAGGGCATCGTGAAGAATGTCGTCACAGTCTTCAGCTGTAAACCCATGTAGGTATCCAGATTTATAGACATAATTCCGGAGCTTGTTATATTCAGATTCTGTCATGTCCTCTTATAGTATATATAGTTTAGAACAGGGAAAGTCAAGTACTAGTTATAACAACGTAGATAACACTGTAATATATACGTTAAGTATATATTATGTATAAACTACATGTATACACTAGTATACTAGTGTACATTTCTGGGTATGTCAAGTGCCGGGTTGTAACTATGCGTAATTATTAACTATTTAAACAATAGTTAAGTTGGGTAAATAATGGGTAATAGTGGGTAAGAAACCTGTAATTATGTGTAAACATGTACCGGGTACGGGTAAGAAACGTGTATTGACAGTGATAAAACAGTACAATATTACAT
>Ga0114908_1001959_pt1 | contig 10144 bp, 13 predicted proteins | sample MalvireepMed_s17_FD_87292 | JGI IMG/M metagenome (GOLD analysis project Ga0114908, IMG submission 87292) | Marine viral communities from the Global Malaspina Expedition - Malaspina viral metaG DeepMed_s17 | ecosystem: Environmental > Aquatic > Marine > Oceanic | place: Mediterranean Sea... | reverse complement strand
TCACAAATGAGCTTCCAGGTGTTACGGAAGCGAATAACACGGAAGAAATACAAAATGGCTAACAAAAAAACACGAAAACGATTTACAGGATATAGCATTTACGACGAAAATGCTTCAGGTAAAAGTCAAGGCTTTGGCGGTGCTCTAGGTCGAGTAGGTAAAGATATATATGAACATCTACGGGAAAACCCTCTCGATATTACTTACGGTCTTGGTTTCTATGGTGCAGCAAGATATGGGGCATTAAAGTACCTACCAAAAATTGCAAAAAAAGGTAAAGAAATAAGTAAAAAAATACGTATTAAACACGGTAGAAAAGACTTCGAAAAGAAAAAATTTACAGGTACAAAAGACAAAAGTGCTGTACAACAGGCGGAAGCAAGAAAAGGTAAATACGAAAAAGTTGTTACCGAGACAAAAACAAAAACTACAACCACACCTACAAAAAAACGAGTAAAAGTAGTAGATAAAAAAGGAAAAGCAGTTAGATATAAAACTGGACCTAATAAAGGAAATATAAGATACAAACAAGTAGCTGGAAAACCAAAAAAGAAAACTGAAAAATACACAGAAGCAGGTTTTGAGCCAAATTGGCTAAGTGTAGCATCCAAACAAAAAGGCACAGCTTATGGTACTGCTGTTGGTGCAGGAATACTAGCAGCAACATATAAAAAAGCTAAAGCTTCGAACGTACCTAAGGCAAAGGCTTGGACTACTACAGGTGAAGATACAGGTGGTGCATTTAGACATAAAGGACAAGACCGAGTAACAATGCGAAGAAGCCCTGTTGATGGTGGTAATATAAATTTTGCTACTGGTGGTAAATTAAATAATGTAGCTGCTACTTCTCCAGATTCAAAAAGAAACAAAGACTTAGCAAAGAAGAGAGAACTTCAGGATTGGGCGACACCCAAAGCACCAAAAATGATAAATGAAGAAGGAAACAAGGCAGCGAATAAGTATAAATCAGTAACAAGTAATTATAAATCTAAACCTGATCACAGAGGAACTAGGGTAGAAAGTGGTACTCCAAGAATGAATGTATCACCATCCAAATCATATTCTCCAACTAATTATTCAGCTCAGGTAAATGGCAGTAAAGGTACTGTAAATTTATCAGAACGTTTTCGTAAACGGTTAGGTGGAAAACGCAATCCTAGAACGGGAAGGAGTTATTAAAATGAAAGGTATGAAGAAAGTAAAAAAAGTGAAAAAAACTAAAAATAAACCAAGATACTAATGGGTTTTTTAAAAAAAGTTAAAAAACAAAGAAATTATCGAAAAGAATACGATAATTATCACAGCAAACCTGAGCAAAAGAAAAATAGGGCTGCTCGTAATAAATCTAGAGCGGATGCTGTAAAAAATGGTACGGCTAAAAAAGGTGATGGAAAGGATGTTGATCACAAGGATCGTAATCCTAGAAATAACTCAAGTAAAAATAAACGAGTAGTTAAAAAATCTACAAATAGAAGCTACTCTCGAAAAACGAAAGATCGTAAAAAATACGGAAAGAGGTACACATAAAATGGCATGGTGGATGGCAGTACCCGCAGCAGCAAGAGCGGTTTACAAAGGAACCAAATGGGTTAAACAAATGAGAAAACTCAAGAAGGGTGGTGGTTCAACAGTTAAAAATATTCAATCAGGTACTAAAGTAAAAGGTAAAAAAACAGAAACATTAACCGAATTGGCAAGACAAGGTGCCAAGCGCAAAGGGCAAGAAGGCAAGCAAATTGAATATTTCAAAGAAGGTCCACATAAGAGAAATGCAAAAACAGGGGAAAGAATGTCTTTACCAGTTGATGCATATCGGAAATAGTAGGTAAAAAAATGGCAGATTTAACAGTAACATTAACCGAAAGCGTAACTCTTAATGGAGTTGACCAAGGTGCAACTACTTCTCTTACTGTAGCAAGTGTTGTTGAAACCTTTAAAAGAATTGTAGCGTGTCCTACTGGCGTAGATACTACAGTTGCAACATTTAAAAGTACATCTGCCACTGCTGATGGAGCTTTAGATGTTGAAGATGTAAGATACGTACGCGTAACAAATTTAGATGGTACAAACCCAGTAAATCTATCTTTACAAATAGATGCTGGTGAAGATGACTCTGCTGCAGATGAATCATGTACAATTTTACTTGAGGCTGGTAAAAGCTTTATAATGGGATCCCCAAGCGATGGTATAGCTGTATCAGATGCCAATGCAACTATAGTAACTGCATTACATAACTTAGAAAGTATATTGGTTGATCCACTAAGTAACGAAGTAGCAGTTGAAGTATTTATAGCAGGCGTATAACATGCAAGATTTTAAAATATTATTAATACTAATAGCTACATTAGTAGCACCATTAGTTAGACGTGATGTTTTTATTATTGGTATAATAATTACATTTTTAAGTTTATTATTATTATCAGGATGTAGTGCAGTAATTCCAACAATTATTATGGGAGAAGTAATACAATGAAATGGGAAACACCAGAATATAACGACATTCGTTTTGGTTTCGAAGTCACCATGTATATTAATGCTAAATAATATATGAAGTTAACTAGTGACCTGATTTATGGCTTTGCTACTAGTTTATTAAGTGAGAGATACGACAATCCAAAACCTACTCCCCAATTCCATAGAGAACTTTGGGACTATTGTTGCTCAGATCACTCACTTGTTGCTATAGCAGCTCCAAGAGGACACGCAAAAAGTACTGCGGTAACACACGCATACACATTAGCAGCGGTTTTATTTAGAAAAGCAGACTTTGTAGTATTAGTATCTGATACTGAACTTCAGGCGGTTCAATTCTTAAACGATATTAAGATGGAACTATATGAAAATCAAAAGCTAAGAAGTTTATTTAAAGTGTCAGATATTTATAAAGATGCTGAAAGAGAAATAAGATTTAAAATGGGTCCTGATAATCATCAAGTCAGAATAATGGCAAGAGGTGCGTCAGGAGGTTCGGGATCTGTTCGTGGTTTTAAATGGCGAGGTAAACGACCTAATCTTATAATCTGTGATGATATGGAAAATGATGAAGCTGTATCTAATGAAGAACGTAGAGATAAGTTTAGAAATTGGTTTTATGGAGCATTAATACCAGCTTTATCAGATACTGGTCAAATACGTTTAGTTGGAACTGTTTTACATTTTGACAGTTTGTTAGAAAGATTAATGCCTGAAACTACTGGAGATGAAGCTCAGTACACAGTTAGAGAAAAGCTTAAAGAATATTCTTTAGATAAATCTAGGGCGTGGCACTCAATTAAATATAGAGCACATACTGATTTTGATGATTTTCAAGATATATTATGGCCTGAAAAATTTAATAAAGAAAGACTTAGTAAATTAAAAAATGATTTTATTAAGCAAGGTATATCAGAAGGATATGCACAAGAATACTTAAATTACCCAATACATGAGGGTGATGCATTTTTTAGAAAAAATGATTTTGTGCCTATGTCAGAAGAAGATTTTGATTTAGCAAAAACTTATTATGCAGCAATAGATTTTGCTATATCAGAAAAAGATAAAAGATCTTATTCTGTTATTACTGTAGGTGGAGTAGATCATAGTGGCGTATTACATATAGTTGATGTTATTAGACAACGTATGGATGCAAAACAAATTATTGACGAAATGATGGCTGTGCAAATAAGATATCAACCTGATTTATTTGTGGTTGAGGAAGGAGCACTTAAAAAAGCCATAGGACCATTCTTAAAAGACGAAATGTTAAGAACTGGAGTATTTATTAACCTACATCCAATGGTTCCTTATAGAGATAAATTATCTCGTGCTCGTGCAATACAAGGTAGAATGAGGCAAGGTGGAGTTCACTTTGATGTAGAATCAGAATGGTTTCCATCGTTTGAACAAGAACTTTTAAGATTTGATCGAGGACAATATGATGACCAAGTTGATTCTATAGCTTGGTTAGGATTAGTTTTAAATCAAATGGTAACAGCTCCAACAGTAGAAGAGCAAAGTGATATTGATTGGGAAGAGGAATATAACGAAACTATGGGATCTTTACATATGGGAAGGTCACAAGTAACTGGGTACTAAAATTATGGCGTATGGAATGGAAAATTCTCCTGAATATAATTATTTTAAACAACAGGTGGCTGATTACAGAGCTGGAAGATCTGCATATAGAGGTCAAAGAACTACTGAAGGATCTCCTACTTTTGCTTTGTCAGATAAAGAATATAAAACAGCCTCTGGTAAATATTATAGTAGTATGAAAGATCAAATAAATGCTAATAGACCTGAAGGAACTGGTGAATTTGCCACTTCTATAAGAACAGGAAGAGATGATCCATCTTTGGTTAATTATAATCCAAATAAAACTAGAGCATATACTTTTAGTAGACAAGGAAGTATGGAAGAAATAGGTAGCGACAGAATGTCACAGTATGCTGATGTTGATAGAGAAACAAAATCTAATAGGGCGTCAGCAGCATTAGACCAAGGCTTTAAAAAAATGGGAGCGGTAGGAGCAGTGGCAAGTAGTATTCTTGGAGATGAAATGAAACGAAAAATAAAACAAAAATACAGTCGTTAAGAGGATAAGTATGACTAGAGAAACAGATTTACAAGCTTTAATAACTTCTGTAAATATAGCGGAAGAAATAGATGTAAATACCCTAAAAGATATGGGTAAGCAAGTTTATGATTGGTATGAAATGGATGAAAATTCTAGATCCGAGTGGATGGATAAATACGAAGAATACATGAAGCTAGCTACACAAGTATCTTCGAATAAAAATTTCCCTTGGCCAGATGCAGCAAATGTAAAATATCCGCTGTTAACCATAGCAGCTTTACAATTTGCAGCCAGAGCATACCAATCTCTTATTCCTAATAATAAAGTTGTAAAAGCAAGAGTTATAGGAAATGATCCTACTGGTGAAAAAGCAGCAAGAGCAAAACGCGTAAGTAATTATATGTCTTACCAATTATTAGAAGAAATGGATACTTGGGAAGACCAGATGGATAGAACGTGTTTAATTCTTCCTATTATTGGAAATGTATTTAAAAAGACATACTGGGATGGAACTAAGATGGTATCTGAATTAGTTCTTCCTAAAGATTTATGTGTTGATTATTATGCAAGTTCGTTAGAAGACGCTAGTCGTAAAGTACACAAACTATACTACTATCCTAATGAAGTTACTCGACAAATAAGAATGGGACATTTTTTAGATGTAGATTTACCTAAAGAATCTAATACTTATGATGGCAATCATTCAGAAGCTGAAGATGAACTTCTAGGAATAACTCCTCCCAGTAATGACAAAGACTCTCCACATGAATTTTTAGAATGTCATTGTACATGGGATTTAGACGAAGATGGATATGAAGAGCCTTATGTAATTACAATTCATAAAGATACTAAAAAAGTAGTTCGTGTAGCCGCAAGGTATGATCAAACAGGCATAGATACAAATGAAAAAGGTGAAATAATTTCTATAAAACCTGTAGAATATTTTACAAATTATGTATTTATAAATGATCCTAACTCAGGCGTGTACGGAATGGGCTTTGGTAATTTACTTGGTCCATTAAACGAAGCAGCAAATACTTTAATAAATCAGCTTATTGATTCAGGTACGTTAGATAATTTACAATCAGGATTTTTAGCTAAAGGTATTAAAATACCAAATGGTAATACTCCACTTAAACCTGGAGAATGGAGATATGTTAATACAATTGGAGATGATTTAAGAAAAGGTATTGTACCTCTTCCAACAAAACAACCATCAACTGTATTGTTTCAATTACTTGGTATGATGATTTCTAGTGGGCAACAACTTAGTTCAGTTACTGATTTAATGACTGGAGAAAATCCTGGTCAAAATCAACCTTGGTCAACTACATCAGAAGTATTACGACAGGGGCTACAAGTATTTTCTAGTATTTACAAAAGAATACATCGTTCAATGAAACGAGAATTTAAAAAAGTATATAGATTAAATATGTTATACCTTGAAGATGAAAAATATTTTGCAGTACTAGATCAATCTGGTCCTGAAGATGAAATAGCAGTTATTGGAAAAGCAGATTTTGAAGATGAGTCAATGGACATTGTTCCTAATAGCGACCCAACAAATGTATCTAATGCTGAAAAATTAGCTAAAGCTGAGTCATTAATGGCATTGTTACAACTAGGGTCTGTTAATCCTCAAGTTGCTACTAAACGCATACTTGAAGCTCAAGATCAAGATAACATAGCTGAATTAATGCAAATGCCTGAACCACAGCCAGATTTTGATGCACAAGTTAAAATGCAAGAACTTCAATTACAAGCTTCTGAGCAAGAGATGCAAAAAGTTAAAATTCAATATCAAGCGGCTAGAGATGAAGCAAATGCTACATTAACTATGGCTAAAGCTCAATCAGAAGTAGAAAGAACAGAACTTGAGAAGTTAAAAGTTCAATTTGATGCTGAATTACAGCAAGCTAAATTGATGATGGAAGCAAAAGAAAAAGAGATGGATATTCAGTTACAAGAATTAAAAATTTTACAAGAGGAAATAAAAGCAAAAGCACAGGCGGATAAAGCACAAGCAGAGAACGCCAAAGAAAATACAACTAGTTAACCTAATAGAGGAGAATAGATATGAGCGGAGATAGATACGCTTGGAAAGGCATGGTTTACACACAAGAGTTAGTAAACTATTTAAAAACAGCAAAAGGTGAGTTACAAGATTTGTTTTCTAGAGGAGCGTTATGTGGAGAAACTATGGATACCACAGCAATGACTCATGTAGAAATAATTGGTAGATGTAAACTTATAGATGCTGTTATTGATTTAATAAATGAAGGCATTCCTTCTGATGAACAAACAGAAGAAACGCAAGAAGATAAATCAGCAAAGGAATATTCAGATGCTTAAGGCTTTAGGATATAGATTAATAGTAAAGCCTGATAATGTAAAAACATCTCACGAAGTAAAAGGAACAGATATTAAACTTGCCATAGCTGTAGATGAAAAGTTATATAAAGCAACTATGTCAGTAGGAATAGTTATAGATATTGGTCCTTTAGCTTGGGTAGACTACAACAAAAATGCAATCTTAAAAAAGCCTTGGGTAGAGATTGGAGATAAAATACTATATTCACGGTATGGGGGAAAATTAATAAAAGATCCTGATACAGAAGAAGATTTTGTTGTACTAGACGATGGAGACGTTCTTTGTAAGATTGTAGAAACGGAGAAAAAACAAGATGAGTGATTTTATAGCGCAGTATGATGATACTGAATCTAAACCTTTAGCTAAAGAAGAATTAACTAAAGAGCAAAATAAGGTTGAAACAAAAGAAAAAATAGATGTACCAATGGATGAAAGTGATGTAATTGAAGCTGAGAAAAAAGCTAATATTAAAGCAGAAGGAAACGATCCTATACAAGAGGCAGCTCGTGGACAAGGATGGGTTCCTCAAGAAGAATGGGATGGAGATCCTACACAGTGGAGAGATGCACAAGTCTTTTTAGAAAGAGGAGAGTATTTCAAAACTATGGGTACTCAAAGAAAGCAAATAGATAAACTAAATGCTATGGTAGAAAAAATGGCTAATATACAAGCTGCAACTAGAGAAGATGAAAGACAAAAAGTCTTAAAAGAACTTTCTGAACAAAAAGTATCTGCTATGGAAGAAGGTGAATTTGACAGAGTAGCTACTATAGATAATGAAATGAGTAAAATTCGGTCTGAACCATCAATATCTGCGGCTGTGCCGAATGTTGATAATCAAGTCGAAGAAAAATACACTCAAGAAAAAATAGCTGAGTATATAGACAGTAATCAGTGGTATCGTACTAATACAGACATGCGTCAATATGCTGATTCAATTGCTGTTGGATTTCGTTCAGGTAATCCACAGGCTACAATTGATGATGTACTTGAGTACACAGATAATGAAGTAAAAATTCGTTATCCTGAGCAATTTGGAAAACAAGTGCCGAGCGCATCACCTGTTGCGTCTACTAGACGAACCACAAAGCCAAGCCCGAATGGGGCACAAAAGAGAAAAACACTGGATGATCTTCCTGCGGGTTCGCGGGAAATGTACGCTCAGATTGGACAGTCGTTTGTCGATGCTGGAGCTGTCGACTCTATAGATGAATACATAGAAGAGCTTGATAGAATAGGAGAATTATAGATATGACAAGCAAAGTAGAAAAAAATCTAGATCGCCCAAAGCGAGTACCTATGGCGGAAGCTAGGCAGATTTTAAATGTTGACGACGTACCTAAACATTTAGTTGCAAGGTGGGTTTTAGACACTAAAAATAGATGTCAAGTTTTTGAGAACGCTGGTTATGAGTATATAACTGATAAAGGACTAGCTGTGGGAGATAAAAAAGTTGATGGATCAAAAGCAACGGGAAGCGTTGTCTGTAAAGTCGGTAACTCGACTGGAGAAATGCTGTACCTGATGGCTATTGACCGCACGTACTATGAAGAAGATCAAGCCTCTAAACAGGCAAGGATCGACGAAATAGAAGATGAACTATACGCGCAAACTAGTAAAGAGGGTCATTACGGAAACTTAGATTTAGATCATAAATCTAGTTAATGACTTCTGCACAAGGAAGCGCATAAATTAACCTAAGGAGTAAATATTATGGCTAACGTAGATAGACCAAATGGTTTTAGACCAGTAGGTCATTTATCTGGCGGCGCATACACAGGCCGCGTACGTAAGTATTACTCTGTTAACGATGCCTTATTTCTTGGTGATATCGTTGAAAAAGAAGCAACTGGTACTGCCTCTGGCAGTGGTGGTTATGGTGGTGTTGATCGTTTTGACAGCGCTACAGCTGATATAGCTGTTGGTGTTGTAGTTGGTTGGGAAATTGATCCTGACAACTTAGCACGAGTACATCACGCCGCTTCTACATCCTTAGCGGTGTATATCAATGATGATCCAATGACTATTTATGAAGCACAAGGTGACGATGCTAGTTTGGCTGTTACAGGTATTGGCGAAAACGCTGATGTTGTAATAGGTTCTGGCTCTACCACTACTGGTGCCTCTGGAATGGAAATTGATACTAGCTCAGGTGTAACAACCGCTGGTACACCATTAAAAGTTATAGGTTTAGTTGAGAGAGAAGACAATGATGTTTCTTCCGCGAACGCTAGATGGCTTGTAATGCTGAACATGCATGCATACAAGAATGACAGCGGAACGGCAGGTATATAAACTAAGGAGAAATAACAAATGGCTACTATTACAACTGGCTCTTTTGCGAAAGCCCTTTGGCCTGGCGTCAATTCGTGGTATGGAAAATCATACAATGAGCACACAGTTGAGTGGAGTGCCTTATTCGATTCTTACAATTCAAGTAAGAACTATGAAGAAGACATGGGCATTACCTCTTTTGGCTTAGCAGTCGCTAAACCAGAAGGTACTGCAATATCTTATGATGAAGAGCGTCAAGGCTTTTTAACAAGATACACTCACGTTGTGTACGCAAACGGTTTTATTGTAACTCGTGAAATGGTCGAAGACGACCTTTACAGCGTTGTTGCACAAAAACGTGCCAAAGGTTTGGCTTACTCAATGAGACAAACTAAAGAAAATGTTGCTGCTAATGTATACAATAGAGCTTTTAACAGCTCTTTTACTGGTGGTGACGGAGTTGAACTATGCTCTACTGCTCACGTTAACGTGGCTGGTGGAACATGGGCCAACGAACTAACAACTGCAGCTGATTTATCAGAAGCGTCGTTAGAACAATCGTGTATTGATATTGCGAAATATACGGATGACAGAGGATTAAAAATCGCTGTACATCCTGTTACGCTAAATATACCTGTAGACCTTTCTTATGAGGCTGAACGTATATTAGGTACACCACATCGTGTCGGTACTGCTGACAATGATATTAACGCACTATACAGCATGGGTAAATTCCCAGGCGGTGTAAACGTTAATCATTATTTCAATGATACTGATGCGTGGTTTATACGCACAGATGTTATGGATGGTATGAAGCACTATCAGCGTCGTCCTTTGCAATTTGCAATTGACAATGACTTTGATACTGAGAATGCTAAATTCAAAGCAATTGAGCGTTATTCATTTGGTTGGACGGATCCTAGAGCTGTTTACGGCTCACCAGG
>Ga0114908_1001955_pt1 | contig 10160 bp, 11 predicted proteins | sample MalvireepMed_s17_FD_87292 | JGI IMG/M metagenome (GOLD analysis project Ga0114908, IMG submission 87292) | Marine viral communities from the Global Malaspina Expedition - Malaspina viral metaG DeepMed_s17 | ecosystem: Environmental > Aquatic > Marine > Oceanic | place: Mediterranean Sea... | reverse complement strand
TATGATCACATCATTCATGTGCTTAGCGAAAATTTGATCATCTAAGTCTTTATCAAAAAAATCATTATTTATATCTATAACCTCCCCTACGTCCCCATTCTTTTTCAACACCGTAGCCAACATTATTAAGCCCAAAGGAAAGTAATTATCCGACCCCACGAACTGTGTTCTATCAGTGGGTGGGTTCAATAGCAAAACCCTACTATGGCAGTCGTTGCTCTTTTTTATCTTGAAATCTATCATACCTGATGCTTTAGGTGGAACAATCTGTGGTGATGTCCCTTTTTTATCTTCTTTAATCAATTTTTCTCTCCTACAATTAAAAATTTGTTTTCGGGCATATCACTCTCGTTCTCCCAGTTTTGAAATATCTGAACTTTGTCAAATGATGCGCTCTCAAGTAAAGTAATTATATCGCTTTTACTATAAACTCTCAAAGATATATCACTTTTTGAAGTTTCAGAAAGATCCCTCTTTATAAAGGTTTTCTTTATATTCAAGAACGATTTTTCTTCCTCATATTCGCAATCCCACAAAAGATAGACCCAAGGGTCAGATTTATCAAACTCCTGCCATAATTTCACTTTGTTATTTTGCATACTCTTCAAAATTTCATCATAGCTATCAAGTTCTAAAATTATTTTACCATTATTTTTTAATTTTTTATAGCATTTATTTAAAAGATCAATATCGCTATTCTTTTCTGCCGGATCAAACAAGTGAAAAGCCAGGTCTACACAATAAACTAAATCAAGCTGCGGGAACCTGTTTAAATCAGATTTTAAGATATTTTCATTGATGTTTGATACATTTTCTATCTGTAGCTCTCTTTTCCAATTATCTGCAAATTCAACCCTGGTACTACTAACATCGATTCCATATCCTTGCTGTAGGAGACCATTCTTCTCTAGAGCGTATAAAAATTTCGAATTACCCGAGCCGATTTCCAGAACATTTAGCTTCTTGTTAAACAAGTTCCTCACAAAAGAGACGCTTTTTTGAACCTCTTTAAGTTTAAATTCTCGGTATTCTCTAATCTCATCATCCGAAGAAAATACTTCAAATTCATTAAAAGCTGTAAAATTATAGTGCAATGTCATAGCCCTTTCGCAAGCCACCCGCCATCAACGTAAACATCTTGAGCTGTTATATAACTTGCGGCGTCAGAAGATAAGAAAACAACAAGACCAGCCAAGTCTTCAGGTTCACCCCATCTATCTAAAACTGTTTTTTTACACCTCTCTTCGTATATTCTAGGGTTTTGCCAATTAACTGACGTCATCTTTGTTTTCATATAACCAGGACCTATATTGTTAACTCTAATGTTAAACTTACCTAATTCTAAAGCTAACGACTTAGATAACTGTTTTAACCCACCCTTGGAGGAGACATATGCGGGGTTATCAGGAAAAGCTAGCTCAGCGTTCAAACTGGTTATGTTGATTATGGAGCCCCCCTCTGTCATCTTCGTTGCTGCTCTCTTCGATAATAAAAATGGTACCTTTAAATTTAAATTATGGGTTTTATCCCAAAAGTCTTCCGGATATTCAAAAAATGGCGCACCCATAGTTGTACCGGCATTATTTACCAATATGTCTATCTTATCGTACTGATTAACTAATTTCTTTATGCTGTTTTTTTTTGTTAAATCACAGACGTGTTTCACAACTCTAAGCTTTTGATTTCTTAAATCAAGAAAGGCATTTTTTAATTCTATCTCAGTCATATCAACCATAACAACTGTAGCTCCAGCCTTTGCTAAAGCCTCAGATATAGCCTTACCTAACCCTCTAGCTGCGCCAGTCACTATAGCCAGCTTACCATCTAGAGAAAACATCTTATCAAGATACGAGTTCATTTCAACTCTTCAACTAACTCAACCAAGCACCCTTCAGGATCTCTGCAGAAGGTAACTTTTGCAAAACCATCAGGTGATAACTGTGGTGGGCTATTAAATTTTAAACCCTTGTTCACTAGTTCCTTATATTTTTCATCTAAATTGTCTACAGTAAAAGCAACGTGAGAGCAGCCAAGAATATTTATAGGTTTAATATTCACCCCATTCTTATCAGGGTGAGATTCATATGATAAAAGTTCCACCATACCATTTTTAGACTTATCAAACATCTTTACAGTCCTAACCTTTACATCTTCTAGGTCTGAAAAATTATCTATATAGTCTCCAGACTCAACCATATCTTTTGCAACTTCAAGACCCAAAAGGTCCCTATAGAACCAAAGCGACTTTTCAATATCTTGAACAACTATTCCAAAATGTCTTACATTAACCATCTTTAATTGCAACTCCTAAAAGCATAACCTCTTTAGAAAATCTAACTAATTTATTCAACTTATTGGACACCGACCACGGTACTTTATTATATGGGGAATACGGTATGGGCATCTTAGATATAAGATACAAAAATGGCTTTAAATAAGGCTTATTCCAGATGTAAGGAAGTTGAGTAAAGTGCTGAACTGAAACCTGTTTGAACCCTGCCATCAAAAAAGCATCCTCTAGAGAAGGCTTCGTAAAAGGTGTAACATGTGTGTAATCTATATAAAAAGAGTTTTTATACGTGTGCGCCCAACTAGGTGTCATTATAACAGCAACCCCCCCTGGTTTTAAACAATCATAAGCCGAAGTAAACAAACCTGAAGGGTCTCTCATATGTTCAATGACTGATTTACTAAAGACAAAATCAAAATGACTGTTGTAAAAATAATCAAGATTGTCAGTTTCAAGATTGATATTTTTCACCCTATCCTTATGATTTGGTATAATATTTTTAATGTTCGGTGATATATCAACACCGTGTACATCAAACCCTAAATCATAAAAAGCATCCAGAAAATCACCTCTTCCACACCCAAGATCAATCAGCTTTCCGCATTTTTTATAAAAGTCACTTTGTATTTTATTTGCTAGCTGAGTAGGGTATGATGTCCTAGGAGCTTTCGCTTCAGAGTAGGTAACATCTAAGTAATCACTCTTATTTAAAATAGATTTTTTAGACACCATTTTCCACCTTCACAATTGCATTCGATATCACACCCATGGCTTCCTTTATCGCGTCTATAGAGATAGTCAGCGGGGGTCCTAGTTTTATCGCATTTTTGAAAGTGCAAACAGGCAAAACACCATTAATAAGACACTCATCAACAACCTTGTTAGCTGTTTCAGTATCCTTAAAAATTATCCCTGTAACCATTCCCCTAGTGTTAACATGAGTGACCGAGTCGTGGTTCAACAGGATAGCCGATCTGTTTTCAAAAATAAAACTTTTTTCAATCAACTCGTCCTGAAATTCTCTACCCTGTAGAAACCGTAAATTAGCAATTGCTGCAGCGCAACATAGCGCATTTCCAGAGTGTGTAGACCCGAGAACAACAGAGTCATCGACATCAATCAACTCTTCTGTGCCTAATACCGCAGCTAGTGGCAGAGAAGAACTAATTCCCTTACCCAGGCAGATCAAGTCAGGCTTAAAATTAGCATTATATGTCTCATACCCATACATTGATGACATTCTATAAAACCCCGCTTGAACCTCATCAAAACAGATTAAAGCTCCGCTTTTTCTAGCAAAACTATATAAATCATTAATATAGTCAGTCGGATACATCCAGGCTCCCCAGCCTTGATATGTCTCAAGAAAAAACGCGGCTATTTGATCAGCCGGTGGAAGCAGATTTGGATCAAATTTAGTATCACTCTCATAAGGAAAATCAATAAAGTAAACATCGTCGTCCGAAATGGAAGACCAGCTTACGCTTTCTTTGTTTCCACAAAGCAAGTCACAACTCAAAGCTCTGCCATGATAGCTGCCGTTAAAGGTGACTATATATTTTTTATTATTCTTCTTAGCCCAAAGCTTTATTAGCTTATAAGCTACATCGGTAGCCTCTGTTCCTGAGTTTAAAAGAATTGTTTTATCGAAATGCGGTGGTGAAGCCTCAAGCAATCTTTCCATAAATTCAACTCTTATTTCTGTATCGTACAAAAACGCATAAGATAAATCTCTGTCTAGTTGTTCTTTTATTGCTTCATTTATATCGGGATTAGAGTGCCCTGCGTTTGATACGAATATCCCAGCAGTCATATCAATCCATTTGTTTCCATCCTTATCAAAAACATAAAAGTCTTTAGCTTTATGCCAAAGCACTGGAGCCTGAGGTCTTATAGCTGATGTTTCGACTTTTGATCTTCTCTCCGAAACCTCGCTTTTCCGTATCTCAAAATCTTCCTTTATGAACCTATGTTTTGTATTAATCATTCACCAACCTGTGACCATTAACCTTGATTTTGTCTTCTAGCATTTTAAATTGATAAGGACTGTCGACCTCTATCAAGAAATCTGTTACATATGGTAAAACCTTTTCACCAAAGGTGCTTCCACTCAGTACGGTTTCTTTCTTTATCAAATCGACATAACCGTTTGGCTGATATGCGGCAGGAAATATTTGCCTCGGTAGATTAGTATAATCTTCTATGCCTTGAAAATCTTGAAAGAACCCTTCACAAAGTCCCCGACCATTTATCTTAAGAACTTTATATGGGGACTCCGGGAGTTCGTGCATAGACCTCATGCCAGTTATATCATACCTAGCGTTAAAATACTGCTCTATCGCGGCATCGATATAGATTGGATCCCTCAATGGTGTCGTCGGTCTTATATAAGCAATTTCATCAGCATCTATCTGCTCAAAAAAGTGAGTAACTACGTCAAAATCTGTTGAAAGATCTGATGCAAATTTTGTCGGTCTCATGAATGGCACCTCTGCACCGAACTTTCTAGCAATATTAGCTATATCATAATCATCCGTGGAAACAATTACCCGATCAATGTTTTGTGCGATTTTACACGCTTTTATAGAGTAATATATTAAGGGCTTGCCACAAAGATTCTTTATGTTTTTTTTAGGAACACCTTTACTACCCCCCCTTGCAGGTATAAGGGCTATAACTTTCTTATGATCCATCTTATAGCGTATCTACTCTCCTCAATTTCTCAAGAATTGGAATCTCTGATTGCATTACCATCTTTTCGGGACTACCCAAGGCTACTCCGATATCTTTAGTGTACCTAACAAGTTTATTAAGACCTGCTATCTCTAGCGAAGATGCCTGGTCTGACCCATAAAAAGATCGATCTAGCGTAATGTGCCGCTCAAGAGAAGATACACCCAAAGCCACCGCAGCACAACTTACAATTATGCCCACTTCGTGTCCGCTATATCCTACATTGCACTTATATCTATCTCGAAGAGTTCCAATAATTCTAAGATTTGCATCCCCTTCAAGCATAGGATAAGTGCTATTGCAGTGCATGAGTTCATAGGAACAATCTGCATCTTCAAAAATCTCAACAGCTGCATCGATTTGCTCCAAGGTGCTCATACCTGTGGATATAAAGGTGTGCTTTCCTTCTTCTGCTATTGCTTGAAGGAGCTTTTTATGAGTTAACATAGCGGATGCAACTTTATTATAATTTAAATCATATTTTCTCAAAAAAAGTTGACTATCTATATCCCAAGCCGACGCCAACCATTCAATGCCCTTTTCTTTACAATACGCATCAATTTGATCATATTCAGACTCTGAAAATTCAAGTCCATTTTTCTGCTCTCTATTTGTTGTGCCCCAGGGGCTATCTCTAGACTTATCAAGCTCTTCTTTGGAATATACACTCTCCACAGTTCTTTTTTGAAACTTAACTGCGTTGCAGCCTGCTTTTACCGCACCATCAATAAGCTTCTTAGCAATACCTAAATCACCATTGTGATTTATGCCAATCTCAGCTATAACAAAAACACTCATTTTTACCTCATTATTATTTTTAAATTATATTGCGAAAATACAAATTTGTTAAACCAAATCTAATTCTCCTTTATTAAATATATCATGCCAAGAATCCCTAGTCAAGTTAATAATTTCAATTCCTAATTTTTCTGCACTTTCTTTCAAAATTCTCATATCATCAGAAAGAAAATCACGATAAACCTTTCTCCAATGACCAACGTTTCCCATATTTGGAATATAATTTGCTTTGTTTGTGTTGCCTTCGGCATATCCTAAGGTATAGTCCAAGTCTAAGCCAACAATATATATTGGACTACAACCCATGAGGGTAGCAAAGATTAAGCAAAACATACCAACCGTTTGTCCAACACCCATATGTTGAGGATGTCCAGACAATCTCTGTAGTTCTTCCTGAATTGTTAGTCTCCCATCCATGTTGACGCAACATTTGTTATCTCTAGACCAACCATTTGCCAAGTCCTTGTGAACTACCCGACAATATGGGTTTACACCAGATACGTCTGGGTATTGCCACATCTGGGGATTGTTTCCATAATAAAGGAAATCTAAATTTTGATTGTTATCTGCGTAATTCAAAAAATTTGTCAATATTTTCTTACAATCATGTCCTTTAAAATGCTTAGTATCATAAGAAAGATAATCGCACTTCAAACTTTGATCAACAAATTCTGGGCTTGTTAAGTCAGCAGTCATGTTATAAAACAAAGGTATTCCATATTCATTAAAAAGATCTGGTGGATAGTTTCTTTCTTTCCACAAATCATTAACTTTTATAGAATTTTCAATAGTAAACTCCCCATTAGAAACAACCCAGTAATCAGGTTTTACATTGAAAAAGTCATACCACTCATTAACATCTATTCTTAATATTTTACCTTGTTTTTGTAAATCCGTAATTTTCTGTATATACGGAGTTAAACTCGGACCATGACACGTAACGACACAAGGCTGATTTTTGTGTTTGTCTATTATATCTTCAATACTTAGCTTCATTATATGAACTCACCACCTAAAATTTTCCCTACAGTCTTCAACAATGTCCTGTATTTCTATGTCGAATACCTTTTTAGGCTCCCAGCCAAGTGCTTTTAACTTATCATCATTTAATGCATAACGAACGTCTTGACCCTCTCTTCTGTAAGAATAATCAACGAAGTCTTTCCAATCCACACAATCACTGTGAAAAGCTTCTATAATTTTTCTAACTGTTTCCTTGTTCTGTTGTTCAAACCCACCAGCGACATTATAGATCTCGTTTAACTTTCCTTTTTCAATAATGGTCATAACTGACTCGGCTGTATCGTCTGCATGTAACCAATTTCTTATTGGCTCACCTTGATCATGAAGTTTGATCTTTCTCCCTCTCATTAAATTTTTAACAGAAAGTGGTATAAGTTTTTCGGGATATTGTCCCTTGCCATAGTTGTTGGTGGGTCTAAGAATTTGATAGTTTATGTCATAGGTTCTAGACCACGCTAAAATCAACATGTCTGCAGCCGCTTTGGCTGCGGAATATGGATTACTAGGTTTCAGAATATCCGTTTCAAAGTGCTCGCCGTTGTCAATATCACCATATACCTCGTCTGTGCTTATATGAAAAAATACTGGTTTGTCAACAACATTAGATTGTTTAAACCTAATCAAATCCAGAAGATTCTTCGTCCCTAAAATATTAGTATTAATGAAAGCTGAACTGTCCACTATGCTGTTTCCGACATGAGACTCTGCTGCAAAATTTATTACATAGTCGCAGTCATAAAGATGGTCCAAGTCTTTTATATCGACTTGTCGGAAGTGAAAATTGTCATGCGTTATGAATTCCAAATATCTTCTTTGGTCGGCTGCGTATGTCTCTTTATCAATTCCATAAACCTTCCAGCCTTTATCTAAGCACTTTCTGGTGAAATAAGACCCCATAAAGCCTAAACAACCTGTTATGTATACAATTTTCATTTATATTTCTCCATAAATTCTAGTACTTTGCTTTGTATATATTGCAATTTTTCTTCAGTTATCCCGGCATAAGTGCCTAAGAAAAAAGAACTCTCTGTTGCCCTATGTGCATTGGGGAAAGACCCTTTTAAATCATCGTATCTATTTGCCAAAAAACTATAACCTGGGTGATACAATATGTTACCAGAAAAATACGACCTTGTTTGAACCTTTGCGTCCTCAAGAAAAGAAGTAAGTTCAAACCTAGAAAACGGAGCCGATTCCTTAACCGTCAAAAGATACGCAAACCAGCTTGGATCTGATTTTTCAGTAGCACGAGGCAAGTGCAGATATTCTTCAAAAGGCGCAAACACCTGGTTCAATCTATTAAAGTTTCTTCTTCTGGCGTCGTGTAACTCATCGACTTTTTCTAATTGTTTTAAACCTATAGCCGCTTGTACTTCTAATGGTTTAAGATTGTATCCGACCTCATCAAAAACATATCTATGATCATATTTTATATCTAAATCCTTAAACCAACTTCTAAATCGATTGCCACACGCAGTTCCATCAGTTACATCACCGGGTTTTTGCATATTACAATAACAAGCCCTGCCCCAGTCCCTAAAGCTAGCTAAAACTTTTCTAAACTTATTGGAATCTGTTGCTATAAACCCTCCTTCTCCCATCGTCATATGGTGTGCTGGGTAAAAGGAACAAGTGGACATCAACCCGAACGACCCCAGCTTCTTTCCATCATAAGTTGAACCTAGTGCATCACAAGCATCCTCTAAGAACACCAGGTCGTATCTTTTAATGATATCAACTAACCTGTCCATATCTGGAGGGTTTCCTAAAACATGAGCAAACATTATTCCTCTTATGTCGCCATCTTCTTGCAAGACACGCTCCACCTCGTCTAAGTCTAGATTTAAATCAGGCAAGGTAACATCAACAAAAACAGGCTCAAACCCGCATTGAAGTATGGGGTTTAACGTAGTCGGGAAACAGGTTACCGGAGTTATAATTTTAGTACCTTTACGGAAGCCAAGGTTTTTTATCTTAGGATCTTGCGAGGTTAAAGCAGACAACATTAACAAATTTGCAGAACTTCCAGAATTAGTTAAGACGCCATATTTTTTACCTAAATGCTCCGAAAACTTTAATTCAAAATCTCGACCTTTTCTACCGAACACCAGCCATCCATCTAGAATAGTTTTAACAGCTTCAACGTATTCTTCACTAGAGAAAACAGGTCCAGAATAAGAAACCCAATCTTCGCCTGGTTTCCATTCTTTCTCTTTGCTTTTAACGTATTCTGAAACTAGCTCAAGTATATTATTAAGCAATTCCTAACTCCTCGCAAACCTCAACTATACCTGCCTCTAGACCAACAAGATTAAGTCTTAAAGCCTTAAGCCTCTCACCGGAACCACTATAGGATAAGCCTCGCACCGGAGACTGCATTATAGTTCCCACTTTCTCTTTATTTAAGGTCTTCTTTAAAAAGTCAACTATATCAAAAAGACTCATCTTTTGTTGATATGACATATTCACGTCTTTTGGTAAGAGATTATTAAAATTTTCAATGTAATATTTCATAACTACAAATAAGTCCTTTACATAGAAAAAATCCATCTCTCTGTCTTGGTGTATTATCATAGGATCGTTGTTCATCAAGTTATTAATACAGTTTTTTATCAACCTCGTATTTTTTTCCCTAGCCCCGAAACAACCAAACAATCTAAAATTCACAAGATTCGACTCTTCATAGCAAATCTCCTTGGCTATCACATTCTTCGACAATCCGTAATAATCCTCTGGATAGCAAAACTCTATCTCTTCTTCTTTGAAGCGGCTAATGTTTTTTCTTCTATCAAAAGCAGCACCAGAACAGAGGTTAATCATCATCTTGTATTTATCGCTATGCTTCCTGAGGTTAGAGAACATGGCTAGATTTGATATTAAGTCGTCTAAAGTGCTTGGTGTTTCACGGGCACCCCCCTCGACTGCTGCGTGTACCACAACGTCAATCACGTTGTTATTAAAAAAGTCGTCAACCTGTTTAGCTACCGATACGTCTAGCGTTCGCCTGCTCATAGAATATATCTCGTAATTAGAATTTTTAAAATACTCCGAAAATTCCGTTCCGATAAAGCCATTGCATCCTGTTAATAAAACCTTCATATTTACCTTCTAAGATTAAGATATTGCGGAGTCGGATCATTTATAAAAAAATCAAACAGCTCTTCAAGCTCTTTTATATTTCGAGGGTGATGAGTTATAATATTATTAAAACAAGACATAACAATAGTGTCATCTTCAGCCCAATGTGAAAAACCTAAGTAACCATAATCCTTATCTCTGCCGCCGCCGACCAATTTTACCGGAATCTCCTCATGAT
>Ga0114908_1001945_pt1 | contig 10196 bp, 6 predicted proteins | sample MalvireepMed_s17_FD_87292 | JGI IMG/M metagenome (GOLD analysis project Ga0114908, IMG submission 87292) | Marine viral communities from the Global Malaspina Expedition - Malaspina viral metaG DeepMed_s17 | ecosystem: Environmental > Aquatic > Marine > Oceanic | place: Mediterranean Sea... | reverse complement strand
TAATTAATCGTGTTCCAGCCGGATTGTTCTAATCGAGCGTCATAAATTACACCTACATGAATATTATCAAAAAGTAAAGGTCCGGTATTGGTTTTCCAGGTAGTATCTGTGGCTATAACTTTAGTAGAGCCGTCATTATATGTAATCTTAATTTCACAAAGTAGTTGAGGTCGTTTTCGCCAGGGAGCTATATCAAAATTCCAAACAGTAGGCGTCTGCTCGTTAAACCATCCATTACCTAATTCTACTCCAATGGCATTTTTTCCTTGTTTTAGATGCTTTGTAATATCTATGCTATTATAAAGTACTCGTTTACCATAATCTGTAAATCCTGGGTCAAGATGATTTTGGTTAATTTTTTTGCCATTTATTGAAAGTTGATAATACCCCAAACCACTTATATAGCATTTAGCCGAAGTAATCTTTTTATTAGTTTCAAATTCTTTTCTAAATCGGGGAGAAGGCTCAAAAGATTTGTCATGGCTATCGGTTATCCAATTTGCTTTCCAATCTGATTTATGAAATTTTCCTGTTTGAAAATGTGTAATATTAGAGCTTATTTTTCCTTCAGAAGTTTTGGCCTGTATTAACCAATAATAAGTTTGATCTGAAGTCAATTCTTCTCCTGAATAATACACCAATTGATCCTGAGACTTAATAAAACCAGAATTCCATACGTCTGCTTTTGCTGCGCTTAATTTCTCTTTTGAAGTAGCTACAAGAATTCTATAAGATTTTTGTTTTAAATAAGAATCAGATTCATACTTCCACATTAGTCTGGGATTTTGCATGTCTATTCCGCTAGGTTTTATCATGTATTCACATTGCAGAGCGGTGATTTTAGATTGCGCCAATAAAATGCTGGGAAGTATGATTAAAAGATAAAGAAATCTATATCGCATAATTGTAAAATTCAAAAAATTAAAGATAGTGAATTAATCGTTTTAGCTAGTGTTTATAATGATCTAAGTGTTTATAAGAAAAACTTTTTTAAATGTAATATTATATTAAAATATTTATTTATATATTGATGATTCAAACTGCTATAACGTTTTACTTTTAATAAATTGATAATGTATTTACATATTTTTACTTTCGTTTTATTAGTGTTTTTTATGTCCTGCAAAGAGTCTTCAAAAAAGGAGAAACCTGGAGAGGCTTTGTTTAATGAAAAAGATCTTTCAGGCTGGACTCAAATGGGTGGCGAGGCAGATTATGCTGTCGAAGATGGTGTAATTGTAGGTAAAACCGTTAGTGATACCCCCAATTCGTTTTTAACCACCAATAAAATGTATGATGATTTTATTCTTGAATTAGATTATAAAGTAGATCCAAGTATGAATTCGGGTATTCAGATTCGCAGTAATAGCCTTGCGTCCTATATGAATGGTCGTGTACATGGATATCAGATCGAGATCGATCCTTCAGATCGTGCCTGGAGTGCGGGGATATATGATGAAGCTCGCCGTGGCTGGTTAGTATCCTTAGAGGATAATTCTAAGGCCCAAAAAGCATTTAAACAAAATGAGTGGAATCATTACCGTATTGAAGCAATTGGCGATAGTATTAAAACCTGGATCAATGGAGTACCTGCCAGTTTCCTAATAGACGATAAAACCGCAAGCGGATTTATAGCATTACAGGTACACAGTATAGGTAAAGATGATGAACCCGGAAAAGCCATTATGTGGAAGAATATTCGTATTCAAACCGATAGTCTTGATCAATATACTCAAACAATGGCTATCGAGCCTATAAGTACCAAAAATGCGTTGACCACATCTGAAAAAAAGGATGGATGGAAATTGCTTTGGGACGGTAAAACTACCAAAGGTTGGCGTGGAGCGCGTTTGGACGAATTCCCAAAACAAGGCTGGGAGATTAAGGATGGAGTTCTTACAGTTCTTGCTAGTGGCGGAGCCGAATCGGCGGCCGGTGGTGATATTGTAACTGAAGCTGTTTTTGGCGACTTTGAATTAAGCGTAGATTTTAAAATTACGGAAGGAGCTAATAGTGGGATCAAATATTATGTGGATACTGATATCAATAAAGGTCCCGGATCTTCTATAGGTTTGGAATACCAGGTTTTGGATGATGATAAACATCCAGATGCTAAGTTAGGAAATCACGAGGGCAGTCGAACTGTAGCTTCCCTTTATGATCTTATAAAAGCCGATCCTGATAAACCTATTCATCCGGTTGGTGAGTGGAATACTGCAAGAATTGTATCTAAAGATCATCATGTAGAACACTGGTTAAACGGCAGCAAGGTATTGGAATACGAACGTGGTAGCGAGGAGTTTAGAAAATTGGTTGCCGAGAGTAAATACGCCAAGTGGGATCGTTTTGGAGAATTAGAAGAAGGCCGCATTTTATTACAGGATCACGGTAACCGGGTTTCTTTCAAGAATATAAAAATCAAAGAACTATAATTATGGCATCAAGAAGAGACTTTATTACCAAATCTATTTTAGGAAGTGCTGCAGTAGCCGCATCCACTGTTGCATCAAGTACTGCTATGGCTATGCCTGCCAGTAGTTATCGAAAGATTATTGGAGCTAATGATAAATTGCATATAGGTATTGCCGGATTAGGAAGGCGTCTTGGCGCTTATATAGATCCTATTGCGTTAAAGGAATCTAACGTAGAGCTGGTTTACCTTTGTGATGTAATGCAACATCAACGGGAGAAAGCGGTTAAACGCTTTTCAGAACGATTAGGATATTCGCCTAAAGGAGAAAATGATATTCGTAAGCTTATTGATGATAAAAAAATCGATATTCTGGTTAATGCGACACCAGATCATTGGCATACACCAGGATCGATCATGGCTTTAAAAGCGGGGAAACATGTATATGTAGAAAAACCCTGTAGTCATACGATGGACGAAAATGAAAAACTGGTGGCCGCAGCCAATAAATATGGTAAGGTCGTTCAGATGGGAAATCAGCAGCGTTCTTCGGCGCATACCATAGCTGTTATTAAAGCAATTCACAATGGTGAAATTGGTACTCCTTTTAAAGCTATCGCATTTTATACCAACGCTCGGGGCGAGGTTCCTAATCAGAAATCAGCCCCTGTTCCCAAAGGACTGGATTGGGATTTATGGCAGGGACCTGCACCAAGAAGGGAATACACTGATAATACCTGGGACTATAACTGGCACTGGTATGGCTGGGATTATGGTACTGCTGAAGCAGGGAATAATGGAACTCACGAACTTGATGTAGCCCGTTGGGCCTTAGGTGTAGATTTTCCTAGAGAAGCGAAAGTAGAAGCTTATAAACGACATTTTAAAGAGGATGGCTGGGAAATGTATGATACTATGAAAGCCACCTTTAATTTTGCAGATGATAAAATTATTGAATGGGATGGCCGCAGCCGAAGTGGATACGATCTTTTTAATGGTGGCCGGGGAACCATTATTTATGGTAGCGAAGGAACAGTTTTCGTAGATCGTAATAAATATGAGATGTATGATCGATCTGGTAAAATGATAAAATCCACTGAATCTGGTTCGCAGGAAGCGGGTACAGCATTGGGTGGCGGTGGCGATACGACCACAGCCCATATGCTTAACTTCTTTAATACTATTAGGGGAAAAGAAACACTTAATGCCCCTATCGAGGATGCCAGTGTAAGTATGGCTATGGTTCATTATGCCAATATAGCCTATCGCATCAATAAAGGATTTGCTATCGATGAAAACTCAGGGAGAATATATGATCGTGAGGCGATGAATTTATGGAGCAGAACTTACGAACCAGGTTGGGAACTTAAATTATAACCGGAATCAATTACAAGAAAATACCATTAAATACGATATGATGAAGCGAAGAAGTTTTGTAAAGCGAAGTAGCATGGGAGCTCTTGGAGCTATGGCAACGATGTCTATCCCTTCTTTAAATGCCTTGTCTTTCTCTAAAAATGATCAGATTAATATTGGCGTTATCGGTACAGGTGACCGCGGTGGCGGACTGATGCCCGTAATCGATGAAATTCCAAATTTAAATTTAATCGCCTGCTGTGATATTTTACCTTTTCGATTGGAGAAAGGTATAGAACGAGCTTCGAGAAAACTTAAAGGCTATTCAGATTATCGCAAAATGCTTGATAATAAAGATATCGATGCGGTTTTAGTAGCCACACCATTTAGTACACATTCAGCTATAGAAATCGATGCTTTAGATGCCGGTAAACATATTTATGGAGAGAAAACTACGGCAAAAGGTTACCAGGGCATTAAAAAACTCAATGATAAGAGAAAAGAGAGCAAATCAATTTTCCAAACAGGACATCAATATCATAGTTCTCGACTATACACTCATGTTGTCGAATTGATCCAACAAGGAAAGATAGGTAATATAACAGCTTTTGAATGCCAATGGAACCGCCATGGCAATTGGCGCCGTCCTGTACCTGATCCAGAGTTAGAACGACTCATTAACTGGAGAATGTATCGCGAATATTCAGGAGGTTTGGTGGCCGAGCTATGTTCTCATCAAATTGATTTTGTGAACTGGGTATTGGATGCTGTACCAGAACAGGTGATGGGAGCCGGTGGTATTGATTATTGGAAAGATGGTAGGGAAACTTACGATAATATCCATTTGATCTATAACTATCCGAATGGTGTAAAAGCAAAATTCACCTGTTTAACATCGAACGCCATGAACGATTATCAAATTAAAGTTTTAGGAGATAAGGGAACTATTATTTTGGATTACGAGAATGCCTGGTTTTATCCAGAAGGAGATGTTGATGATAGAGAGTTAGGTGATGTAGATGGTGTATCTGGTGCTACAATGCAATGGGTAAAAGGTAAAGGAATTCCAATAGAGGTTGGACATACCCATTCTTCAAAACAGGCTTTAATGGATTTTTCAGATAGTGTTTTAAATAACACACGTCCTAAATCAGATTTTGTAACAGGAGCTAAAGCTGCGATAGCGGTTCAGATGGGATTGGACGCCATGTATAATAACGAAATTGTTAAATGGAGGAAAGATTTTAAAAATTTATATTCATAATCCTTTAAATGAGATAGTTATTTAATGATTATGGCCTCTTTAGCATAATAATAACATTCCTAAAACATTTGTTCTGTATTCAATTCTTTAAATTGAAGCATTGATTTTTCAGTTTCTAAAATTTATCTAAAATTTTTCAGACTTCAAATTTCAATTACCTTCAAAAAAATTGCATATGGACGAAATGGAAAAATGGAAAAATGGTTCAGATACAGACCAACTTTCTAAAGATGAAGAAAAGATCTTTGATGAAATTGGTTTAAACGGAACTTCACGCAGGAAATTCCTGAAACAGATGTCAGCCGCGAGTTTAAGTATTTGGGCCTCATCTTATTTAACTTCAGATTTGTTGGCTAGTCCGGCAAGAACTTTACCCGATAATCCTGAAATACTTTTAAACGAAGTACGTGTAAACCTTAGGGTAAATGATATGGTGAAACAACTTGCACTAGATTCCAGGACTTCACTTTTAGACGCGCTTCGAGAACGCTTACAACTTACCGGAACCAAAAAAGGATGTGATCATGGCCAATGTGGTGCCTGTACCGTAATGGTAGATGGGAAGCGTAAACTTTCTTGTTTAACTTTAGCTGCAACATGTGAAGATAAAGAGATCACTACCGTAGAAGGTTTAGCTGAAAACGGAAACCTTCACCCAATGCAGCAAGCTTTCCTAAAACACGATGGATTTCAATGTGGATACTGTACTCCTGGACAAATCTGCTCTTCAGTAGCGCTACTGGAAGAAGCAAAGAATGGAGAAGCAAGTTATGTGACAGAAGACTTCAAAGATGTAAAAACCGACTTGAAACTTTCCGAAGAAGAAATTAGAGAAAGAATGTCTGGTAATATTTGCCGTTGTGGTGCTTACAATAATATCGTTCAGGCCTTTAAAGAGGTGCACTCTGGTGACGATGAAATGCCTACCTGGGAATTCGCTACTGCCAAGCAAATGGAGAAAGCTAAAAATTCCTGATCTATTTATTGATTTTTAGAATCAATTATCTTTTCAAATGCCTCTATCGAGGATAAACACAAACTAATTATGAGACCATTCTCTTATACGAATGCTAAAAATAAAGAGCAGGCGCTTCAAAATTTCACCAAGACCTCCCATTATTTAGGAGGTGGTACCAATTTGGTCGATTTGATGAAAGAAGATGTAGAACGTCCCGATCAATTGATCGAAGTTGCCAGCCTAGATTACAAACAAATTTCTAAAAACAACGAAGGAGGATATACGCTGGGCGGAATGCTAAGCAATTCTGAAACTGCTAATCATCTTGATATTCGAAAAAATTATCCATTATTATCAATGGCGATGCTTTCGGCTGCAACAGCGCAGATTAGAAATATGGCGACCAATGCAGGAAATTTACTGCAACGTACAAGATGTCCTTATTTCTTTGAAACTTCAATGCCCTGCAATAAACGTGAACCGGGTTCGGGTTGTGGTGCTAAAGATGGAATGAATGCCTTACACGCTATTTTTGGATATAGTGATAAATGCATCGCAACACATCCTTCAGATATGTGCGTGGCCTTGGCTGCGATCAATGCAAAAGTTGAAGTTCAAAAAACAGATGGTTCTTCAAGAACTATAGATTTTACTGACTTTCATCGATTACCGGGAAATCAGCCCGAAAAAGATAACACTTTAGAACCTGGTGAGTTGATCACTGCTATTCATTTAGATGAACCTAAATTTTCAGATCATTATTATTATTTAAAGATACGTGAGCGGTCTAGTTATGCTTTTGCTTTAGTTTCTGTAGCTGCTGGTTTACAAATTAAAAGTGGTGTAATTACCAAAGCTGGCTTAGCAATGGGTGGCGTAGCGCATAAACCCTGGAAGTTTACTGAAGTTGAAAAATATTTAGAAGGAAAGAAGCCGAATAAAGTAAACTTTAAGGCTGCAGCTGAAATGGCAATGCAAGACGCTAAACCTTTTGAGGGCAATAAATATAAAGTTGAAATGGGTAAAAAAGCGATCGTTAGAGCACTTACTCAGGCTTTTGAAAGAGAAGCATAAAATCCCTAATCTTAGCAAAAAACTATGAAAACAATAAAAGCATCAGGAATAGGAAATCCTATAGATAGAATTGAAGGACACCTGAAGGTTACGGGAAAAGCGAAATATGCTTCAGAATTTCCTGTGGAAAATATGGTGTATGCGCAAGGCGTAAACAGTACGATCGCTAAAGGAAAAATTACTTCGATAGATACTGCAGAAGCAGAAAAGCTAGACGGAGTCTTAGCGGTGATCACTTATAAAAATGCTGAAAAGTTGAAAAACTATCCAAAGGATATGACCAATTTTTCACTAACTACGGTAGCTCCGGTTTTTCAGGATCGGCAGGTTCATTATTACGGGCAATATATTGCCTGCGTGGTAGCAGAAACTTTCGAGCAGGCACAATATGCCTGTCGCTTGGTGAAAGTTACCTACGAAGAAGAAACACCAGATATACATTTAGATAAAAATAGAGGAAAAGCATATAAACCTGGCGATAGCGCAGATTTTAGCCGTGGAGATATGGATGCAGGAATGCGTGAAGCTGATGTTACTCTAGAGCAAACTTATACGACACCTATCGAGCATCAACAACCAATGGAATTGCACGCAGCCATTGTAAATTGGAACGATGGCAAGGTGAAAATGTATGCTAATCAGCAAATTTTAAATCAGGCTACAACTTCAATTTCAGAAACTTTTGGAATACCTAAAGAAGATGTTCAGATCATTACGCCATACATTGGTGGTGGTTTTGGTTCAAAATTGAATGTATATAAGCATATCACCATGGCAACGATGGCTTCTAAGATGATTGGAAGACCAGTGCAAATTACAGTGACACGTCACCAAATGTTTACGAATACCGGGATGCGACAGTTCGATGAGCAGGAAATGCGTTTGGGAGCTAAAAAAGATGGTTCGTTAACCGCTTTAGCGCATCATACAACTTCGCATACTGCTAAGAATCTTCAGTATTTTGAAGCCTGTGGAAACGTGTCTAAAATGTTATATAAAACTCCGAATAATGCGGTTACGCATCGCTTGATTCCACTTAATATTCAGTGTCCAAGTTCTATGCGTGCACCAGGAGAAGCTACCGGGAGTTTCGCTTTAGAGTCGGCAATGGATGAGCTGGCGTGGAAATTAAAAATGGATCCTATCGATTTCAGAATAAAAAATGATACGCAGGTCGATATGGGAGCCGATAAGCCATTCTCTTCTCGCTTGCTTATAGAATGTTTGCGTATTGGAGCCGATAAATTTGGTTGGGAAAATCGCAAAATGCAACCGGGAACAAATAAAAAAGGAAATTGGCTAATAGGTTATGGTGTAAGTGCAGCGTCACGTCGCGCGCCGTATATGAAAACATCTGCTAAAGTAGTGTTAGAGCTAAATGAAGCTGCGGTAAATGCGAATATCAAGATGGATGCGACAGATATTGGTACAGGAACTTATACGATCGTGGCACAGACGGTCTCAGAATATTTAGGAATTCCGGTAGAAAATGTAAAAGTTGAAATTGGGGATTCTGAATTTCCTGTAACTCCGGGTTCAGGTGGCTCATGGGGAGCCGCTTCGTATTGTAATGGAGCTAGAAAAGCTTGCGAAAATGCGATTGCTGAATTAAAAAAGAAGCAGAATATTACCGAATCTGAGGAGATTGAAGTTGCTGAATTATTGAAGCAAAATAAACTGACTACTTTTGAAGCTGAAGGAACCGTAGAACCTTCCGAAGAATATAAAAAACATTCGGTTTTCTCTTTTGGAGCCAATTTTACTGAAGTTTGGGTAGATAAAGACACCGGTATGTATCGAATCAAACGTATGGTAAACGTAGGTTCGGCCGGAAAGATCCTGAATCCAAAAACAGCCTACGGCCAAATTATTGGCGGACTAACGATGGGAGCAGGAATGGTAATTTCCGAACGTACACAGGTAGAACCAAATTATGGTAATTTTATTACCAGGACTTTAGCCGATTATCACGTACCTGTAAATTTGGATATGGCTAATATCGACGTGGTTTTCTTACCGGAAGACGATAAAATTGCCAACGAAATGGGCGTTAAAGGAATTGGAGAATTAGGAATTACCAGTGTCGCGGCCTCAATTGCCAATGCAATTTTCAATGCGACCGGTAAACGAATGAGAGATTTACCAATTACTCCTGAAAAACTAATTGAAGCAGGTTTAGAACCAGGAGTTGCTTAGTGGAACAAGCTAGATCACTAGATTTTAGAATATAGAAATAAAAAACAGGGACTAAATTGAGAAATTTCAGTCCCTGTTTTTTATTTACTCACTACTTACTACTCACTACTTACTACTCACTACTCACTACAAATCAAAACTCAACAAACTCAACTACATCGCCTTGTTTAAAATCTTTTTCTGGCGGAAGTACAATTACGCCATCGGCATTTGCCAGACTTATTAAATCTCCAGATCCATTTTCGTTCAATAATTCAGCTTGAAATTGGCCATTTTCAGCTTTAGTTTTTACCAATAAATATCTTGTGATTTTTGGATTGTTAGCGATATCTGTTTTTAAAATAACTTCTGAAGTTGAGGTTTCAATTTCCAAGGATGCTGCGAGCCATCTTTTAAAATAAATATGAAAATTCACAAAAGTGGAATTCGGGTTTCCAGGAAATGAAAAAACAGTAACATTCTTTTCTTGTTGCTTTCCAAACCATAAAGGTTTCCCGGGACGTTGTAAAACACGATGAAAAAGCTTTTCAACCTTTAATTCTTCTAAGATTTCAGGTAAATAATCGAATTTTCCTTTAGAAACGCCACCACTCAACAATAATACATCATGGTTATTAATAGCATTTTCTACCTGCTGTAACATCACCTCCTTTTCATCTCGAATATGTAGTAAAGTCGGTGTGATTTTCTCTTTTTCTAAAGCCGTAAATAAACTTAAGGTATTTGAAGTTCTAATTTGATGCGGAAGCGGAGTTTCTGCAACATCAACCAACTCATCTCCGGTAGAAACAATAGCGATTTTGGGTAATTTCTTCACCAAAACTTCAGCTTTCCCAACCGTAGCTAAAACGCCAATTTCTTTAGCCGAAATTCGTTGATTTTTAGATAATATTTTTTCTCCACTCTGGCGATCACTTCCCTGGCGATGAATATTTATC
>Ga0114908_1001940_pt1 | contig 10207 bp, 8 predicted proteins | sample MalvireepMed_s17_FD_87292 | JGI IMG/M metagenome (GOLD analysis project Ga0114908, IMG submission 87292) | Marine viral communities from the Global Malaspina Expedition - Malaspina viral metaG DeepMed_s17 | ecosystem: Environmental > Aquatic > Marine > Oceanic | place: Mediterranean Sea... | reverse complement strand
GATTGTGTTACAGAAGTGACATCAGCGACAGAAGTTGGTGGATTTAACTGTACTACCGTGCCTTTTACTGTACTAACTCCTGTCTTTGAATTCATAACACAATTTCCATTCTCTGAATTCATGATACAATCTTTGGTCGCGTTGGCTGTAAACTCTCCTGCTGCTTCAATCCTAACATTCCCAGTTTCAGATTTTAAATTAATATCCCCTTCTGTAGCTTTTATATCTATACTTTTAGCAAAGATTTCAACTCCTCCATCTGCATTAATTCTTACTAAGCCTGCATTACCAATCTGCTCGATAATAATTTGAGTATCTCCTTCAGGATTGTTAGCCATTCCTGCCACTAAATTAATATCTTTAAATTGAGATCCTATAGAGACATTTCCAAAATTCTCAACATCAGGACTAGTATAATTAGGAGAAGCTCCTATATCTAAGGCTTTCTCCACACTAGTTCCAATCGACCTATTCTCAATAATATAATTTCTTCCATTTGTAATTATATTATTAATCTCTCCATCGTGTACAATATTAGTTATATTATATTCTGTTTCGGTTTTAATACACCTGTTACCTATAACTTTTGCTGTATCATGACCAATGGTAATACCATCTAGGGTATCCTTACCTTTTCCATTCAAAACACCTATTCTCATACAATCAGCGTTAGCACTATCATCTAAAGATACTATCTTCCCCTTGCCTGAGCGCATCTCAATTTTAGAAACATGCTCAGGACCCTCATCAACATCATCTTGTATTACAAGACGATGACCTTTTGGATGTCTTAGTATAATTGTACTCGGAAAATCATTCCTTTTGTCGTACAAAGGCTCATGCAATCTATCAACAGAGTAATTATCTAATTTATTGACATCGCTCCATTCACTCAATTCCTCTTGCATAGAGCCATCATCCCCAATGATAGAAGTTAAATAATAAAATGTAACACCCACCCTCTGTATTAAAATATCTGTACCTGGAGCTGGCACCGCTATAAACGACCCGGCGTTATGGAATGAATAAGGAGAAGTGTATATCACAGGGACTAATACCGATCCTGCGGCTCCTATTTCAACAGGACTTACCGCAAGATCGGTAGAAGGTATCATACATTCTAATATGCCTCCCTTACCATCACTGGTTCGTTTAACATTTAATATTTTCCCCTTTAAAGTCCTATCTTGTAAAGTCATTTTAATTATTACCTCTTTGGAGGAGTACCTTTCCAATTCCCATTAACATATGGAGTATTTTGATAATTAGGTGATAATCCCGTTTTAGGATTATTCACGTTGAGTTCTCGATGTGCCTTACGGGCTTTTGCTTTTTGCTCAGGAGTAAAACCTTTTAAAGACTCTTCAAAATTTTCAAAGTCCTCAGTTCCTTTAACCTTACTTTCGAGATATTCTCGATAATTCTGCGTTGCTCTTTGCTTTTCTCTATACTGTTGATGTGGCATTTGCCCTCTCATCGCTTGCTCTCGCATTTCTTCTTCTACGTTCTCCAGTGGCTCGGGCCACGGGTGCTTGATCTCCTTAGGATCCTTCGCTATGCGCTTCAGCCAATCCGCCATTTCCTCCATCAATTGTAACTTAGCATCTTCTTGCGCCGCAGCAACGCTTTTATCATACTTTACTTTTTCTGAAACTGATTTAAGTTTCTCTGCGACTGCCTCCCCTGCGGTTACTAAAGATTCTAACCCCTTCCCTTCATTAACTGCGCCACGAATACGCGACCAAATGCTCGGATTAACTGGTTTTAAATTTTTATATTGAACGGCACGCGCCGCCGCTTTTTGAGCCGATTTTTTCGTTGCCGTTCCAATTGCCGTTCCAATTATTTCATCTAATTTCTTCTTCCTCTTCTTCTTGTATTCACTTGTATATTCATTTACTTCTTGGCTTGTGTACTTAGAAGTTGATTTAAATAATTTGAAATGGGAATCTACCTTTGTTTTTGTTATATTATGCTCAAAAGCTAATATGTGATAAAATCCAGTAAAGAAACTCGAATAATATTTCTTTCTTTTCTCTGTATCTTCTGGACTTTGTATAGCCATAGAGTCTATAGAATTATTATCAAACCCTCCTAATACGGTGGGTTCGCTTGCATATAGAAATATAGTATCACCTATATTACTCATATGAGATATATTAAACATAGGCAAGGTTACTACATCTGCTTGATATGCCATATTAGATAATTGATTGTATACTATTTTATCAAAATCAAACAAATTACCTTGAATTCTAGAAGGGGAAATAGGAGCAAAAACACCTGAGTCTATACTCCACAATGATTTTACAAGTTCTTGAACCATAAGGGCATACTCAGGGGTGGGCGAAGGCGGGACCTCAGCGTGCATGTCGACTGGGGCGCCTAAACCAGCGTCTACAGGCATCTCATGTAATATAGTTTGAACCATCTGTTCCAGAATAACTCTCCTATCTTTATTATGCATACTTGCCATTTTAATATCTATCTTTGACACACCTTCATGTGTTTGAAACACCTTTGGATCAGGTCCTGCTCCTAAAATATTCTGAATTCTCTGATCTTTTGCAAGTTTTTTTTGTATTTTTTGTAATCCTGTTAAAGTCTTAATCTCTTCCATTTTAGCCTTTACTATTGGAGTGCTTCCAACACCTTTTAAATGATTCCAATAATGAGGATTTAAATCAATTGTTAAATCAAGTACATTAGGATTAGTAACATTAGACCTAAAAATAGGAATTACTTGGCCTGTCATAAAATCTATATGGGATGCAGTATCATTACCTTCTATCAAAGAAGTCATATTATCTAAAATATTAAGCATACTCTGTCGGCGGGTGGTAGCAGGTTCCCGCCCTCCAGTATGCTCGGCCATTTCATTAATAAATTCAGGATCATGCAAAGCCTCATAAACAACACTAGCATTAGAATTTAATGTAGAACCTCCTTGCATCATATATGAAATAAGTTCCTTTCGATATTTAGTGGCAGATTCGGGTTCTTTGTCTGGATGCTTTCTATATCCTTTCATAAATAAATTTACTAATTTCTCGGCCCCCCAAATAGAACATTCCGCATCAGGATTACTAATTATGCCTTCCTCGAATAATAAATTCAATGTATTTATATCATTAATTGTTCTATGTACGTATTTTCCCATAGTTGGTGTAGCGAAACTTGTCGGCCCGGACGTTATCCCGGGGAAATCATCATACGTGTGCTTGGTGACGAACTTTCTACTCATTGCTTTAGCAAAATCATCTAAAGGCCCATGCCAATCTACCTTGCCTTCGGTAGTGCCAGCCTGGATCATTACCGAGACTCTAGACTTATCAATTAATTTCTTACAATATTTTGTAATAAGATGTTTATTATTTGGGAGAGATATTTGATTAAGAAAATCATCATTCAATATTAAGGATCCACTAGTCATACCAAACTCACCAAGCACCCTATTTAATGCTCCGACTAAACGCAGAGTGTCTTCATTGTTTTCGGGCGTTATAGGTCTATTCACGATGTCTAGTAGATTTAGCATCCCACCAGTATTTAGACGCTCCTCGAAGGACGCTTTTTCATCCCGTCTAGGGACTGCATTCCGTAAACTTGGAACAAGAACCACTGAATTACCGACGTTTCCTCGTATATTATCCAAATATCTTTTTAGACAAATATAGATAATATCATCTAAATAACGTATAACTGCATCGCCTCCTTGGCCTAGCTCTTCTGCGTGCTCGGTCGCAGCATGGACGCGGCCCACCCCGGCAATCTTAGGCATCAACGATCCAAAATCACTTGATTTAAAAGAAACAAAACCTACGGTACCTACATTCCTACCTAAATCATCTACCCCAGGTGCGGTGTCGAGGCCAATACTGCCTGTATTGGCTAAAAACAATGTAATAATCCTTGCCCCATCTGACCGCACATCAATATCAACCTTATTTATAGAAGAAATAATCGGCCTAGACCAATTATCAAAATCTTCCCCCACGCCGTAAGCGATATACACTTTTTCTGTAAATTGTTCGTTGATATTCTGGTTATAAACTATAGTATTTATGAAATTTATTTCAAACTCTCTTCCAGGATCCACTAGTTGCAATACAAAATGACCAGCCATTGTCTTTTCTTCGAATCCTACGGAATGTTTGAAACTTATAAAATGAGGATTATTCCTATCAAAGAAAAACGATGGTTTGGATTCCTTATCCTTCTCGAATTTAAAAACAAAATCAGATTTACCTTTGCTAATACTAAATGCATCCATCTCTTCTCTATTACTAGTTAAAAAGATAGAAACAGTAGGAATAGTATCTGGGGTTGCAAGAGGTTTAGACAATAAAGAAGCGTCTACTCTTTGCGAATCCTGTATAGGGTCGTTTAACATTATATATTAGGAATTTTAATTTGATCTCCAACATTTAATCCTTCGAAAGGATCGTCTATATTATTGTATAATAATATTAACCACCAATACTCAGGAGTGTTATAAAAAATGTCAGAAATTAAGTCTGGCCTATGTTCATACCCATTAATAACATAGGCAGTCTGATAACTAATTATAGAGTCTTCAGCATTATCAAAACCAGTAGATCCAGCACCTACAACTAAACTCTTAGTTTTATGGCTAGTTTTTATACTACCTAAAAAATAATGACTAGAATTTGCCATTTTACTTTAACGCGCAGGCGCGGTCTCCTCTGCCCCAGGAGGAGGCCCATATCCAGGATCAGCAGTTGAATGTTCTATAATGGCTTCCCACCCTGCTACGTTATCTCTTTCTACAGTTATAAGTTGAGTAGGATCATATTTTCCAAAATTGCCTGCTCTAAACTCTTCTAAATCCATATCTACTTTTATTCTTCTACTTAGCAAAGTACGCCTATCCATACCTGCTTTACCATCAACTGAAATATTATACGAATGGCAGATACATGGAATATTATTGTACAACTCACCATGTTTTAATCTAATAATTGGAGGACCTTGCATTAATTCAGATTGATTATTTAGTACACTAGATCTAATTAAGTTAACCCACCATGCAACATATTTAATCCAATTTGCAGAATACGCAGTCGTTGCTACGTGTTTTGTACTAGCTTCTTCAGATTCGCTTTCCATACGTTCATCATATTCATTCCGAGGATCCACTTCATTATTCTCATCATAAGAAGGCAAGGTACCCCACCACCTCCGTTGCGTGGGATCCACCCCAGGTGGGACCTCGTAGTGAGGTTCTTTTCCGCTTTCAGCTAAGGGGACGTATGCTTTTGTTGGATCTGATAAAAATTCTGCTTTTACTCTTTCTTTTGTTCTTGCTCTAGAAGCTGGTGTAAATTTAACTAGAGGTCCTTCATGTAATGCTTGAATATGAGGTAAAGTTAAAAAGAAAGACAATTTTAAAACCCTAGAAGAAGCACCCGTATAAGTATATAAAGAACTACTCCTACCTATAGGATCATATGTAACAAGATTGGCTTTCTTCCTTTCTTTAATATCTATATTTTCATAAAAAGGGAGTCTAGCTACAAGTTTATCAGGATCTGGAAAATGAAATTCTAAAAATGATTTATTATGTAAGCCTCTCATTCTAGCGAAATCAGCAGGGCTAGGGCCTCTCCCTGTGAGGCCTGTCGCTAATCCACCTAGTCCTACTGCCCCTCCTACTATCCGCCCTAATACACTTGGTTCTGCCATAATTTATCCTTTATATATTTTAATTCGGTTTCAGGGCCTCTTTACGAATTACTTGTGTAGTTTCCATGCGCTCCAAAACTGCTAAAATTCTTGTTTGAATCCCGTTTGTCTCACCCGCAATAGTGTCTTGATTAATTCGTCCTTCTGCTTCTGCGTCCATATTAGCAAATAATATACTTTCTTGAGCCATCCGTGCAGCCTCTAAAGCTGCGGCTAGAGTACCAGCTCCGCTTTTTCTCTCAGCTATCTGTTTAGCCGCCTCTTCGTCCTTCACTTCTAATTCAGATCGTCTTTTAGCTTCTTGCGCCTTGCGATCTTCTTCAGTGGCGTCAGCAGCGGCCATCCCCAAAGTCAACAGACCGCCGAGGATGCCTATTATGGTGCCTACTAAATTATTTCCTGCCACATTGCTTATAAATAGTAAAGTATTTCTTACTGCTGCTGACGCCAGTAATAATCCAAGAAACGCAACTGCCGCTTGTATCCCAACCGAAATACCTTGAAATATTTTTGGAAACATATTTATGCCCTTTGCAACTAAATTCAAAGCAGTTGTTATTATTTCAAGAAGAGGTAATACCGATATTTGAAAAGGAGCCACAAACAACTGAAATGCTGCGGTTAAACTTTGATCAAAATTAGCCCCAATCTGTTCTCCTGTTAATTGCATAATATTGGGTTGGTTTTCTATAAAATCATTAAAAGCTTTAAACTGAGCTATTTGCTCTACCGAAAACCCCAAAGCTTTTGCTGCCATTTGTTTCATAGCAGTATCATGAGGCCTGTCTCCTACTTTCCTTTGAAAATTCTCTACGACCGCTTTAGAAAACTCTCTCATAGTAGCTTCTATGTTTTTTCCACTACGCATTCTATTCACTAAATCTACTTTTCCGGTCCTTAAAAGAGCTTGTTGAATGCTAGCAGCCCCATCCTCAAATGTCATTGCCTTAGTAATGTCCTTAATTGCACCTTTATAGAGGGGGGCTTGAGCAGTCAGGGAAAGTACTGCATCTCTAAACTCTGGTGCTGCCTTTTCATTAAGGGCTGCCATCTGAGATATAGATGTAGCATTATCACTTAAAGCTTGAGAAAGCATGGTGGTAGTAGTTCCCCAAACTCTAGAAAAGTCCATAATGTTTGCACCTAACTTACCTGACTCTGCTCCAGTCATAGGGAGAATAGTAGCCATGGACGCTAAACCTGCTATCACTTGTTGAGTATTTTGTCCTGTTACTTTTGCTTGCCCAGCTAACCTTAACATGCCTTTGGTAACATTTTTCATTCCTATTTGCATGAAAGAAATAGTACTTTCCATCCCCACCACCATACCACCTGGAAGGTCCTGTAGTGTGCTCCCTAAATTATTTCTCAAGGTATTAGCAGTCATTCCAACAGATAAAGCCTGTTGCTGTAGACCATCCATTCGTTGAAGTTGTGCTTTTAGGACGCCTAGGGCGTCTGACACTAGCACCGCCTTGGCGGCATTTACACCTAAACCATGAGTCAGCCTACGGACGGCATCATCGGCTGTATTGCCAGCTCCTCCTCCTCCGCCCCCGCCCGTTCGTGCCGGATCGTTTTGTGACATCTACAACGCTCCCTTGTTCAATGTTAATTCCATCATATTTGATATATGCGCTGAATCCATAATATAAGTCCTGTAGTCTCCTAGGCCTATTGAACCTTTATCTAGCCTAGATTTTACCCTATTTTTATATAGCCTTTTCAAAATACCCTTAGAATTTTGATCATTCTCTATCTTATAGCATGTAATCAACCGATTACCTGTGCCACGGCTAATTCTAGTTCCTGAAGATAATTTAGTTTGAACTATTAATACTATGACAGGCGAATAGGTAGATGATCCTCCTGCCCGATAGTTAAACGCTATCACATCCCCTGGCTGAAGGAATCCAGTACTTATAGGGATAAAACCCACGGTTTTCACCGCGTTAGTAAGTCCTGCCTCACCTAAAGCACGCTTCACAAAATTACTTATTGGATGCTTAGGTGAAAAAGTTTTTTTATTTTGCTGCGGTTCTGCCATGATTTTGCTATAATATATTAAAATATATAATGGATAAACAAAATATAGATATAAATATTATTGATTTTATTGATTTACTGGATGAAACATTAAATACTGCATTTATAGAAAAATGGAGATACATATACTCTGAAAGGTTTATAAAACAATTTCAAATGAAAATACTATCTTCATTAACTACTAATAAACCTCTAAAGATAGATAGTCTTTATATATATCTAACTAAGAAATGTAAATACTCAAAAGAGCAAGTATTAAATTTCTTTGAAGGCGTAGACATAGATATCTACAGACCTTTGATACAAGGTAAACTAACTAAACACCTAGAAGTAGTGTAATCTACTTCTTTTTAGTTTTAAGAGCCTTCTGCTCGTCAATCCTTTTATTCATATGCTGGGTTGGAACAAACAGAGGACACATATCGTGGTACTCGCACCAGTTGCAGTATTGGTTTTCTGAGGCTACCATATCTTTTGATTTAGCTTTTCTGATGCACCACGACTTTTCAATTTCCTCACGTTTCCATTGAGCAATCGCACCTCTTGAATACTTTACGTCTACAAAGTGACCAGTAACTGGGTAGTAGTGAGCACACACTATTTTATCAGTAGGCACATTGAATGTTTCACTAATAGCAAAGCAGTAGCCTTGTAATTGCTTGTCTTTAAACAGTTCAAATTTGTTTTTTTCTCGTTTTGAGGTTTTGTAGTCTATGATCAGGTAACCCCCATTGGAGCCTTTTATGACCCTATCAATAATTCCATTTTGTTTAATACTATGCTTTTTATCCAAAGAAACCTCATACATAAGTTCAGTAGCTACTGTTTCTCCAAGCTTTCCATTGAAATTTAGGAAATTAGATAGACATCTGTTTGTCTTTTCTTTATAAGAGAATGGAATCTTATACCTCTTCTTGTGTTGCTCTGCTAAGGATTGCAAATCCTTCATACACTTTGCTTCGACGCCTTCCTCTAGAACCTTATGAATATAAGATCCGAAATTCAAAGAATCTTCATTTCTTGGTTTATCACCATTAATCCTCTGTACGTATTTATAATTATACTTCAGCTTACATTGGCTAAAAGTTGAACTTTTTGAAAAACTTATAGTTTCTATGAACATATTATCTCCTAAAATCATTAAAGAATACTTAGAAAATAAGTTTAAAGGCAAATACAAACTTTCTTCGAATAATGTAGAATTTATTGTACCTTCTGTATTTATAGAAAATGATTACAAACGCCACATGAGCATTAACTCGGATACGGGCCTGTGGCAATGTTTCAAGACAGGAGAGGCTGGGGATTTCTACAAGCTTGTATCTATATTAGAGGGCATCCCTTTTAAGGAAGCCCGTTCTATGTTTTCTGTACAAAGCTTCCTCACAGAAAGCCCTAGACAACCTCAGGAGGTTCCAACCTCTTCCTTGGAAGTGAAGTCTTTGAAGAATCTCACTAAAATTACCAAAGACATGAACCTACAAGATCCTACATCTTCCAAAGCTTGGCTTTTTATAGATTCTAGAAAATTATGGGGATCTAGGATTCCGTTTTATACCACTACTGATAAAGCGTATACTAATAGAATAATAATTCCATTAGCAGTAAATAAAGATATTTCTCATTTTCAAGCAAGGGCTCTCGATGACTCTACTCAGCCTAAATATATCAACTCATTAAATATCAAAAAATCCCATATCCTATATCCTTACAAGCACAGGGATAATCAAGTAATAGTATGCGAAGGGCCTTTAGATGCAATTTCATTACAGATACAAGGCATGAATGCAACATCCACTATGGGATGCAAAATATCTAACTGGCAAGCTAAAATGTTGTCACGATTACAATCTAATAATCCATCCTTAGGTACTGGAAAAATAGTACTTGCTTTTGACAATGATCCTGCTGGGCATGAGGGCCTTTCCCATTTTGAAAAACTAAGAAAACAATGTGGGATGCAAGAGTTCTTCGTTTGCTTCCCTCCCAAAAAATACAAAGATTGGAATGAAGCTCACGTAGCAGGAATTAATTTAAGAGAATATATTAATAAAAATACACAATCTTTTAGTTTTTCTTATCAAATAAATGATTCCCTTAAACAACCATAAAATGCATTAACGGACTTACTATGGTTTGGTTAAGAATAGTGTACTTCACTTGCAAAGCATAAGGCCCAGTTAGACTACCCATAGTCCCTGTTAATGTAGATGCATGAGTCTTCAAAGACTCAGTGTCCCAGGTTAGAATAATAGTATTGTCGCTTGTAATGTCCACAAATGGAGAGGTCTCTGAAAATGACGATACTGTTACATGGCTGCCTAGATTAGTTGACTCGTTAAGTTTCTTAATATCAACCATCGCACTAGTCACCACAGAATCTTTGAATATATTATGAACTGATTCACTTATACTCTTGTTCTCTAAAGATACTTCTGTCGATATCTTCAAATCT
>Ga0114908_1001938_pt1 | contig 10210 bp, 19 predicted proteins | sample MalvireepMed_s17_FD_87292 | JGI IMG/M metagenome (GOLD analysis project Ga0114908, IMG submission 87292) | Marine viral communities from the Global Malaspina Expedition - Malaspina viral metaG DeepMed_s17 | ecosystem: Environmental > Aquatic > Marine > Oceanic | place: Mediterranean Sea... | reverse complement strand
GCCCGATACTACCGTGGCCAGATCCCCATAAAACTGTTTGAGTATCACCGCGTCTGAGGCGTCGACCAGCCGGCCCAACGGCCCGCGTTCCACGCCTACCGCCTGCAACGCCAAGCCGGCGATTACCATCACGACAAACCAAACCGCCGCCTTGTTCATTCTTTTGCTTCCGGTGGTTTTACGGCGTACGGCAAAATCTCGATCCTCAGCCGATCGGCCGCCACTGCCGAACCGTTCGCGATCAGTGCCGTGTGTAGAGTCGCGTAGGCTCGCGTTATTGCGACCAAATCGCCAGTTGCCGCCTTTGACGGGAACCACTGCGATACCGGCCCATAGGCTTTGAAAATCCCGGTGATCGCCAGCCCGGCTAAACCGCCGTAGATCAGGATGCTTTGAACGTCGATACCCATTTTTTAACTGCCTTGTGTACGCGTTCCTTTAGGTGGTCTTCTATGGCGCCGGCCAGTAGCCTTGGCAAAATGCCGTCCTCGTGTGCGTCATCTAACGCGTGCTCAATTTCCTGGTCGGCCACCTCGTTGCACAACTCTTCAAGAGAATCCAAATCGACCTTCAACCGCCGCGCAACGTATCGCAAAAACTCGCTTATATTCACGTTGATAGCAACTGGTCTAGTGCTAGGATAAAACCGGCCCGCAATAACTGGTAAAGCCCAACCTCGACCGGCCCGCTTACAATCGGCAAATCTTTTGGGACGTGCTCATCAAAAATTTTGACCGCCGCCTCTTTTAGTTCGTCTCGCTCTTGCTCTGTCCAGTTTTGGCTAGTCACGAACTTTACTAGTGTCAGGATAATCGTCAACGGCAACGAAAAGCCATAAAGCTCGGCCTCTGTTGGCTTGCCGTTTCTAACCGGTGACGGCGTGCCCGTTTTGATTTTACTGATCTCGGCGTTTAGTTGGTCGTAGTAGCTCATTTTGTGCGTTCCTCAATTGCCGATAGGATCTTGTCAAGCGCGTGTTGAAATGCGTTACGTGTGTCGCGGTTTTCTTGTACCACCTTGTCAACCATTTGGTTTTGTAGCGTCATAAACTCATTAAAATCTTGTAACGTCTTTATCCCGCGTTCCCGTTCGACCTCTAGCCCCTCATGGAACATCGACCGTTCGCGGCTTGCCGCCCTGATAACGTGGAATACAAGCGCCACTAACGCCAGGATAGAAATAACTAAAATCGACCCAATAACGCCATTCTCTACAACATTGATGGCAGCACGCTCGCCCACGTTCACAGCGTTATCTACCATTGTATTTTCTTTTCCCGCCGCCGATGCGCACCCGACCTTGCCGCCGCTTTGTTCTTTTTAAAACATTTGCGAGCGGTTCGGCTCGGTCGCGGTGCCTTGCTGGTCGGTGCGTAGTTTTCGGTTGGGACATCCGTTGGCCTGGTGTTAATGTTTGCGCCCAAATCTACGGCGGCCGCCTGGTCAGACTCGTCTAGCTCGTATTTGTTGCGCATATGAAGGCCGACCGAAACGCCGCGGTCCGATTGTTTTTGTGTCTCTGGCAGGGGCTAAAACAACCGGGGGGTTGAAGAATCCCGTTGCAGAATCCCGCGGCGAGTCGGTCGGTTTCCTTGTTGCCGGGTTTTTTCGTGCCGTCACTTTGCTGCGGCAGGGCGGCCAGGCCGCGGATTACTGGCCAGATATTTTTTAATCTGGCGGATGTTCTTTTTCTGGAACCGGTACTTCTTGGAACCATCAAGCGGCGGGCGATCCACTTTGTTGGTTGATATAGCGTGCCATATGCGGCGACGTTCCGCGTTTTCTATTCCTTGGCTTAATAAAAGTTCGATCATGTCCGCGAAGCAGTAACCAGTGGTGATCATGGGAAAAATCCTGAGGTTTTAGGGGCATAACAAAACGGATGGTTGATAAAATTCCCTGGTATATTATCCGATTTTATCGTAGCTCGGCAAGTATACGTTCGCGCTCTGCCCTCGCCATTGTATACGCTTCCTTTTTCGTATCTTCTATTTCTGTTAACACGTACCACACAGATCGGCCGTCCCGCGCCCAACTTAGCACCATCGCCGCACCGTGTATTAGCTCGCCTTCGTTGATTTCAATCCTTTGCATGGCGTGTGCTCACTTCTTCGCCTTTTTCTTGCCGTTAGAAAACGCATACGCCGCAATTCGCTGCCGCTTGTTGTCTACTCGCATTATGCTCTTGTGTCCAATCTGTAACAAACCGTGTAGCTTCGCCATTCGCAATAACTCTAATACATGAGTCTGCGAACAGTTCCACGCGTTCGCCCACTCTTTCGACGTTTTCAAGGTGTCGTCGTCGTTTTCGTCGCAACCAACGCCTAGCCGCGTTAATTCCGCTTCTAGCTCTTCTCTACTGATGATCGGCGCCATTTTATTCGACCTTGATCGGTGGTACTGTCCAGACCTTTGGCCTTACGCTTATTTCGCCGTCTTCGTACCGCACCAAAATCCCGCCGAACTGCGGCGTTGACAATCTACCGCCTGGAATCCGCATCACAAACGGCGTTCGTCCTTGCCATGCGGGCGTTGTTACAGAGTAGACGCTACTCGCCTCATGCGTTGCGATTGCGTCCTGTGCAGGAAATTGAATATTTATATTTCGGTGCCGGTGCGATCGAACAACCACCGCCGGCGGCTTTGAACCCCAGCGGGCCGACTCGACAAACGCGGTCACCATTTCGGCCATCACAGCGCTCGCTTCACTTGAGGGATTCCCCGTTGTTCCGATGTGATGCAGCGCGTGGATAATCTTGTGGGCCTTTGGCGGGCCTATCCGCTTACGTATTTCGTACCGCGACGCCTGGCCCTCTGCTGTTGGTATCGCGCCAAGTTGTTGCGCCAACTGCTCTTCGTTCTCGGCAGACTTTCCTACGTGTGCCTCTGTACCCCTAATGTGATAATACCGCCCCTTGCACGCCTCAACGACCGGCGCCAGTGCCTCGTATGCTATGTTAGCCTGGTCGGCTAAATTGCTTGATATATTGCTCTTGCTCTTGTGTGGCGTACCGTCCAACGCGTCGCCGTTCATAATCACACAATACGGCTCGCCGCGTGTTGCCGCCGGTACCCAAGAATCCCAAAACTCTACCCACATGCCCCACAACTTCCGCTGTAATTTGCTGGCCCGGTACGTTCCGCCCTCGTCTAAGCGAATGCCGCCAGGCGGGCATAGGCCAACGCGGCAACCGCAATGAGTATCCGAAATCACAACCACGTTGTTTGTTTCGATCACAAGTTAAACCGATCTTCGATTTCTGGCCGAGACAAAAACGCCGCTGTATCGTGCGAGAACGCCTGCACTTCTTCCTCGCATCGAAACCAGTTGCTGGCGTGCGAAAACTCGTGCAGAATAATGCCCTTAAGTCGCTCGCCGCGTAGCCTTGAATCTATCAAGATTATGCGTTCCGGTTCTCGCGGGTCGGTGCACGTGCCGTAAGTGCCTGCCGGTAGCTTGCTGGTGAACCGAACCAGATACGTTTTGCCGTTAATGCGGTGACTGTAAACGTTCATGCCTCACCACTGCATTCGCCGGCAGTACTCAGCCAGCAGCAACGCGTCGGCTGTTGTGTGCGTTATTTTCAGACTAGGAAATAGCTCTTGTGCTTTTTGTTTTGTTACGTTTTTATTGCCTTTCGACATGCAGCCTAGCGACCGCTGCCAGCGTTGCGGGCTCACTTGCTCGTGCGGGATACCGCCGCCACACAGCGCCATAAGTAGCTTCCCCTTACCCATCATAAACGTGCCGGCCGACTTAACGCCCATTTGCGGGCTAGTGTGCACCCTTTCGATGACCGCGTAACACTCTGCCACCTCTAGCCCCGCTATTAATTCCCACAAATCGCCGGTAGTTGCTGGCATTTTGACAACCTGCGGTGGTTGCCCGTCATCTAGCCACGCTACCGCGCCGCTCACGCCTGGATCAATGCCAATGTGTCGCCTAGTCATTTTATTACGACGGCCTCTAGCTCTGTGTTTAGGTCGCATCCCAATTTTTCCACCTTTTTCCGTAAACACGTCTTCCAATACGCGGCAGGACATTTTAGGTCCCGCTTTTGCCTAACCGCCATGGCGAGTTCTTTTAGCCAGTGCTTTGACTGGAATCGATAGACAACTAGCGGAACCGCACGCTCAACCATCCGGTGGTTTTCCTCGCTCAACTTCTGCCCTGGGCGCCCGTTCAGCAGATCGGCAACAGCCCGGCAATCGCCACGGACAGCGCCGAACTCTTCCTTTGAAATTATAACCTTATCGCCCGCCCTCTCGATCGATCGATTATTGGTTGGGTTGGGTTGGGTTAGGTTAGGTAGTAGTACACTAGGTGTGCAACTAGGTGTGCAACTAGGTGTGCAACTAGGTTCAACTGGCTGCCTGGCGTTAACGCCTTTGAGCCACGTTGGCATATGCGTAGCCCAATCATGCACCGCTAACTGGTCGCCGTCGCGGTCAAGCCAGCCAGTTTCAACCAGCGCCTCGATTAACTCGCCCGGTTCGCCCGGCCATTCTAACCATGCTGCTATTTCGTCTGCCGAAAATCGCCCCAGTTCACCGCTTCGCGCGTTGGTCTGGGCGAAAATCCAAAGACACTCGAGAATACCAACGGCGTAACATCGCGGCAACTTTAGCCGCCGCTGTAAATTCGAAAATTTTACGTTTAAGATCGCTTGGTGTTTCACTTTCGCGGTTCCTTAATAGAAAAAAGGGTTAGCCCCTTGCCGATTTCCTCGCGGATTATCCGACCGCCCAGCTTTCGTAGCCGTTCGTTGATTACAACCAAGCTAGTTAGATAGTCGCTATCTATATCGCTTAGTTCGCTACTCACCCGTGCCCGCCGCGTCAGCATTTGAAACAGAACCGCCTCGCGACCCTGTAACGCGTACCGATACGCCGGTTTATAGCCTGCCGACCCCCCATATTTCGGCTTGTTTGATATCCCGCGGATGTCGTGGTTGAGGGCCACCCATTCCGCTTCGCTTAGCGTTGTTTCCCGGTCCATATAATGCTTGGCGTGACCATTCAGCGGCGTAATTGTCCAAAATTTTAGATCGTCTGAGTAAATCGACAGGAACGCTGGCAACTCGGCTCGCTCGCCTAGCCGCCGAACAGCGTCTAATGAGGCCGTCTCGATTTGCGTTGCCCGCTCGTGTTTGTACTCGACGATACCTGCCGGTTCGCGGCTTTCATATTCGACCCACACCGAATCGATATCACACCCCCAGCAAAACCCCCATTGCCGACGCTTGACCGACAGCCTGGCGTCGCGCCATCCGCTGCGTTCTTGATTAGCCATAGTGGTCGCGGCCGTTGCCGTAGTTTATGCCCTCTTTTGTTAAACGAATCCCGGTCGGTTTGTCGTAGCACCACAGGTAACCCCGCAATCTCAGTTCGCGAATATGGTACGCAGCGCCGTTCGGCGTTGTGATTTCAAAGTGCTCTGACACTTCGCGAAACGATGGCAAAAAACCGTCTTGGTAGCAGTCTAAAATGAACAGCAAAATTGACTCTGTGCGAGGTGTAAGCTTTGTCATTCTTTTACTCGAATACAGTCGACCGTTTTTCCCTCAAGGTCGCACGTGCTAGGGTAAATTATAATTTTACAACCTTTCCAGTCGTTCAGTTCATCGCCATGGTGTACCGCTATCCTGCTGCCATTCGTAACGTTCAACACTAAACCGCGATCGTTGGTTTCCTTGAAAAATAGTATCGTTTTCAACTGCCCCTCGCGACCAACCGGAACGCCAATTTCGTATCTGTCAATTGTTAGCGTTCTCTGCTCGCCGCCCAATTCTTTCGCTTCCATAAACCGGCTTGGAAATACCTCGTGTAGCTTCATTTTTTCCCCTCGCGTGTTGTTGTTAGAACCCGTGCCCCGTTAGAAATTGTCTCATTTGCGCCTGTGCCGCTTTTGCTATTCCCACGTGTGGCACCGCCGTTATAGATTTCACCTCGCCCTTATCGTTTCGCTGTATCGCGACCAGCCCGTTTTCGCTAATCCATGCCTCGGCTCGCCGCCAGGTCTCGTACGCCCGGCAATAGGTTTCCATTTCTACCACATCGACCGACTCAGCCACGCCCGCCGCCGCCAGTTTTTCGGCCATCCGGTCCCACTCAGACCTCGCCAAATCGCCTAGCCACTCTGGGCATTTTCCAATTCCGTTAGTCATAACTAACGCCCGCCCGCCGTAGGTCGTTATCTAGCGCCCCACTGCCGAAGTGCTCTGTCGGGCCTGCCGCCGCTTCTTTGGCACCGCCCGGTTCCCATTGTTCCAGAAACTCGTTGGTTAATTCTGTCGGTCTCTTGTCAAACGTTCCGGTCTGTGTCTTAAATAGCTCATCTACAACCTCGGCTAAAAATTCTGCCATAGGTTCGCTGTCGGAAATCTCGAAATTCTCTAGCCGCCGGTTCTCGTTTAGGTTCATACTGGTTCGCAATACAAGATTCCACTGCTCGTTTCTGATCGTCACAAACTTAGCGTGATTTTTTGTTAGCCTTATTGCATCGTCGCCGAACGCCTGCCGTAGCGCCGCGGTATAAGCTGGCTGCCTGCTCGGAAATGAAAAATCCACCACAAACAAAATCGATTTTATCGCCCCGTTAGTAAATAGTGACTTCGCGAAACCGATGTCCGCATTCGCCGCCGTCCAAGTCGACATAATCACGTCAGCAGCCCCCGTTTCCCCTATGCAGTACTCGATTAAGTCGATCAAAGACCATTGCCCCTTTGTTAAACCGTAGATTTCGCACCCATGCTCAATTTTGCCGATCGCCTCGCCAACAAACTTGGCGCCTAACGCCCGCCGAATTTTACGCCCCGTTAACGTGTCGCGTTTTATAACGCTTTGCATATCAATACCCCAATTCTACGCCGCCCGCTGTCAGCGGCTCGGTGTTTTTCCGTGTGAACCAACCCGGCAACCGCCATCCCTCGCCAGGTTCGTACGGTTCTGGCCATTCGCCACTACGCACGCACCCGGTCAATAGCTTCCGCAACCGCCGCAAGTCCCGGCGCGCATGCCCTAGAATCACCGGCGCCGCGTGTACGCAGTGAGGCGGCTCAGATTCTACCGCCAGCAACTCGGCACACACGTCAGTCGCGCCGGTCAATTTGCTCAACCCCCACCGGTAAAATTCAAGCTGGATATCGTAACGGTATCTCGCTATCGACGTTCCAAACTCGCCAAGGTCGGCCGTTGTTTTTAAATCCACCAACAAGTGCCCAGACTCGCCGCCGGTTAATTTCCTCGCGGCCCGGCCCGCTATAATCTTGTCGGGCCTCGACTTAAACAACATGTTAACAGGCTTGCCATCGATAACCGTCTCATCGAGCCAGACTATCGACACTTCGCAGTCGCCGTCAGCCCCCAGAAGCTCGGCGGCCCGGCTGTTCCGGTGGCACGCCTCGCTACACTGCCACGCGCGATTCCACTCATCGCCGCCGATCAGCTCTTTGCCTTTGTTGTTTTCGGCAAATTCAGCAACCCTCGCCCGATAATATTTCGTAGCCCTCGACCGCGTTGGTTTTCCCGCTTGCGTCTTGTTTTCTTCGTCGCACTCGTACGCGGGCAAGACCGCATACCGCTGGTCAAACGTTGCAGGCTCTAACAACGCTGCGTGACAAACCGTTCCAAACGATAGCGCCGCCGTTTTCGGTTGTGGTTCACATCGCCGATAGTGTGCCGGGGATTTTAACATTACCTTTAACCGCGAAAAATTCACCGCGTCCCATGTTAGATAGTCCTCGTGCGGAACGTCCTTGTAGATTCCCGGTTTCAGCGCATCAACAGCCATAAATTTGCACCCTCGCATTTTGTGTAACTCGTGACAACCTGCGCCTCGCGTCAGACCACGTTGCCCGCACCTCGGCACAACCGGCCTCAATTTGCTCTGGCGATGGGACAACGACCACAGACGCTACTCGCGTGTACTTTTCTATACCGTCGCTGTGACTTTTGTACGTCAGCGTTTTGCCGTCGACTTCCACGACGACGCCCCAGTCAACCACCGCCGCGCGCAGGTTGAAAACATTAGAATGCACCTCGACCCAATCGCCGCGGCTCAACGGTATTTTACGGGCCGTCATAGAAAACCGGGCCGCCATTTGGCGTCTTGCCACGCGCTCGATCCTGGAAAAACGCGGCGGCCCGGCCTTGGTTCAAGAAATCGTAACGGTAGAAATTCCGCGGACCTGATCGACCAATAGCGGCCGGCGGGAAGGTTTCCCGATGTTGTGCCCGGTCTTTTCGTTGAAGATTTTGTGGCCCGACCGTCGCCACAGTTCCGCCTTCGCGATGAACCGCGACGCTTCTTCTGGCGTCCTAATCGCCAACGCGCCGGCCATCATGGCGTCGGATGCGTCTAACATGGCCTGGTCAAATTTCCTGTTTCTGATCGCCGATGGTTCTTTTCGTAGCGTCATCGCGTCGCCTCCGTGCTAGGTTTGAAAAGTGCAACTGAACGGCCCCTAATCTAGCAAAACATTCACGCCCGTACAATACCGGCTTGCTTATTATTTGATTTTCCCCACTTCCCACCAGCGGCCCAAATCGGCCCGCTGCCGGCTTGTGCCGGTTTGCCTAGTTTATGTCGGGTATGCTCGTTAGGCTGTCACACGGGCCATATCTCGCGTTCGTTTTGCCGTTATTTGCCACGACCTGAACGCCTGAACACCTTTTTACCACAAACGCACCTTTCCCTTCTGGTCCCTTATGGGATGTAGGCAATAGCTGTTGCCGCAGTCAGGGCGCCGTAATTGCCGCAGTGCGCAGGCAATAGCTGTTGCCGCAGTTAATCGGCTAGAAAAGTCCCAAAATCTCGCGGTTTCGCGCTCGGCGTGATCCGGTGGACCGCGGTTGGGCTGAGCGGCGGCACGAGCATATGGTGCTCGCCGCTGCTATTGTGTCCTGGCCATTTGTCGCCAGGCGGAAGGTCGTCTGATGGCGCTGGCCCAGGAACCCACTCGCCGCCGGCCAAGGTACTTTTCCAGGTACTACCCGCCACGCCTTCAAAAACCGCCGGGTCCATCCTGCCGGCTATTCCCTTCGTTTCCGGCGCCCGCCGGTGCTCAAAATTTCGCGGGTCAAACACCCAGACCTCGCCGCCGCCCAGGTACGGATTTGCGGTACTAACCGACATCCGAATGTAAATTTTCCCATCCTGCCCTTCTGCGGCCTGCGACGGAAATCTAAACCCGCTTTCGTAGTCGTCGGCTAGTGGATTGTCAGCGTCGTAATATTCTACGAAGGATTCCCCGTCGTAAGGCAATCGATTAGCGCCATAAATAAATCTGTCCATCTTGAACCGGTACAATTCCCCACCATTAGCGTCAAAAATCATTATCGGCCGGTTACCGTTTAGGTCGGCGTCGTGAAATTTTACCCGGTTTTCCGCGTCCAAATTGAATACCGGCTCGACGCCGGGTATTGTAAAACCCTGCTCTGCCACACCTGCGGGCCGCCAGCCCTCGCCGTTCCTGTCGTAGTACGCGTCGTAGTTCACAATGTGCTGTTCGCTGAGTCTGCCAATGACGAGCGGACCGCCTAGAATACTTGAGTAGATTATAATCGGCGGTGTCACTTGCACCGCTACCTGAAATTCTACCGACGGCCCCCACGCCTCGTCTCGCCAGCCATACGCCCCAAGATCCTCGCCGCTTATGCGCTGCTCGAAATTCTGCGTACCGTGGTAAATCGGCACAGCCGCTAATACATCCGACCCGTTGCAGACAAACTTAGCGGCCCGCCGAAAGTCCGACGACAACTCGTCATTAACTGCGGTTACCGCCTCATCCATATAATCCGCATACGGAAAGAGTGATTCTATTTTGTGCAGATAGTAGGCTAGCTGCGTTCCGAAAATATCCGTTTCCCCAGCCACTAACGCCGGATGTATATCGGCCACGTGCTGAAACGCGCTAACGATGTGCCAACAATTTCCCCCGTTCGCCGTGTAAAAACTGTTATATCCAGCCGGTTGCTTTTCTGTTGGGCGGACTGCCCCCTCGGTCGCAACCTTGCTGTACCAATGATCGGCAATTAAGTCTGTGTGTGCGCCGTGTTCACGTTCTTCCCACGCGACGTTTTCTAAATCAGTTTCGCCAGGTGGCAAATCAAAATCAAGGCGGAATTCCTCGATGTACTGCCGCGGTTCCCACGCGTACAGATCTGGCGTGTGTTCGTCCGCCACTGGGCTTCTTGCGCCGGGGATCAAG
>Ga0114908_1001931_pt1 | contig 10226 bp, 8 predicted proteins | sample MalvireepMed_s17_FD_87292 | JGI IMG/M metagenome (GOLD analysis project Ga0114908, IMG submission 87292) | Marine viral communities from the Global Malaspina Expedition - Malaspina viral metaG DeepMed_s17 | ecosystem: Environmental > Aquatic > Marine > Oceanic | place: Mediterranean Sea... | reverse complement strand
GTGTAGGGTGCTGAGGTTCTGCAAACTCATCTCTCAAATTTGGGTGAGATTCATTCAGTTGGCCATCACAGTCGTTATCGATTCCATCACAGACTTCCATTCTTGGAAAGTTAATTGGGCTGCAGTCGGACCAACTAGTCACAAAACAAACGCGTTGGCCCTCCGCGCATGGGCCCAAAAGGCCCCCAATATCACAATTTTCGCGCATGCCGAGGCGCTCACAAACAATTGGGGGAGAGGCGTCGGGCCCAATATCGGGTGCTCCGGCGTCCCATTGTCTTATAATATATGCGTCAGCATCGGGCGCAGAAGAGTCTAAAACCGTTACGTCGGGTACAGTTAAAGAAGTATTTGCGTCTCGCCTAGGCGGGTATTCATGTGTGCTATCCTCGCAAGTAATAAAAAATAATAAACAAACTAGTAAAAGACCTATTCTCATCGGGATCCCCATTCTTTAAAAATACCAATAACATAATTTTCTAGTATAAGGTGGTAGTTCTTTCCTTTTACTGATACAGTTTCCAGCATGCTCTGGTTAATCAAAACCTCTCTTTTATCCGGAACTTGAGATTTTAATTTGCGAAATTGTTCATTACAATCAGAAGACACATCAACTACCGTTGCAACTGCATAAGTCGCGACGGTGGCGGTATAATCGTCCGGAAGAAGAACTGTTGTCTTCTCCTCTTTCTTCGGGGGGTGTGGTATAACCAACAAATGTCGGTTGGTGGGTTGTAATTTACTTAAATTTTTAGGCATACGGCCTTCCTTTTTTTATGGTCTCTTATATTATAGGATATTCTATCAAAAATGTCAACAACTTTTATACAAATTTTACTTCGCACAGCCCACCAGAACAAGCCACCTCCCCTGTAAGATCAGTGTTATCATCTTCTTCTCGCACAGATGACAAGTCTACTCTTCCCAACGAATCAAACATTACATCGTAGGTTTCTTTCGAACATTCTTCAAACGGAGCCTGTGTGTAAGAGCCGCCGTCATAAGGCAGAACGGATAAGCCGTTATAACTATTCCTATTTTCCCACATCCACTCTCCAACATCTGTCCACTCCGCATCTTTGATTGAAATAGTTGCTGACACATTATGTGTATTTTGTCCTTTGCGAAAACCTGTTCGAACCCACTCGTCAGTAACATGTCTAACCCTCTTGAGTAATTGAAGTGCTGATTCAGTTCTTAATATGGCGCCGACTGGGGATCTCTGCGGAATTGATATGACCGCGGTGGTATGTGGATTGAAATATTCATCTTCTATTAACTCCGGATGACTTGACGACAAATAATTATAAATTGACTCGTTCTTACCAACCCTTAGTCGACGAATATAATATTCGCTGTGCCATGCATGGATACCCGAAGACGTGCCCAAAACTAATGAGGTTGTTCCGGCTGGTTTAACACAAGTAGTTCTAGCTGCAGGGTTAATCTTAATTAATTCAGCGACCCGAATATTTTCCTCTTTTACTATCCGAGCTGCGGTGGTCATGTCAAGGGCCAAAACCTTTCCTGATGCTATGCCTGTCATACTTACGCCGATTAATGCATCTTTTTCTGTATTTCTTCTCCACACATCTCTCAAATAATGAAAATCGGTGTAACTTGCTTGCAAAGTTCCAATGAAAGCTGCGGCGCGCACTCTTTCTTCAAGATCTTCTTGGTCTTCTACATTAGAAACATTAACTTCAGTTAAGTTGCAGAATTGATGTGGCCTGAGGCCTATCTCGCAGCATGGATTGGTACCCCAGTCCTTGTCATTAGAAAAGTAAAAACCAGGCTCGCCAGCTCCAGATGCCTTAACGCGCGACCACAAATTCATAAAGTATTCTCTATCAATTTTATGTCTTAAAAGAACTACTGAATTGTTGGCGCGCCCACGTTGGGGATCTATTTCCCACCAATTCCCCGTCTTTGCAGAAATCATTTCTTGATCGTCAGCCGAGAATAGCGATATTAGAGCTGCGCGACGGATACCGCCGGCAAGAACAGCATCTGCGATATAACAAACTATATCGTGCACCTCTATGGGGCGAAGGTGATCGCCGTCTGCTTTATCAGTTAACATGCCCTCTATCTTGACCAAACATTCACGAAGAGGTTGGTGACCGGGGGCTTTACCACCGGAGGTAACCAAACGGGTGCCCTTCGAACGAATATCTGAAAAATCAAATCGGAGGCGAGAGCCGCCATAAAAATAAGATCTCATAAGGGCTTTAATGGCATCTGCCCACCCTTCAATCGAGTCATTCACCAAAAACCTTCTCGTTCTTTTCATGTTTGGCCTTCTTATTTCAGGTAATTTTTCGATGTGATGTCTTTGTACACTGTATCCAACACCCGTTCCGCCTAATAAAAGGAACATCGCTTCGCCGAAGGCGCGCCAGTCGTCAACAGGCATATACGCACAATTAAAAATACGATTTGGCGCCACCTCAATAGGTTTTCCCCCGAATTGCATCGATCTCATAGATGGAAGAACCTTTCTTCCAAAAACCATTTTATAAGATTTCCTAATCTGTAATTCTAGATTAGGAAATTTTTTTAAATGCATATTCATATTACGAGTTACAAGTTCTTCCCACGTTTCTCTCCTTTTCTTTTTGTCTAAAAACCGAGCATACTTCATATATACCGTAATATCTGACAGAATTTTATTTGATAGCTCCACTTCAGTCTCCTCCTTTTTCTTTCTTATAAGCTGCGTACTTCTGTTTCAAATTTTCTAATTTTTCTTTGGAAGATTTTTCAATAATATCATCAATACTTTCATTAGTTGGATCTAAAACTTTAATTTTTACATTGCTGGGATCCATAAAAATAGGATAAATTAAACCATCGGGGCCATTGCGATTTTTGGCTATAAAAATCCTACCAGTATTTGTATTTTTGTCTTCTATCGTTCTAGAAATAGAGAAAATAAGGTCCGCGACAAAACACTTATTGAATGCTTCTGAAATAGATTCCATTGTGATCACTTCTGCGTTTAATCCTGATCTGTTTGTCTGTGATGCGGTCCATAAAGGGCACTCACATAATTGTGCAAGGCCTCTCAGTTCTTCATAAATAGTTTCCAACTGGTGTCTTTTCTCATCTTTTCCGGACGATTCAGGTTTTATGAGATCCCCGTAATCCACGATAACTAAGCCGGGGATAAAATCTCGACGGCGCAACTTATCGATATGATTCTTGATTGTTTGTATTGACGCCGATCTTGTGGGGTATTCTTTTACAATCAACTTACCGCTAATATCTTTAATTTCATCATATATCTTTTCCTTAAACACGGGCAGGTTTCTCAACTCTACACCAGTTATAGCCGAATCATACCTGCTTGCCACAACAGTATCCGCCAATTCTAGCGTATAATGCAAAACATTTTTGCCTAGAATAAGTGCCTGGGCGCCAAGGTGGACCAAAGCCATGGATTTTCCCGCCCCGGTTGGTGCTACGACAACGCCAAGTTCCCCCTTTCCCAAACCCCCAAGCGAAGCTTCATCAATGTGGCGCCATCCAGTTGTTACGGGGTCGCGGGATTTCAATTCAAACCTCTTCTCAAAATCAGCTAAATATTCATATCCTAAACTATTATCCGAACCAAGTTTCAAAGCCTCGTCAATAACCTTCGAAACTTCATCAAAAGAAGATGATTTAATAAGCTCAACAGATTTGACTAAAGCCTCTTTTAATTTCTGTTTCTTACAAAAATTTAAAGCAGTATCCTTAATATATTCAGCAGAATTTGGCACAAGGCCAGTGGATAACACACGAGCATAATAATCTCTAATACGGATCCGGACCGATTCCGGCTGGTCTTCGAGGCCAGTTCGCATAATCGTCATCATAATATTAGATGTTGGGTGAACACCATATTTTTTTCTATATTGACTTATTTTAGAAATAAAAACTCTCAGGTGTTTTAATTCTAAAAAGTTAAGATCAAGTACTTCAAACATCTGATCTGCGAAGGGTCTATCATCAAGAATGAGATGACAAAGGTCTTCTTGAAACGACTTGCCAAACTTTGAAAAGTCGACTGTAGTTTGCATTTTGTTCCTTTTTTTTTATTATTTTATGAGAAAGAGGAAATGATATCGTTAAATTTTTGTTCCAAGGACTGTATGTTAACGGTCAAAACGCCGTCTTGTATCATTAACTTCCTCATTTCAGTTTGCTTATAAATGGGAGTAAAACCCTCAAAGGTTTCATCAATTCTCTTTTTTGCTTGAGAAGATAAAAATGGTGAAGATAGCTGCATAATCGCATAGTTCTCTTCAATCAAGTCTAAATGATCCAAAACCTTCTCATAGACTTTTAATTCTTCCATGTTGTCAACAGAGTAATTAGCTATGTCACTCATCATAACACTATTAGAAGATGACATAAAAGGAAATCTCTTGGCTACCGTCGCTAAGCCGACCCCGGGGATCCCTTTCAAATTATCACTTGAATCGCCGACCATGGCGCGAGCGATTGCAAAGTTAGTTGGGTGAATTTTGTATTCATTTAAAATCTTATTTTTATTAAGCACCTGTGACTGTGTCGGCCGGTATAACAGCGTTTTGTCATCCAACAATTGAATAAAATCTTTGTCCGCGGAAACGATAACCTTTTGCCAGTCCTCAAACATGGGTGACAATTTAATATAAGAAATTACATCGTCGGCCTCAACTGCGGGTTCCATAAACTGGATAATTGGGGTTTGATTTAAATAATCAACCGTTCTCAACTGTTGCCACAGTTTGTTGTTATCTGTATCTTGTGGTGTCATCTCTTCAGTGGACCAGTTTACCCGAAGTGGTTTTCTTCCTTCTTTATACTTTTTATTCATGGCTTTTCGTTTTTGCGATCCGCCCTGGCCGTCCCAGGCGACCACGATCATATCTGGTTTTATTTCTCTAGTAATTTTATTTAAAATATTAATAAAGGTTCTCATACCTCCAATTGGCTGTCCATTGTGATTTTTGCTGGGGTCTACAATATAGCCTCTTAAAAATTGGTTGAGCGCGTCTACTATCATTATTCTTTTCATATTTTATCTCCTATAAAAAAGCCCGACAGAGGGCCGGGCTTTAGTTTAATCCTTTGCATCAACTAAGGGGTCTTCTTCTTTCTCATAGAAGTCCTCAGCATTACCCTCTCTATTCTTGAACTTCATAATAACATCTTCATCAATAATTGTCAAGACACTTTGTCTGAAATCATCGTCCTTAAGTTTTGCTGCCCACTGCTTGCGCTGAAACTTGCGTTCTGACCCGTCGTTTAAAACAAGTGTAAACCAAGCTCCTGATTGCTTTAACCGATTCGAAATTTGTATTGCATCAAACCAGCTCTCCTCATCTTGTACCCCAATATCTTCGTCTCCCCAGAGGATTTTAAAATTACAGGTTCGACCTGCAGTGCCAAAACGTGATTTCTCTATCTTAACTTTAACTTCTGACCCGATTCTAAATCCATTATCATCTAGGATATAAGACGCTTTTGCTTTTCTACCAGTTAGCCAAATCCGCAGCGAGTAGGCATAAATCATGGCTTTTCCACCCGGTGTAAAATATGGTGTGGTCATAAGCTCTGCAGGGTTTCGCGCCGCCATATTAGTTTTTAATTGATTGAGAACTAATAAGGCCGCGGAGTTATCCGCAATAGGTATAGTTAGTTTAGCCATTCCTTTGGACAGAATCCTTGGTTTTATAGCCATGGTCGACTGTGGATTAAAATCCCCTTCCACGTCAGACATGGAAGGGGTAAGTGCCAAAGAATCCCAAATAAAAAGCCATCGGTTGCCAGTACTTAATAGTTCTTCAATTGTTTCTAACACAAACTCGACCGATTCAGCCTGCACATACATAAGCTGATCTAAATTGCAGCCGGCGCGTTCTAGGAATGAGGGATCAATGGCTGATTCTGAGTCGAAGTATACAACATCGATGCCGCGCTCTTGGGCGCTGGCTGCGATTTGTGCAGCCATAAAAGATTTTCCTGTCGATTCTAAACCAGCGATTTCTGTGATTTTACCAACAGGAATTCCGGCCGGCTTTCCCTTGCAAATAATCGAATCAAGCCATCGTGATCCTGTTGGTATCCATTCTTTAACTTCTGTCGGATTGTCATCCCTTAAAGAATGAGCCACCTCTCTACCCGCTTTCTTGTTGATAATTTTGCGAATCGCAGCTATATCAAGGGAGCCTTTCTTGAGTTTAGTTATCTTTGGCACTTATGTCCCCTCTAAGTATTCAAAAGGTCATTGAACGCTGCCTCGACCGGGTCAGATGGTGTGGCGACCGCGGTTGGCGCGCCAAATTTTTGAACCTCATTGTTTCCGGCATCTCCCGCCAAAAACTGATCCAAAATAGACTGAACCTCTTCTGGTGTCTTTCTTTCAAAAAGACTCTCAAATTCCGGGATCGTTTCTAGCAATTCTGCACAGCGTTCATCTCCGCCGACGGCGTCATCACACAGAATTGTTTTCCGTGGTCGTGGTCGAATATCCGTCCGTGGGAATGATGCTCCGGGGAGTTTACCATACATAATTTTAAGATCGTTGCCGGCTTCGGGGTCCGTGATATCACCATAATCAGGATCTAGAACGATTGTTAACAACTTCTCATAAGCCATTTTACCATACCCCCAAATTCGAACCCCTTCTGCTTCTTCACCCCTTACTAAGACGGGTGAGAAGAATCTCTGTTTTGCGAACAAGTCTTTAGCCTGCTTCTTACTCTCCTCGGTACCTTCGTTCCAAAGCTTGTTTGCGAAGTTGCAAACAGAACAGTCATCTCCAAAGTTTCTTTTTGGACAAAGGAACCCGGATGTTCCAACGTTGTAGTGGAAGTGCCTTTCCTTAAAAGGGTCTCCATCGCGGGTGGAAACAATACGGATATTGCTCTCTCCATCGTCCGGTCGCCAGAAGTGACTTTTGTCCCCTCTGCCATTTAATTTATTTAATTTTGCGCGCATTGCGTCTAAGTTTAGTGCCATAGTTGTCTCCTTATTTTTTTACTCTTTGGCTAAAGCGGGTCGGCAAATTTCCCGACCAACTGTTTATATAATACTATTTTTTAGGTTGTTTGTCAATCTTTTTTTTGGATTATTGAAGAATAATATTCAGTGTAAATATAATCTTCCTCATAATTAGTGGGAAAAATTCCGAATGATACTTTATTTTTTTCACTTATTTTACTCTTTACTTTGTTTGTAATTACTCTAAATAAGTTTTTTTCTGTCTTCAGCTTTTCCTCATTTACACCGAAATAATATAAAACTTCAGAGTACTCTTTGATGGGGAACAGCAGCTTATCCTCACCTAACTCCAAAGAAGAAATTCCAATCGTACTAATTCTGCAAGATTTCTTCACTCGCGAAAAAGTTGAAGAAACTGGTTTTGTATTTTTAAAAACGTCTAACATATAATAAATCGAATTAAAAACTTGATTTAGTTTATCATAGTAGTCCATTACGGTGGTTTCGCCGGCAAGTTCCTCTAAAGCTAAATTGGAAACCAGGAGCACACGATTAAAAACCCCAGAGCGGGCATATTCTTGAACTACATTTCTAACTAAGTTCTCCTGTAGCGAATTGTTGCCGCTCAAAACATCTATTTCTGGCATTATATAAACAATTTCTATGCTAACTCCCTTTTTCTTTAGGGGTTCTAGAATTCTTAGCAAAAGGCCGCTAACAATGCTGGCGCCACTTACAATTACTGTTATATTGTTTTTTATATGTGATAAAAATTTTTCTATTGAGGATAAATCCATATCCTCATATTTTTCTGGATTTTCGTAATTTGGAACCGCTAGTTTCTTTTTCGTACTCTTTATATCGTCTGTGGTGATATAATACACATCGTAACTTTTAAATTCAACAAGCCCTTTAGCTATATTTGAACCGGCAGACCCAATACCCAAAATGTTTTTCAAATTTTTATCTCCTTCATATTACCAAAATTATTGCCAATACGCAGGGTGGATAAAAATCTGCCAAGCTTATTATATTCAAATCTATCTTTGATTTCCCGGACCAAAGAGTATTCCTCTTTAGAGAAATCTAATACGATTGAATCATGCATTGTAAAAGCAATAAATGATTTTTTTCCATCTAGTAACTTCATAATCTTATAAGCATTTTCTATCACTATGTCAGAGGTTGTTGATTGGATCAAATAACTTAATGCCTTTCTTTCTTCAACTTCTATCCTTCTTCCAAAAGGGGTTGTTATGAACCCGTCATCATAATATTTATTATAAATTCCCTTATCATAAATCCTCTCTAGCATATGGTCCTCCGAATCTGGATTGTATAACCAGGCAAAAAATCTTTCCTTCACTTCTTTGCGGGTAGTCAAATTTCGTGCGCAATTAGTTAAATTCCACTCGTGAATATCTGCTTGAGGTTGTTCTTCGCCAGAAAGAGCTAATAAAGTGCGAATTTCGGCGCCGTTGAGGTCTAGATCCAAATACAAATCATTTTGTGGCAAAAGATTTGAGCGCTCTTCTTTTTTCATCGTCAAAATCGGTACCGAGTCTCTTGTGTTTGTTAGCCTTCCGGTGGCAGATCCAAAAATATTATACTTAATGCGATTTTTACAGCCGGATGTCCAGTTAACTATATTTTGAGAAATGTTTTCGGACAAAACATGTGTTTTATGTAAGATATCATAATCCAAACCTTTTTTAAAATTTTTGTTAATATTGGATAAAATTATTTCTCTCTCTTCGAAAAAAGCCTGAACCTGGAAATTTGGTAACAAATCAAATATGCACTCTTCTTCTAAGTTTATTTTTGCTGCCGTGGCCGCCGCGGCTTGGGCGCGTAACCGGTTTGATAAAAATTTATACTTTTCGGGATTTTCACTAAATTCGGAAATATCATCTTTTTTTATTAATAAAAAAAGAAACTTATATTTTGTATCATCCATGAATTGCGAATATTTCCATGCAATATCGTATTCTTCAAATATGGATGAAATTTCACCAAAAACAAGTTTTCCGTTATGAAAAGCCCCCTCACAATTATTTCTTATATTAAGGGTTTGTAAGATCATACACCATGATAGTCGCCTAGTTTAGTTAATTTACTACTGTCTGCAATATCATATCTTTTTTTGTAAACAGATTTTATATACTCTGAACAAATCCTGCCAATCTTCCCAGATGCAGGACTAAGATAATTTTTTCCAGCGTTACTATATCTTACACCATATACCTGATGATAGTCAAGTACTTTATTTTTTAATTTTTCAAAATTATCCATGGGCATGCCCAACTCAATCATTCTGGCCTCAAGCAAAAAAGAAATCCAGTATTTATAATCACTGACTGTACTGTCTGGTGGTTTTCCCTTTCTCAGGAACGTGATTTTTTTCGGTTTAAAGTCCTTAGCAGAATTATCTATTTTTTCCCCGATCGGCGATGCTTTTATAAAAGAGTCATAGATTCTCAAAACAATGTTTTGCAAACTGTATATGTCATCATAGTGAGTTTTTAATCTAAAAAGTTTAGCCAAAATTGTTTCGGGCTCAATACTGTGATGGTACAACTGTATGTGATCTCTCATTTTTGGTGAGTCTAAATTAGCCACTAAACGCCATGGAGCATTTTTATCTACCAAAAACCCATGCTCATGAGCATGAAGTAAATAACACATAAAATTGTAATCCTGTATAATTTCCCCCTTTTTAAGATCATCGCCATAGTCTAAGGGCGCCATTTCAATATATAGTCCTGATACGTTGACTGGGCACAGGGGAGACAATAAAAATCCGCTCCTCGTGATCGGATTTGCGACCAAATTATTTTTAAAAATATTCTTTATTTCTTTTTCGTAATCATGATAATCCCTGATTTCCTTATTTCCCAATAATTCCTCCACATAAAATTTTATTATGTGGGTGATATATTCCTTATAGGTATTATCAAAATTTTCATATCCTTTTACCGGAGTGAGAGATTCCAAAAATTTAGGGTATTCAATTGGAGAATTTTCTATAACTACAGAGTAAGAAGCCCTAAACTGGTTAAAGGCCTCCACTACAAATTTAGCACACTGGATGTTACTTCTCTCTTCCCCATATCCAAACGAGTATAAAGAAACATCATGAACATTGTTTAAAAGAACAACCGGTTCATAATCTTCATTTAAAAGCCCATAATTTGGCTTCTCATACCAAGTATCTAGAAAAGGATAATTTGCAAACTTAACCTCCTTTTTAT
>Ga0114908_1001927_pt1 | contig 10237 bp, 19 predicted proteins | sample MalvireepMed_s17_FD_87292 | JGI IMG/M metagenome (GOLD analysis project Ga0114908, IMG submission 87292) | Marine viral communities from the Global Malaspina Expedition - Malaspina viral metaG DeepMed_s17 | ecosystem: Environmental > Aquatic > Marine > Oceanic | place: Mediterranean Sea... | reverse complement strand
TTGTCTAACGGCGTAATAACCGTTAGGCATTCAGAAGCCGATCAAATCCTACATAAATGGACGGCGAGAGAGGGAGATTGGAATAAAATTTTTAAATGTATATACAGTTTAGAAAAATCATCTAATAGGGGGAAAAATAATGAGTGATAAAATTATATACGCAACAGTAAAATTAATTGTAAAAGGTAAAGTAGATAATGAGGACATAACTACTCAAGCTGATTATGAATTTAAACACCCAGATATAATTAGCACAGAGTGGGTATCAACGGAGGAAATGTAAGGAGTCCGATAATGGAAAATAAGCTAAAGATAGTCCAAGACATTATATTCTTCACAACGATAGGAATATTTTTTACCGTATTATTACTATCAATAGCTATCTTCTTCTTGCCCTACTATGTAGGGCGAGAAGTTTGGAACCGTTGGGAGGTTTGGTATATAAATAGGGGAGAGAAATAATGGATCTCAAAGAATTAGAAAAGAAGTGGCAAAAAGATTTGCCAAAGGAAGCTAACGGATTAGTAAATAAACGTAAGAAAGGCAATAAGTGGAACAGGATAATTAAGTCTGCTAAAGCTAGAAAAAAACTCAAGGAGAAAAGCTAAGTTGCTATATAACCGTAATAACTATATTATGCGTGGGTGGTACTTGTTTGATTTGTTTTCAAATCTTCCTTACTCTCCTAAAAGTATGTGTCTTTCAAGTACCACAACCCCATGACTCTTTTATTTTGGATAGCTGTATTCTTGTATGTGCTTATCTACGTACTAGACAGACCTAATCAGAAATAACCCCATTACTTGAACCTTTAGGGCTTGCCGTCTGCAAGTCCTCATTCTCTAATTCCTCTAAACTATCGGCCTCATCTACCTGCTCACCTGGAGCTACGCCATCTGAGAGCTTATCTGGATCTATAGCCGTTATACTTCCCATCAGTTGTTCCAGGCGTTTCTCTACTTCTTCCCGACTCATTTGATCTATCTTCCCGAACATAACTTCTTTCCTATCAACAACCAGGCCCCCGACTTTAAGCAGGCTATTCTGAGCTGAGATGGCCGCATTAAAGGACCCGGCCTCCAAAGCCTTGTCCCGAATATCATATAGATCTTGAACTGCCCGATCATAATTAAGCTCATACTTCTTCTTAGCTTCATTCATCAGATAGTTATATTCCTTGCGAATAATAGGATGGTTCATCAGTTTGTTAGCAGATTGCCTAGCATCCTTGTACCCAGCTTTGTGCGCACACTCTACGAGAGAAAGCCGAGGATTATTAACGGCTTGCCATATAAAGTTTCGTTGTCTGCGATTAAGGGAGTTGTCTAGGTTAGCGTACTCAATGGGAGCTTCTTCTTCTGGAGCTAAGATGGGTTCATATTCAAGTTTGTTTTTTCTATATCCCATGTGTTTTTAGCAGTTTAGAGTTAAAGTAGTTATATATACCTACCCCCACATTACCCTAAAGTGTATGGAGAGGATACCTTAATACAATTTATGCAGTCAAGATATTTATACTATTTTTATACTATATTCTCTTAATTCTTATGACAAAAATGAAAAAAATGAAATAATCATGAAACCCGCTTAGTTAAAGGGTTTTTTAACGTCATATATTCATGACAATAATAGGACAATAATGTTTTAGTCATCATCTGGACCCGATTTAGGAGTTAATGTCTCAAATAAATCGTAGTTATTGAATGTACTAATGTGCCTATCTACCTGGATATATTGATTAAGGATCTCGTCCACAAGACGATACACCTCATCATCATCATCCGTTGTCTTTTGTACTTTCCAAATACAATAACTTAAAGTAGTTAAAACAACCGTAAGCTCATCTTCACCTCTCAAAGTATAACTATTAAATAGTTTGCTCAATCTTTCCACAATTTCTTTTAAAGTGGGTTTTGGCATTTTACTTTGTATTGGAACTACTTTTAATGTCATTAATAAACTATACCTTAATTTTGCCTCTTACTTCTATAAATTCATCTAACATTTTTCTAGTCTTACCGTACATCTCATGAATTATCTTAGAGTAACTATCAGCTTGTATTGGCGTATGATTGTCTGCCGCATTACATTCATGCTCAATACAATAGTCTAAACGGTCATTTATTTGCTTTAATAATTTCATTACTTCTTCATGTCTGCAAACAGGACAACCATACCCTTTTATATGTTCAAAGGGAGTAGCCAAAAAATCGCCATGATTAGGACACCCGATTGTGACATCCTCATCCATTATTACGTACTTATCTTCTTCTATACTCATATGTAACCTCCTAAATTACTATGTGTAGACATTATAGACTTTTTGCTCTAAAATACAATTTATATATTACATCAACATTTACTTTAGGAGAGTATTATGGATATAAGAAAAGATAAAGCTTTAAATAAAGCTTACCTAGATGCCATCATAAAGACATCTACCGCTAACCTGAATGACAGTCTGGACCAAGAGCTTACGAAGGATAAGTTAAATTATACTTTGTTTCAGCTTAAAGGAAACATTTCAGAACTTACACAATGTGTCAAAGAACTTACTGATGCAGTTGATAAATTAGAGGAAGCATCATGATAGTTGATAAAAGTTTTGAACTTGATTATGTAGGCAAAGGTACACCACATAACGGTATAGATACAAATAGACCTACTTTTAAACCTTTTTGGGAGGTGCAATACTTAAACAACGGTTTATTATTTGGAGGCACTAAAAAAGAGTGTATTAATTGGATGGCTGAGTTTTACTTTGATTATTATCATAAGAAAGACACCACAGAAGTAGAAGCCGAAAAGAAAGCTTTAAAGTGGGTAAAAAAATGCATTAAGGAGGCATCATGAGTTTGTACCCACCTTTAATTAAAAAAACCATACAAGACTTGGCACTAGAGATAGCTTTAGAAGTAGACAAACTTACAGAGGGAAGAGAAAAGTTAATCGAACTAAGGAATGAGCTTATACAGGCTGGGTATACGGATCCAGCGGCCTGTAAAAGAATAGCAAAAGTAATTAAGCTTGATTATAGAACCTTACAAAAATGGCTTGATAGCAACGGTCCTTTAAATACTCGAAATCGTTTGGAGGTCATGATGTTTATAGATGCTTATACAGATTTTAAAAAAGAAATTAAAAAGGGAGAAACTAAATGAACGAATTACCAAAAATATTAGAGAACCAAGAACATGTAGTCTTAGGAGACGCAGTTTACTTTCCAGATATGGAGCATAACTTTTATCATGAAGCTCCAGGCATATCATCATCAAACATAAGAAGGTTTGGCCAGAGTCAACTTCATGCATTTGAAGAAGATAATGAGACAACACCAGCTATGAAGCTTGGGACCGCAGCTCATTCACTTATTGTTGAAGGAGAGGAAGCATTTGTTAATGATGTAGTTTGCCTAAGTGGATCTCCATACACCAACGCTAATAAAGAGCTAAAGAAAGAGTATGAAGATAGAGGATTAACCGTCATATCATCTAAAGACAAAGAAACGCTTTACAATATGAAGGAAGCTTTGATACCGGAAGGAGTCAAACATCTTTCAGCAGTACAGGGTGAATACCCAGAAGTATTTAACTCTCCATTTGAAAGAGCGATCTTTTGGTGGGAAAAGGATCTATTACTTAAAGTTAAATCAGATGTGCTTAGATACCCTCTAGATGTTTCTAGCGATCCAAAATCAATTATCCTGGTGGATTATAAGACTACTACCGATTGTTCTGTTAGAGGCTTTACATCATCCATTAGAAAGTACCAATACGAGCTACAGGCCGCTTGGTATAAACGTGGATATGAGAAAGCTGGGTTTAACGTGGTTGATTTTATGTTTGTAGCACAAGAAAAGAAGAAACCGTTTGCAAGTAAGATCTTCAAGATGAAACATGAGGACATGACATCTGGGTGGTTAAAACTTGAGCATTTGCTGGGTGAATACAACGCAGTATTAAACGGTAAGGAAGCTACTACATACAATTCACCTAATATAGTTAACGTAGATTTAAAAGGCTGGAATGAAAGAGATTGAAGCTATACAAATGAGTGAAATCCGATATGTAGAAGGCTACGAAATAGAAAGTGGCATACCTATACCAGTCAAACACAAGAACAAAAGTTTGTTGTTAGCTATGGAAGTAGGTCAGTCTGCCGTGTTAAGTCATAGCGAATTGCAAGGCATTAGAATTCGCGCAAAAAAAATGAATATTAAAATTATTACTGAAAAGATTGGTAATAACAAACACAGATTTTGGGTGCAAGAAAAAGGGGAAAGCGCATGATTATAGAAGATAATATTCCTATGCCTACTAAAAAACGAGGTCGTAAAGGTAAAGGTAGTCACATACACATACTTACAGAAAACATAGGAGTAGGTGACTCTGTATTACTTGATGAGAGACAGAAGGCAGACCATATAAAACGTGCCTTAAATAATAAGAACTTCAATGCAGTTGTTAGAGCTGTAGAGGGTGGCTTTAGAGTTTGGAGGACAAAATGAAGAAAGTATTTTCAAAAAGAAACTTAGAAATATTAGATGAATGGAACAATAATTATGATTCTACACTACAAAGTATTGGAGATAAATATGGGCTTACCAGGGAGCGTGTAAGACAAATTTTATTATTAGCAAAAAAACGTGGTTTGGATGTAAAAAAATCTGTAGAAAAAACAAAATTAAGAAACGAAATAATAAAAGAAGGCCTTATAGAAGAGATAAATATAGGATTAAAACATTACGGCACATTAAAATACTATGAATGGCGTAAGTTATATATAAAACAAGATAAAAATATTCAACTTCGTAGAGAAACTTTAAGAGAAATTTTGTTAAAAAGATGGAATGAAGATTTAGATCCTTTATTTAATTTTCATATTTCTATTAATTTAAAACCTATACATTACAAAATTTTACATCTTAAAAAATCAGGCAAAACATTAAAACAAATAGGTGTAATAATTAACAGATCAATACCATTAGTTTCACGTTATTTAAGAGATTTACATGAGCATGATCTTTATGATTATTCTAGTGAAAAACAAGTTGAGGCTGTAAGTTTAGATAGTTTTGTAATTGAAAAAAATCTTAATCATATAAGAAATGAATTACGACAAGGTAAATTTCTGAGTCATATAAGTGTAGAGCCAGGCGTATCCACGCCTGGACCCGAAACGATAAGACATTACATAAGAAGGCATTTTCTTTACCCACACTACGTAAATGAAAAAAAACGTACAGAACGGGTTAACGAGGCAATAGTTCGTTTAGCATAATTGGAGAAAAAAAATGAAGTGTATTAAATATGGGCCACCACCAACAGGAACTACAGCTTTACGCACATGTGAATGTGATTGGTGTTCAATACCGACCAGAGAAGACCAAGAAAGGCTACGAGAGCAAGTTACAAGAGCCTTGATTTATATGCAGAATAAAGAAAATTATGAGCTGAATAAAATTAGAAACAAATTAGAAAAGAAGAAAAAATGAAAGATATAGAAGATTTTAAAGATGAATGGAGAAATGAAGATCCAGTAAACAAACCGTCTCACTACACTAGGGGTGAGGTAGAGTATATAGATGCTATGAGATCTATGCTTACGGCAGATGAATTCAAAGCTTTCTGTAAGGGCAACGCAGTTAAATATATATGGAGAGAAGATCACAAAGGATCTAACATCCAGGATCTAGAGAAGGCCGTTGTGTATCTGAATTGGGCTATAGAACGTCTAAAGAATATGTAAATAAAAACAAGGTAAAAAAAAGGGGCTTTATGCCCCTTTTTCTTTTCTACACTTAGAATGGAGGTTTATCTCCTGCTGGTGAAGGTTTCATTTCTGAAGGTTCCATCTTTATGATTTTAGTCTTCAAAGAAGTAACTTCTTCTCCTTGATCATTCTTCCAGTTGTCTTCAAACTGTCTGATACCAAGTCTAAGTTGCTTACCAATAAAATCTTTTGCAAGATCCGGAAGCTTTTTAAATCCAATAGTAATAGCGAGACGACTAAATATCTCACTCGCTATCCTTTTTGAATCTTCATTAGCAGACCATAAGTTATACCATTCATTATGATCGCGGTATGCACCACCATCAATTTGAAAGGTAACTTTCTGAGTCCAATTACCGCTATTAGATTTATATTTCTCAGCAGCAATAATCTTTGCCTCATACTCACCAGTTGGAGCAACTTCGGGACCTCGAGATTCCATTTGCTCCGCATTCTCGAAAAAATCAACATCATTAAAATCTGACATTACGCACTCTCCTTATTTTCGATATTAATAGAAAACCCTAACTTTTCAATTAGGGCAGTTAGATTGGGTTCCTCAAAGGCTTCTAGCTTGCCGCTACGATCTTTGGCCGTGTAGCCTTGACCTATCCTTGTTTGTAACCACCTTTCCGCTACGGCATTACCGTCATCATCTTGACCGTCGATAATACGTAGGGCTAAAACCTCGTCAAAGAAATACGTGATTGCATCTCCTAGAGGTTTACTTGCCATTTTAGGTCCAAAGAAAAACACGCCATCATTATTATCTTTACCTTCTTTGCAAAGAAATAAAACGTGAGTATCTAGATCCCTAAATGATCTCATTAGACTTGTAACGGCTTCACTTACGTTCTGGTAAGCCATTCTTCCGTCTTTGTTTCTGCTTTTCTCATGTACCAGTAAGATCTCTGAAATCTCTGAAACTGAGTCTAAACACACGCTATCATAGGATAATTCACCAGATGCTAGAGCGGCATATACCTCTCTTAAATCATCATAACTTTTTACCTCGATAGCTGACACATTAGGTGCGTCTTTAATAGAAAGCAATCCAGCTTCTGCACTTATGACTAATACGTTGCCTGGCATACTTTGTGTTGCGTATGTTTTTCCGGCTCCGGCTTGACCATAAATTAAAAGCTTGGCTCCCTGTTGATCCACCATTTTATCTGGTGTCTTTATTTTATCTTTTAACTCGCTCATAACTACCCTCCTTTTGTATGTGTAAAAATGAACTTGATAATTATAACCTAAGAAACTACAATATGTAAATCATATTATTTAGGAGATGTATATGAAAAAACAAATTGATAAAACTTGGTTAGCAAATTACTATTTCAGGACCAAGACTATTGCAACAAAAAAATTAAAGGAGCTTAATACTATGGGCGTACAACCTAACCATAAAGAAAGAAAAATAGATCACTACACATTACCTGTTTACATTAAATTTTTAGGATACAAAAAAGCCGCAGAGGATTTTAAATGCTCAGAAGCTACTTGTAAGTCTTGGAGATATGGATATAGGCAACCGTCTATAGCGCAAGCTAAACAAATTATAAAGGCAACAGAAGGAAGATTGGATTTTGAATCTATTTACGGTTTAGTATCTGATATTTTAGAAGAACAGGAATAGCATGTTCCAGCTCAATATTACCGAGGATGACTCGTCCTTGGATATTGCTCTGGCTTATTATGATGATGGATATAATGTAGTACCTTTACAAAGATCGAATAAGAAACCACCACCATTTTTAAAAGGCTGGGAACAATATAAGGAAACAAGACCTGAAAGGGAGCTTGTAGAGTCTTGGTTTAAAGATAGGGACAATCTAGTAGTAGCATTAGTTTGCGGCAAATTTGTTGTAGTTGACGCAGATTCTCCAGAAGCTATGGATTGGGTAGAAAAGAACTTACCTGCATGTCCGTACAAAGTGATTACGGGTAAAGGTATGCATTACTACTATAACAACCCAGAAAATTACACTACGTTTGCTACAAGGCGAACCAACACAACCCCTATAGAAAGATTAATAGATATTAGAGGTGTAGGTGGTCTTATTATTGCACCATACAACCGTCATGCTAATGGTCAGGTATATAGGCCTGTCATGATCCCAGATTGGAAACTTCACGACTATAAAGATTTACCGGATTTTACAGAGAAAGAATACTTACAGATAACAGGCGTACCTAAGATTGAAAGCAGCAGACAAACGGCTCCTTTTTCTTTAGATGGAGTATTGGAAGGATCTAGAAATGATGGAGCAGCAAGAATAACAGGATATTTAATATCTAAAAACGTAAATTTAGAATTTGTAAGAGTGTTCTTACAGAACTGGAACAAAAATAACAACCCACCATTACCGCAACAAGAAATTGATTCTGTTGTAGATAATGTAAAAAAGACACATGACCGCAAGAATCAGATAGCTCCATTATTTACACAATCAACTGAAAACATTAAACGTCCTGAAGATCTATTTTCACCACCTGGTTTACTACAGAATATGTTTGATTTTTGTGAGGATATAGCACAAGTGCCACAACCAGAACTATCTCTTGTTGGCGCTTTGGCTTTAGCAAGTGTTACCTGCGGTCGTTTATACAGAACTAACATGAATAACTTCTCAAGCATGTACTTTATGGGCGTTGCTAAATCAGGACAGGGGAAGGAAAACATAAAGACATTTATTGAATCTGTATTAAATGCCTCAGATCAAGAAAAACTTGTAGTTGGTGATGGATATACATCTAGCGGAGCAGTACATTCCGTATTAAAGATAAGACCTACTCAAATAACTATTATGGACGAGTTTGGGAAACGATTAGAGGCAATTAGTAACGCGGGTAACACTAACAAAGAAGATGGCATACAGACGCTTATGGAGGCTTGGGGAAGGTGTCATGGGACTCTACGACCAGATAACTACTCTTTAATGGCCGTACAGGAAGAATATAAAGAGAAAATGATGAATAGAGTCACATACAAGCCAGCTATTACATTAGTTGGATTGTCTGTACCTAAGAACTTTTATGGGGCTTTAAATAGCGGAAGGATAGCAGATGGATTTCTTAACCGTTTCGTTGTGGTGGAATCTAATGAACCAAGAAGAGTTGGAGCATTAAAAAGATATACAGAACCACCTATAAATATAGTTAATTGGGTTAATTATGTGCGTAGATTAAAAGGTACTTTATCTGATGCATCAAGGGAAAATGCAGAGTTAGATATAAATCAAACCGTATTAGATTTTGATAGGCAATCAGAAGAGTTATTACAAGACTTTGCTAGAGAGATTATTAAACGACAAGACATACTTGAAAAAGATAATTTAGAACCATTACTTAGTAGATCTAAAGAGAAGGCTATGAGATTAGCTTTGCTTTGCACGTTAGCTTCTAGTGCTGATTCAAAGAAGATAACCGCAGATGTGACCAAATGGGCTATAGATTACATTAGATACTACGATCTTATGTTTATAGAAGCTTGTAGGGACAAGGTAGCTAGTTCTGCAACAGAGTCTAAGATCAAGCAAGTATTGTCATACATTAGATCTAGGAACGGAGAAGGTATATCTAAGAGAGAGGTTGATAGGCACGAATTGTTTAGAAGCATGAAGTCTTATGAAGTAAAAGAGATTATAGAACGGTTAAAAAACGCTGGAGAAATCCAGGAAATTGAAATTAAAGTTGGGGGCAAGGGCAGACCAACCAAAAGGTTTGTTGCGGTAGATCCTAACTTCTTTGAGGAGTAAATATGAAAACACCATCATTTGAAACTAGAGACGATCAGAAAAGAGAAGAAAGAGTAGCGGGATTTTTAGAAGGACTTTGGAGCGTAACTTGCCATAAATTACCAGTAAGTTACTCATTAGATTATTGGATAGAATCAAACGAAAAAAATTATTGGTGTGAGGTTAAATGTCGCACTTTTACTTTTGACAAGTACGATACTTTAATTATATCTACCAATAAACTACGCAGAGGATCTTCGTTTGCTTTAGCTACCGGAATACCATTTATTATTGTGTATGCTATGACTGACGGTATTTACATGCATGAATGGGACAAAGACGCTACGTATGATGTAAGAATGAACGTAAGTGATAACCCTACGTATGATGAAGATAACGAACCTTACATACACATACCGCAAGAAGATTGGGTATGCTTGTCAGATAAGCCTTTGGGTATGGACCGTAGCGAAATAGGGTTTAGCCAAGTCTAGAAGGCCTGCCAAACAACTGTTCATCTAAAGCCAACCTATCTTGAGATAGCGGATCTACGGTTGGCATTTGAGTTGTTGCAACATTTGGTAAAGGAATATTAACAGTTGGTGCTTGTGTTGTTCTTAAAGATTGTTGTACGTCTTGTTGTAAATCTTCTACATCAGATACGGTATCTTTTATTAAATCTTTAACAGGGCTTAATAATTCTTCTATACCTGCCGCATCATAAG